>OLNK01002417.1_pt1 | contig 10897 bp, 5 predicted proteins | sample 1672791 | NCBI WGS metagenome assembly OLNK01 (sample SAMEA3136724, study PRJEB25190) | human gut metagenome | biome: human gut; feature: human-associated habitat; material: faeces | place: Austria | collected 2013 | reverse complement strand
ATAAGAGCAGAACAGATACCGTAAAGATCAACGGAGAATATCGGGAGAATTCTGCAGGTACTGGAGATTATACCAAGCAGGAGCAGACGTATTATCCTATACGTGAAGATTCTGATGATAAATCCAAAACAGATAAATATCGTGAAAATATCCAGAATTTTTATTATGCAGATGGTGGAGAGGCAAATGCGCCTTATTTTCTTGAGTTTGAAGAAGTAGATAATGCAACGGTAAATGCAGCTTTTGATGCGAATCATAACAAAACAAATGGAAATAGTATTCTGTCAGAGTACAACTATGAAAATGGAGAATACGGTTATTATGAGAATGTTTACAGTGATCTGACACAAGAAATTGTCGAAAATATTACAAAAGGCACGTATACATTTCCTGGAGAGAACCCTGAGATAGATTTAAGTTCAGCGGTTCAGATTCCCAATATAACGAGCACTACATCTGTAAATGCAAGAACTTTCTCTGATGGTACAGGAGATTTTTCAAGTATCAATGAACAGAATCCAACTGATACAAAGAGCAATAATGCAGACCAGACCAATATTTCTGCGGATAACAGCCAGACAGCGGATGCTTTTTCGTCAGGGGATTTTTCAGATGGTGTTTCTGCAGATGGAGATATTGGCAATAATGACACCGTACAGACACAAAATGTTTCCGATACAGGAACAGATTCAGACTTTGATGCAGGGGCTAATCAGAATGCAACCACAGATCCTGCTCAGACAGATACAGCTCAGGCGACTGCTATAATAGAGAATGATAAGATAGAGCCTATTATAGCCTATACACAGAAAACAGATGGAAATGTAACTGCTATAGATGATTCAGTGGGTAAAAGTGAAAATCCGAAAGTATACTATGGCAGAACCATTGATCAATATCCGTATTATCAATATACACTGATCAGTGATATGAGGAAGGTTATTACCTGTGCAACGGAAAATCAGGAAGCGGTAGATAATGGTACATTTACGCCTGCTGCTGAAACAGATCCGGAGAAAAGAATAACTTTCCAGGACAATCAGTACTGGTATTGGACAGTAGAGGCGAATGGAACTGTTGAAAGAAACCCGATTTCTGTGGTTACTCAGCGTCAGCCGGTTTCTTACGATGATATCCGAGAGATTCCTCAGGGTTTGGGGTATAATTATTATTATAAAGTAAAACAGGCATATTTCTGCTGTAAAAAAGGAACAGAAACAGATAATGATCATACATATGAATATTACGGATGGTATTCACCTTCCTATCCTGATCAGAATAATGTATATATCAAAGTGTCAGATGGTGACGGAAAAGTTGCGACCCATTATATTTCAGAGGCAGAATATAAATTAACACCCGGAATTGGAAACTATGATTTTGCGCCGGATGAAACAAAAGATCAGGAATCTGTAGAAGTAAATCATATGTATTATCAGGGTGGATATAAAAATAATAACTGGTTTAAAGGTTATGTATTCCACCTTACGGAAGATAATGAGAAAGATAAGGAACAGTTCGATAAATTTAATATTGAAGTAGATACAATTACGTCACAGATATTTAATGAAACATATGGAAATGCTGCAGTAAAAAATATAAATACAGAGGATGAAAATACATTAGATGCTGCGGCCATCGATAATCAGGAAGAAAGTTCAGAAGAGGTTACTGTGCCAGATACTGAGGCGGAAGAAACATCAGAGATTACACCTATGGTCAGTGAGGCAGGAGTGGAATTAGTGTCTATAGAGAATGAGGTTAGTGCTAACGGAGATTCTGAATTTCAGGAGGGGGCGGATGCGGTAAATGATGTGAACGAAACAGATATGCAGCAGACAGAGAATATACCGAATGCAGAATTTTCGGATGGGGAAAGTAATGGAACAGAGATTTTTTCCGCTGGAGAAGCTGAAGAATATACAGATGGCAGTAAAGACTTATCAGATTATGATTTAGTCTACATAAATGGAAATAATTTAAATGCAAAATCCTTTAAAATGTTAGCTGATATGGCTTTAGAGAAAAAATTTCCATGTATTATTAACCAGGTAAAATTAGCAGAAAATGCTGATTTAAAGAACGCGTTTGCTGAATTTATAAATACAGAAGATGAGGATAATCATTATGTAACAAAATCAGTATATTTCTTTAAAAATAATTTTGAGGGACAGAATAATTCTGCTCTGCTAAGCACAGCATTTCATACCAATTTTAATCCTGATTCAGAGAGCGATATTTCAGATGGAACACAGGGAGAAACTAAGGGATTCGAGGAAATATTGGAGTATATTACAAGCGAAAATAAATATCGCCAGCTTGGAAATTCAGATAGTGATAATATCACGGATGGCAGTCAGCAGACACCAACTCCTATATCGTCAGAAGAACTCCTTGATATGGAACTGTCACATGCAAGGGCTATAGAGTATATTATTAATTACAGATTGAAAAGAGTTCAGAATACAAAAGATAAAATAAATGTACTGGAATTGCAGCCTGCTAAAAGTGATGGACAGCTTTCTGACATTGATATATTGAAATTGTTGGGATATGATGATATAGAGGAGGCGCAGATAGTAAAAGTAGAAAGTTGCTGTGGAAAAGATACAATTCAAAATGTCTTAAATAATGATACATCTAAGGTATGGGAATCTACTAATAATATACATCAACATTGGGTAAAATTAACTTTTGCTAAGAGTATAGAAGTAGAAGGCTTTACTTATACACCTATACAATCAGGAAAAAATGGTATTTTGTATATGAGTAATGTGAAATTATATGCTGAAGATGGTTCCTTATTAAAAACGGAAGGTGATAATCATTATAGAGATGACTATGCGAATCCTGATCGTGGATGTAAATCGGTATTACTTGAAAGTCCTGTAAAAGATGTAAAGTCTATGGAGATTATATTCAAGGGTACATACGGAGAGACAGTTGGAGATAAATATGCAAGTGCGGCACAGATAGGTGTAATTGAAAAAATTAATGGACCGGTAGAAATTGAGAAAAAGATAATGACTGCATCGGAATTTGTAGGACATATTGATGATATCAATTCAGAATATGATATGATTTATATTGGAGATGATAGTACACATAGAAATAAATGGATTAATGGAGATAGTGAATCTATGTTGTATACTCATGTAGGTGGAATGACACGGGCTTCGGAAGGATATTGGAAATTAATTGGGCAGATGACGAATGATTTTAATTCAGACAGAACAGTAAATACGAATTCGTCAACTACATCCTTTAGAGGTTCGGGTAATGATATTACAAAACAGCAATATAAAGAATTATTAAATTTTGCAAACAGTGGATACCCTGTTATTATTGCAAATGGTTTGCTTTCAGGAGATAGTATAGATACATCTAAAATAGATAAGTCTTCATACTGGTACAAGTATTTGAAAAAGGTGCTTTCTTATGATAATGTTATGAGTTTTTCGGATAGTCAGAAACAGAAGAACGATATAATATTTTATCTTAATGTTGCCAAGCCAGAGATTTCATTTTCGGAGAATGGGATGCCATATGAGGCTCCTCGTGGAAATAAGGCACAAGGAGAAGAAATTAAAGATGGAGATACGGTGATTAGTACGTATAATTATATTACTGGAAAACTGGAATATAAGTTTACGATTAAAAATGATGCTGCTGTTTCGGCAGTTAATACACAATATGATTGCAAATTATATCTGGATCTGAATTTTGATGGTAATCTTAGCAATCTGGAAGAACAGAGTTCTTATATAGAAATAAAAGATGCGAATGGAGTTGTTCAGACAAGAAGCGAAGATTCGGATGGTAAACTTCAATATCACCTGAAAGCCGGTGAAGAATATACGCTTACAAGAATTATTCCATCGGATTATTACAAATTGATTGCATGGAAATTGGAAATTTTAAATGTTTCAAATTCTAGTATCAGAACTTCTGTAAATGGGTATTCAAAACAAAAAAATAATACAGGAACCAGGATACCTATTAATGTGCTTCAGATCGTGCCGGATAGTACATGTGCAGTAAATTCTGATGGAAGAGCAAATGGTACATGGGATCTGTCGGATCGTGACCAGACAAGTTTTCAAAGTAAGATTAGTCAGATTGAGGACTTTGATATCAAGGTCGAAAAAGTAACTATTAATGATTTTAAAGATGATCCGAATGGATATTTGTATGGAAAACAGGATGGACAAAATACTATATCCAGCGAAGAAAAACAGATAGTAATTATAGGATTTGATGATGTATATCAGAATATTCCTATGGACAGTGTTAAGGCAATCCTTGGATTTATAGAAAAAGGAAGAAGTGTTATTTTTTCACACGATACCACATCACATTATAATTATTTGTATGATGAAAATAATAATACGGCAAATGGTGCAGAACTTTGGACAAACTGGATTGTTAATACAAAGGGAAAAGCAAACTGGGGCGTTTCTATGAACCAGGTTTTGCGTGAAATTGTTGGAATGGATCGATATGGTATTACAGATAATTCGTTGATTGATAAGACATCTATATCGGTGAGTGATTTGCTTAAACAAGGAAATGAATTAACAGAAGGAGAAAAATTACCTGACTGGGAATCTGTCAATTTTGAAACTTTGATGAAACTTGCTGGGGATGTTGCTTATGTGACGAATTCGAATGGTACAAAAAGTTATATGCAGACTCAGGGGTATAGTAATTCACAGCTTGAACGACAAGATGATTCTGTTATGGTTTATCGTGCAACAAAGGTAAACGATGGTGCAATTACGCAGTATCCATATGTTATGAAAGATGAGATTCAGATTGCAGGAACACATTCACAATATTATCAGCTTGCACTTGAACAGGATGACAATAATGATAATAAAAATGACATAGTAGTTTGGTACTGTTTGGCGGGAGCTGATAAATATACTCATTCTCCGAATGATGTACGTAATTACTATTATTTCTACAGTAAAGGAAATGTGATTTATACAGGTGCGGGTCATTCTGCTGTTAAGGATAGTGATGAAATTGAGCTATTTATTAACGCAATTGTAGCTGCTGCAAATGTTGCAGCTGTAAAGCCGGAAGTCAATTTTATAAAGAGTCTGGATCCGGGGGCAGGCACTGAGAGCGTTCGCTATTATGTAACTGACCAGTCAAAATGGACAGAAGAGGATGACAATCTTCTGGACGATAATGTTGAATTATATTTCAATGTTAAAGATTATAATATGGTAAGCAGTAGTTTAAGCGATGAAGAAAAAACGCAAAAAGAGATGATTGCGGAAATTTATATTGAAGATGAGACATCAGGAGAAATTATAACACCAAATGAAAATGAGATACTTCCAGATGGTATTAGTGGAAAAAAATTAAAAGATATAAATATACAAATTGGACAGTTAATACCATATGGAAAAGAAAAAGAACCAGTTATTCTCAGCAGTGATCAAAAATTTCATTTGGAGAATAATGCATATAAGTTTAAAGTTTCATCACTTAAAAACTTTTTAGAGAATAAAGATGGTTCATATAAAGAAAAATGCAAAGTATATATTAGAATTAAAAGCACAGTTTCTTTATATGGTAGAAAAGTAATGAATTATTCGTGGGCAACTCTTGATCTGAAACGACGCCAGCTCTTTGATTTAGATTGAGTAGTTATCTTTATGATAAAATGGTTTCATGGTATCATAAAAAATAATGATGCCGTGGAACCATTTTTATATGAGGTGACAGATTTATGGAATTATACCATGTAAGTAAAGCGATAGTTCGATATCCTGGAATACGGAAAGAAAAATATACAAAGGATTTATCTTGGGGATTTTACTGTACGGATAATATACAGCAGGCAATACGTCAGGCAAATATTTCTACTGGAATAGAAAATTGTATTTATGAAAAAATTGGTGAATAGAAAAATTTTGATTAATTTCGTTAGAACACATTGAAATGACTAAAGTTCTATGCTGCTATAAAACAAAGCATATTTCTCTTAAATTTCAAGGCATTTTGCCATCTTATTTTCTAAAATCATTTCAGAAATCCATGCTTTTAAATTCCAATTAAATTAAAAAGCAGGAGATCTGGACAATATAGAAAAGACCAATACGTTCTTATTACTCCTGCGAAAACAGGAGGTATTGTTTATAGCAGAAAAAGAGAGCAAAGAAGTTGTTGCAAACCGTACTTATATAGATACAATGTTCCGAAAACTGTTTTCGGACAGAAAGTATTGCTGAAAATACCAGCACCGCATTTTATAGTGTTTTACAATGGAAGACGGAAAATGCCGGACAGGTGGACGAATTGTTTGTCAGAGGCGTATAAAAACCAGCAAGGTGAACCTGATCTGGAGTTAAAGGTAGTTACTATAAATATTAATGATGAGCATAATGAAGAATTGATGGAGCAGTGCAAGATTCTGGGAGAATATGCGCAGTATGTAGAGATAGTACGTAAAAATGCGGAGGCTATGAGTCTGGATGTTGCTGTACAGAATGCTGTGGATGAATGCATTCAGAAAGGAATCCTTGAAGATTTTCTCAGAGCCAACCGCGCGGAGGTTATTGCGATGAGTATATTCGAATATGACAAAGAGGAAGAAGAACAGAAGTTACAGAAAACCTATGAGGCGATTGGCGAAAAGAAAAAAGCAAAAGCTATAGCTATTTCGCTCTGGCAAGAAGGAGATTCGATAGATAAAATAGCAAGAATTGTTGGAGAAAAAGAAAAAACAATCAGAGAGTGGACCGGTGAAAAGAATTAAGCACAAACTTAAAGATAAATTTAATCTGACACAACAGAAAAGCTTATTTTTGGCAAAACAGAGCAGTAACTTTTCCACAGACACAGACAATATTAAATGGCGTGAATGTTCCAAATGTACATAATTCATTATTATTGGAATATTATAATAGGGGGAATTCTGAAGAACTGAAACAATTTCTTTATGAGAATGCAATACAGGGGATTATTATGTAATATTTATCCATTCGTGGACTTGGCCAGACTCCCTGCTCAGTTGGAAACATTGTGTTTCTGGTCTGAACAGGGAGTTTTACTAGTGTGCCGAGCATGGCACTAATCTTACTGGTGAAAGTCCAGTCACGGGTATTTACCGCCAAGTGTAGTGAACCACAAGTCGGTACCAGTAATGGTATGGATGAAGGAAGTGGTGTAACAAAGTTCTTGAGCCTACGTACAGAAACTTGATAAGGCGATTAGGTGGGTAAGGTTGCTAGACAAACCAAAGCCCAAAAGGTAAACGTAAACCGAAGTTGTAAATCAAGAGGTTGTGGAACGAAAGATTAATGTCTTACCTCGGGAGACCCTACTCACATATCGAAAGGTATGGTCGAAAAAGGTTTAGAGAGGGAGTCAGATGATGTCATAGTAGGCGAAAGCCGAAGGACTGAAACGATTTATAGTACGAATCGTTATGTTTAAAATAATACATGAGCCAGAAATCGAGTGGACAGGAAAAGTAGGAACGTAACCGAGGAATACTGTTTATACTTAGAGGGGTGTTATGTATGAATTTTAGGATAAGTCAGAGGAGTAACAACAATGGAATTGATTGAAGTGATCTTGTCAAAAGAAAATCTGAACAGAGCCTATAAAAAGGTAGTTGCTAATAAAGGTGCGAGTGGTGTTGATGGAGTTACTGTAGAAGAACTGGGAGATTATATAAGGGAGAACAGAGAGAAAATCGTTACATCTCTTAGAAACAGAACATATATACCGAAACCAGTCCGAAGAGTATACATTCCGAAAGACAATGGTAAGAAAAGACCATTGGGAATACCCACAGCACTTGACAGAACTATCCAGCAGGCAATAGCACAGCCTATATCTGATATTTATGAAGAGATATTCAGTGACTATAGTTATGGATTCAGAGCCGGAAGAAGTTGTCATGATGCCATTCGACAGGCATTGGAATACTTGAATGATGGGTATGAATGGGTAGTGGATATAGATATAGAACAGTTTTTCGACAAGGTAAATCACGACAAATTAATTCAGATACTAAGAGAACAAGTAAATGACAGTACCACATTAAATCTGATTCGGAAATATCTGAAAGCAGGTGTAATGGAAAACGGCTTGGAAAAAGCAACTATTACCGGTGTGCCGCAAGGAGGTCCTCTTTCAGTCGTATGTTCAAATGTCTACTTGGACAAGCTGGACAAAGAACTGGAACATAGAGGACTCCGCTTTACAAGGTATGCAGATGATGTATTAATTTTCACTAAAAGTGAAATGGCGGCTAACCGGGTGATGAACTCCATAAGTGATTGGCTGGAACGGAAACTATTTCTAAAAGTAAATGCAGCAAAAACGAAAGTAGTCAGACCGATGCGAAGCAAATACCTAGGATTCACATTTCTGAAAAACGGTGGAGAGTGGAAAGTAAAACCTACCAATGAAAAGAAAAAGAAGCTTAAAAAGAAGCTGAGTGAATATCTGAAGAGAGGGACAGCAATAGCAAGACCTCTTGTGGTTACAATCAAGCGAGTAAATGAGATTGTGCGAGGATGGATTAATTACTTTAGAATCGGGTTGATGAAGCAATTTGTGGAAGAGCTTGGACAATGGCTAAGACACAAAATAAGAATGATAGTCATGAAGCAATGGAAGAAGCCGAAAACCATCTACAGAAACCTAAGTTATCTAAACAGGAAGAACCGAAACGGATTCAGTCAGGAAGATATTCATAAAGTTGCAAATTCAAGACTTGGGTGGTACAGAAGAAGTGGAATGAACGTGGTGAATTTCATTATCAGTAAAGATTTACTTGAAAATAGGATAAAAGATGGAGCTGGTCTGCTCAATCCCTTATCCTATTACTTAGCAAAAGTTGGAATATAAGTTGTAGAGCCGTATACGAGACCCGTACGTACGGTTCAATGGGAGGCGCGAGAAAATTATTCTCCCTCTACCCTATTAGGAGTAGCTTTTATTGCTACTCTTATTTCTTTATAGGAAAGACCGCCTGAGGCGCTCTCTTGAATTGAAAAATGCCCGCACGGAGGCGGGCACGACGACAAGACGATTCTTGGATTAGAAGATATAAAAGCCTTCCTCTCCAAAATCGTCATCAAGTTCGTCATCATTTAGAAAATAATCCATATCCAGAAGTTCTTCTTCGCTCATGTGGCGAATGTCCCTGGAAGTCATTCCTTCTGGTGGATTTTCGATGTATTTTTTGCGCAGTTCCTCGATATCTGGTTTCATGGTGTTTTCCTCCTTTGAGAGGATTATATCACAGAATCCATAAAAATTATGCAGAAGACCATCTTCTACGAGCTTTGGACATTATTTTCTCGTACATTTCTTCGAGGGAGACGCGCTTGTGGTTAAAGTAAAGTTCCAGAAAGAGCATTTCATGTTTACAGTCTGGACACTTTAATGGATCATATCCAAAAGAAGAAAGGATAGCTGTGCGCCATTTGTTAAAGTCGCGCAGAGTATGCCGTTTCGCTTTTGAAATTGCTAGGTGCAGATTTTTATCTATTTCGCGGTGACGTGCATAAAGACCGCCATACCGGATCATTTTAAAGTGTTTCTCCGGTATGTGCCGGATCAAACGCCTGATGAAATCTAATGCAGGGATTGTTTCCTGAATATATTTATCATCTTCATGACGGTTGTAATGAAATGTGACTGTTTCCGAGTCCTCATCATAGCTGTCAATTCTGGATGTGGCAATAACTGGCCGTCCAAGATAACGTCCAATGTATTTTATGACCGTTTCAGGGTCACACTTGTTTGGTTTTGCATAAACGTAAAAGCCTTCTTTATGATTCGTGTAGCACTGGGATTTTACTTTTTTGAAAGAAGATCCGAGTCTGCGTCCCATTTCATCAAGCAGTGCTGTGCGGAAAGCATTACGCAGATAAGTATAATTGAAGTGGTGGACCGGACGCCAGAATCCATCATCACTGTAACCACCTTCCGATATAAGACAGTGGATGTGGGGATTCCATTTTAAATCCCTGCCAAAAGTATGTAGTACCATAATAAAACCAGGTGTATAATTTTTAGACTTGTTCATTTTGAAGAACATACGAGAGACGACACTGGTAACAGAGTGAAAGAGGCAGTCGAGCAGAGTACAGTCTTCAAGAAAAAAGTCACGAAGATTTTCATCAATAGTAAAAACACAGTGGCGGTGCTGGACATTAACAAGTTTAAAAGACATGGAAGTAGTGCGTTCCATGGAATACTTGTTTCCGCAGGTAGGGCAGAAACGGCTGTGGCATCGGAATGGGACAAATTTAAGCTTGCCGCAATGGGGACAACCGTACATGGCACCGCCAAAAGATGGATCACCACAGTTGATCATCTTATCGATATTTTCCATCTCAGTAGATCTCGGATGAAGTGTATATTTAATTTCTTCATAGTAGTCAGTAAAGATTCTTTGTAAGATATTCATAAGCCTATTATGAATGAAAAGTTGAAAAAAAGAAACCCCTATCCCCTCAAGATTGAGGGGCAGGGGAGTTGAAGTGTCGAAGACACTTTTTTACAATATGGCGAAAGCTGGAATGAATCCGAAAGCACTCCAATATTTAATGGGACATTCTGATATAGGGGTTACGTTAAATGTATATACGCATCTGGGATTAATTGATGCAAAAGAAGAGATGAATAGGATTGCAAAACTGGCATAGTATGATAAAATAATAGAAAAAAGAATTAAAAATAATCTGATTATAAGGTTCTTAGAAAGCCTGTTTTCCAGGCTGGTTATTACTAAGAAGTTACTAAATTTGGATAAGAAAATATACGAATTTATGCTGTGATATACAGGAAAATGACAGGATTGAAGATTATCGGAAAATGCCTGTAAACAGCGTAAATACAGCATTTCAAGGAGTTTTAA
>OLNK01002412.1_pt1 | contig 10914 bp, 10 predicted proteins | sample 1672791 | NCBI WGS metagenome assembly OLNK01 (sample SAMEA3136724, study PRJEB25190) | human gut metagenome | biome: human gut; feature: human-associated habitat; material: faeces | place: Austria | collected 2013 | reverse complement strand
CACGGACTATGCACAAAGAGATACCTTGGTATCTCTCAAGGTGAAGCTTTCGAATTAAATAAGAGCCTTTTACAAGGGTGAAGTCTATCTGTTTTTGGATAGGCTTTTGCGGCGTTGCTGTTACCCTTGTATTTTTGTGCCTATTTTTAGTTCTTATTATAATTCGGAGGTAAATATAATCATGAAAAAGATAACTGCGCTGCTGCTTGCGCTTTTTATGCTTGTCGGCGCTCTTGCCGGCTGCGGAAAGCAGAATGATACCAATCAGACTGACAAACTGAGCATTGTCACCACCATTTTTCCTGAATATGACTGGGTTAGGGAAATCCTTGGTGAAAAGGCTGATAATGCAGAAATCACAATGCTGCTGGATAACGGCGTTGACCTGCACAGCTATCAGCCTACCGCTGATGATATTGTTAAAATCTCAGATTGCGACCTGTTTATCTATGTAGGCGGCGAGTCCGACGAATGGGTGGAGGATGCTCTGAGAAATGCCGCCAACGGGAATATGAAGGTTATCAATTTGCTGGAGGTACTGGGTGATTCCGTAAAAACGGAAGAAATCGTTGAGGGGATGCAGGAGGCGGAGCACGAGCACGAGGATGCAGAGGAGCACGAGCACGAGGAGGAAGCTGACGAGCATGTTTGGCTGTCCCTGAAAAATGCCAAAATGCTGGTCAGAGTGATTTCCAAAGCCTTGCAGGAGCTTGATCCCGATAGCAAGGATATCTATGCCGCCAATGCCGATGCTTATGTAAAGAAGCTGTCTGCTCTTGATGCAGAGTATCAAGCAGCCGTGGATGCAGCAAGCAATAAAACCATCCTGTTTGGCGATCGTTTTCCGTTCCGCTATCTGGTGGATGATTACGGTCTGCACTACTATGCTGCTTTTGTTGGCTGCTCCACTGAAACCGAAGCCGGCTTTGAGACCATTTCGTTCCTTGCCAAGAGGGTGGACGAATGGAAACTGCCCTGCGTGTTGACTATTGAGGGCGCGCAGCACAAGATTGCCGAAACCGTTGTTCGGAACACGACAGCGAAAAATCAAAGGGTGCTGACGATGGATTCCATGCAATCCACCACTTCTAAAGATGTGAAAAACGGCACGACTTACCTCTCCGTTATGGAGAAAAACCTTTCCGTGCTGAAGGAAGCATTGAGATAAGGAGGCAGGTTCATGGCTCAGCTCACTTGCCAAAGGCTCTGCGTCGGCTATGAGGGAAAGTCCGTTCTGCAGGAACTCAATTTTGAGGTTTTTGCAGGCGACTATCTCTGCATCGTAGGAGAAAATGGTTCCGGCAAGAGTACACTTATGAAAACGATTCTCGGCTTGCAGCCACCTATCAGCGGCAGAATTTTGACAGGCGATGGGCTGAGGAAAAATGAAATCGGCTATCTGCCGCAGCAGACCGTTGTCCAGAAGGACTTCCCGGCAGCTGTGAGAGAAATCGTTCTCTCCGGGTGTCAGGGACGCTGTGGCAGCCGTCCTTTTTATAGCAAAGAAGAAAAGCAGCTTGCGGCGGCGGCTATGGACAGGATGCAGCTTGCACAGCTTGCAAAACGCTGCTATCGGGAGCTGTCCGGCGGACAGCAACAGAGGGTTCTGCTTGCCCGTGCGCTGTGTGCCACCCGAAAAATGTTGCTTCTCGACGAGCCTGTTTCCGGACTTGATCCCAAGGCGACAGCGGAAATGTATGCGCTTATCGAAGAGCTTAACCGAAACGATGGCATTACGGTAATTATGATTTCGCACGATATTACTGCCGCAGTTCAATATGCCAGCCATCTTCTGCATATTGGAGACACCGTTTTTTTCGGAACAAAAGCGGAATATCTCAGAAGCCCGCAGGGGCGGCTGTTTGCCGCAGAGAAGGGGGGCGATGAACAATGACCGCTATTTTGGAAAAGCTGACCCTCTATTGGACATATCCCTTTGTCCGCTATGCGCTGGTAGTCGGTGTGCTGATTGCGCTATGCTCGTCCTTGCTGGGCGTGACGCTGGTGCTGAAACGGTTTTCCTTTATCGGCGACGGGCTTTCCCATGTGGCGTTTGGTGCAATGGCGATTGCCGCCGTGCTGCAAATCACAAATGAAATGCCGCTGGTAATGGTCATTACGATCAGCAGCGCCGTGCTGCTTTTGCGTACAGGGCAGAACGCGAAAATCAAGGGCGATGCGGCGATTGCCATGATTTCGGTGGGAGCGCTTGCCATCGGCTATCTGGTGATGAATATTTTCTCCACCTCATCCAACCTTTCGGGCGATGTGTGCAGTACACTGTTTGGCTCCACCTCCATCCTGACACTGTCTCCTGTAGAAGTGTGGCTTTGCGTTGGAATGTCGGTGCTGGTTGTGGTGGTGTTTATCCTGTTTTACAATAAAATCTTCGCTGTGACCTTTGATGAGGACTTTGCAAGGGCAACCGGCACAAAGGCAGGGCTTTACAATCTGCTGATTGCAATCGTTGTTGCCATCATCATCGTGCTGGCAATGAACCTTGTCGGCTCTCTGCTCATCTCCGCACTGGTAATTTTCCCGGCATTGTCCGCTATGCGGATGTTCAAGAGCTTCCGCAGCGTGACGATCTGCGCCGTAGTTTTGTCGGTGTTGTGTTCGCTGATTGGTATTCTGGCATCTATCCTCGCCGGAACACCGGTAGGCTCGACAATCGTTGCTGTTCAGATTGTCGCTTTTGGTCTATCGTGGCTGGCAGGTACGGCTATCGGAGGTGTGAGAAAATGAAAAAACTGTTTTGCGTAGTATTGATTATCCTGATGCTTTGCTCTCTTGTCGCCTGCGGAGGTGAGGAAAATAAAGAGACAGCCGATAATCAGACACCGAATGCCTCTGCTTCACAAAATCAACCGATGGAAAAGGAATCGGTGTCTGCGCCTGCTGCCTCTGAGTCTGTGCAAAGCACAGACGGCATTGATGTTGATCTGACAAAGCTCAGCAGTACGATGGTCTATTCTGAGGTTTACAATATGCTATACACCCCTGATGACTACATTGGGAAAACGGTTAAAATGAAGGGTGCTTTTGCATATTACGAGGACCCCGAAACAAAGGAGCAATATTTTGCCTGTATCATTGCCGATGCGATGGCTTGCTGTTCACAGGGATTGGATTTTATTCCGACCGACGAGTACACCTATCCGGACGATTATCCGGAGCTAAACGCAGAGATAACCGTCACAGGAGCCTTCGAGATTTATGAGAAAAACGGAATAAAGTATTGTAGGCTTGCGAATGCTGCGATTGAGAGCTAAGGCTGATGGTGTGCTCTGCTTTCCGAAGGATGATTCAAAAAGTGGTGACAAGAAAATGCTCTGTATGCTGCATTATAATTTGCTATCAGAGAAGGGCTTATAATTAAATATCTGAACGAAACAAAGGCAGCTGACGAAAAAATTACAGCTGTCTTTGTTGTTTGAAAAATTGCGTATACAGGAGGGCAAAGGGCTGTTTTGTGTAAATGCAAGAAAAAAGCAAGAATATAAGCGTGGCGTTTTTTGCGAATGATGTTAAAATAGCAATATATGTATCGCAAAGGAGGAGCTATTTCGTGTCAAAAACAACCTTGATTGATTGTTGTATCAAAAAATACGCTTATCGTGAAATATCGGAAATCTATAAAGAGATTGGGGCTTCCCCGCAGGGACTGTTTCCCGAACAGGTGGATGGCATGCGCCGGAGATACGGCGAAAACAGCTTTGCAAAAAGGAAGAAGGATACCATGCTGCGCTGCTTGCGTCGTGCCTTTATCAACCCGTTTCATATTATTCTTTTTGTGCTTGGGATGATTTCCTTGGCAACCGATGTTGTGCTTGCCTCTAATTTTGCCAGAAACGCCACCACTGCTATCATCATTTTCTCCATGATTTTGACGAGCGGTGTAATCCGTCTGATTCAGGAGCTGCGGGCGAAGAATGCGGCGCAGCAGCTGGAACGGCTGATTCACGAAAGCATTACGGTTCGGCGAGCGGGAGAGATGCAGGAAATCGCAGCGGAAGAATTGGTGGTTGGGGATATTGTTCTGCTTTCGGCGGGAGACCGCGTGCCTGCGGATATCCGTTTAACGAAGGTCAGTGATTTATTTATTTCGCAGGCTGCCATCACGGGCGAAAGTGCGATTCTGGAAAAAAATTGCAATACCCTCAGCTATGGCAGTACGGAAACGCTGACACAGCTTGAAAACCTTGCTTTTATGGCAACAACGGTTATCGGCGGCAAGGGCGAGGGAATTGTGCTTGCGGTTGGGAAGGATACGTTATACGGCAGCTTTGAAAAATCGGATGCAGAGGAGAAGCAGTCATTCCAAAAGGGTGCCAATTCGATTGCATGGGTAATGCTTCGCTTTATTGTGGTGCTGATTCCCATTGTGTTTGTGCTGTTAAGGCTGACGGGCGGAAAATGGTTGGAATCCTTTGCGTTTGCGCTTTCCGTTGCGGTAGGGCTGATGCCGGAAATGCTGCCGATGGTAATTACCGCCTGCCTTGCGAGGGGCAGCCTGAGCATGAGCCGTAAGCAGACCATCATCAAGGATATCAACGCCATGCAGGGTTTTGGCAGTATGGATGTGCTTTGTATGGATAAAACGGGAACGCTGACGAATGAGAGCATTTTGCTGGAATACTACATGGATGTGCTAGGGAACGAAAGCACAAGGGTGCTGGATTTTGCCTTTTTGAACAGCATATATCATTCGGGTGTCTGCAATCCCATTGATAATGCAATTCTTGCGTGCCAGACAATGCCGGGGCGCAGTGCGTATTATACAAGATTGCTTGCGCAGTATCAAAAAACGGACGAGATTCCATTTGATTATGCCCGTAAATTTGTCAGCACGCTTGTGACGGAGGCAGACGGAGCAGGGCAGCTCATTATCAAGGGGGATATTGCGCATGTTGTGGCGCGCTGCGGCTTTGTGGAATATCGGGATGCCATTTTGCCGATGGATGAGGATAAGATGCGAAGCGTGGCCTCTGTGGTGGATGAAATGCTGCAGGATGGGATGAAGGTGATTGCTGTTGCACGAAAGAGGATAGAAAAGCAAAATCGGATTTTGCCGGAGGATGAACAAAGCATGATTTTGATGGGCTATCTTGCCTTTTTTGATGCACCGAAGAAAACCGCAAAAACCTCTGTGGAGGCGCTCAAAAGGCTGAAGGTTACCCCGAAGATTCTGACGGGAGACCAAGCAGATGTGGCAGTTTCCGTCTGCCGCAGGGTAGGGATTCCCTCCGAAACGGTGCTGACAGGTGCGCAGATGGATGAGATGACGGATGCAGTACTTGGCGCAGCCGTTGAAAAAATCCATGTTTTTGCGGAGCTGACACCGGGGCAAAAGGTGCGTCTGGTTTCCGCCTTGAGCCAAAATGGGCATACTGTCGGATTTTTGGGGGATGGCATTAACGATATTCCTGCACTTTGTGAGGCAAATGTAGGCATTTCGGTGGATACTGCCGTGGATGCGGCGAAGGATGCGGCGGATGTGGTGCTGTTGCAAAAGGATTTGGGTGTGCTGGAGCAGGGCATTTTGGAGGGGCGAAAAACTTTTACCAATATGCTCAAATATATTAAAATTACAGCAAGTTCGAACTTCGGCAACATTTTTTCCATTGTGTGTGCCAGTGCGTTTTTGCCGTTTTTGCCAATGACCTCCTTGCAGATTTTGCTGTTGAATCTGCTGTATGATGTGCTGTGTATCATTCTGCCCTGGGATAATGTGGATGAGGAGGAAACTCTTTCTCCAAGGGATTGGTCCGGGAGGACATTGGGGCGGTTTATGCTTTCCTTTGGGCCAATCAGCTCTTTGTTTGATATCGTGACGTTTTTGTTTTTGTATTATATTCTCTGCCCGATGCTGTGCGGCGGAGTGACGTATCAAAGCCTTACCGATTCTGCAATGCAGATGCAATATATAGCTCTGTTTCAGACGGGGTGGTTTTTGGAGTCCATGTGGACACAGGTGTTGATTTTGCATTTCCTGCGTACACGAAAGATTCCCTTTGTGCAAAGCAGACCATCTGCACCGGTGATTTGCATTACCCTTGCGGGTATCATTGCTTTTACCGCAATTACCTTTACCAAGGGGGCGGCATTTTTCGGCCTGACGCATTTGCCATTTTGGTATTTCATATTTTTGTTGATTGTGGCATTGCTGTATATGCTTCTGACAACGGTGGTTAAGGCCTTTTATCAGAAGAAATATCATGAGCTGATTTGAAAGGAGGAATCCGTCGTGAAAAAGAAGATTGGTTTTGTTTCAATGGATTCTGTCCTTGCACAATGGCTGCTGGAGAAGCTGATACAGGAGCCGCCGGAAAGTGAATGTGCGGAGGATTTGCTTTCGGGCATACATGATATGCTCAGCGGAGAGGCAACGTCACTGCTTTTGAGTACCTCGAAGGAGGCGGAGTCCTCTCTCCCGCCCTCCGATGAAATACGAATCGGTGCGCTGGAAATTTATCCGAAGAGCAGGAGAGTGAGGATGCAGGGAGCGGAGGTTTCTCTTACGCCGAAGGAGTTTGAAATCCTCTATTTTCTTGCACAAAACAGAGGAGAGGTTTTTACAAAGGAGCAAATCTATAAAGCGGTTTGGTCTGAAAATTATCTTTTGGATGACAGCAATATCATGGCGTTCATCCGAAAGCTGCGAAAGAAAATCGAACCCAATCCGGATGAGCCGAAATATATTCTGACGATTTGGGGCATTGGCTATAAATTTAATGATCGGGTGTAACAAATTTGGCGGGCATATTTTTGTCCGCCAAAATTCTTGCTAAATCGCAAGGAAATCGCAAGGTTTTAATCATGTGATTTTCCTTGCGATTTTTGTATTCTGTGAAAGGCACCGAGAGAAATGGTACCTACAAGCCATTGGTTTGCGATTGCCATGATTGCATGGTTCATTGTGGCAGGCTTTGATGTTTGGTATATCGAAAAAAGCAATCGGTATTACAGAAAATAATCGCAGAAAAAGGAGGTATGAGAAATGAACAAGAAAGAAAACCGCATGGCTGTGCGGCAGACGGTGGAAAAGGCAGTGCTGCGGGATGAGCAGAACCAGCGTATTCAATTTGCGGCTGCCAATCCTGTGCAGGAGGTTTTGAAAAGCCTGCATACCACCCTGCGGGGACTGGATGCAGAGGCAGTGGCGGTCAGCCGCACCAAGTACGGCTCAAATAAAGTGACACATGAGAAAAAGCAATCTCTGGCGAAATGTCTGGCAGGTGCTTTTATCAATCCATTTACGGCGATTTTGTTCTGTCTGGCTGTGGTATCCACCATAACGGATATGGTGTTCCCTTATTTTGCACTTTTGGGGAGCGCGCCGGAGGACTTTGATCCCTTAACCGTAGTCATCATTTTGACAATGGTTATTATTTCCGGCACACTGCGCTTTGTGCAGGAATCCAGAAGCGGCAATGCAGCGGAAAAGCTGCTGGCAATGATAACAACGACCTGCACCGTTACTCGCAGAGAGCAGGAAAAGATAGAAATTCCGATGGATGATTTGGTTGTGGGCGACATTGTGCATTTGGCGGCAGGGGATATGATTCCTGCGGATGTCCGCATTTTAGAGGCGAAGGACTTATTCATCAGCCAATCCAGCTTGACGGGCGAAAGTGAGCCTATCGAAAAAACACCGAGCAGAAGTGTGCAGAAGGAGAGTATAACCGATTATACCAATATTGCATTCATGGGAAGCAACGTGATTTCGGGCAGTGCAGCTGCGGTTGTTGTCAGCACCGGAGACGCTACGCTGTTTGGCTCTATGGCATCTGCGATTGCAGGGGAGGCTGTGGAGACGAGCTTTACCAAGGGGGTCAATGCGGTTTCGTGGGTGTTGATTCGGTTTATGCTTGTCATGGTGCCTCTTGTTTTCTTTATCAACGGGATTACGAAGGGGGACTGGCTGAATGCCTTTTTGTTTGGCATCTCGATTGCTGTCGGCTTAACACCGGAAATGCTGCCCATGATTGTGACAACCTGCCTTGCCAAAGGTGCGGTTTCGATGAGCAAAAAGCAGACTATTGTGAAGAATCTCAATTCGATTCAGAATTTTGGTGCGATGGATATTCTTTGCACCGACAAAACAGGGACACTCACGCAGGATAGAGTTGTTTTGGAATATCATTGGAATGTAAACGGCGAGGATGATACAAGAGTACTGCGCCATGCCTACTTAAACAGCTATTTCCAGACAGGCTATAAAAACCTGATGGATGTGGCGATTATTCATAAAACGGAGGAGGCAGAGGAGACCGATTCCAGATTACTGGATTTGTCCGAAAACTACGTGAAGGTGGATGAAATTCCCTTTGATTTCACACGCCGCCGTTTGACAACTGTGGTGCAGGATAAAAACGGAAAGACGCAGATGGTAACCAAGGGGGCTGTGGAGGAAATGCTCTCCATTTGTGCCTATGCAGAGTGCGACGGCAGTGTGCATCCTCTTACGAAGGAGGTTCGCCGGCGGATTTTGAAAACAGTGGATGAGCTGAATGAAAAAGGCTTCCGTGTGCTTGCGATAGCACAGAAAAGTAACCCTTCTCCTGTAGAGTCTTTTGGTGTGAAGGATGAGTGTGATATGGTGCTGATTGGATATCTTGCCTTCTTAGATCCCCCGAAGGAATCCACGGCAGATGCCATTCGCGCATTGCAGGCGCATGGCGTGACAACAAAAATTTTGACGGGCGATAATGATAAGGTAACACGCACCATTTGTAAGCAGGTGGGGCTTGAGGTACGCAATATGCTCCTTGGCTCTGATTTGGACGGCATGACGGATGAAGCCCTTGCAAGAGCGGCAGAGACAACGGATGTTTTTGCAAAGCTGACACCCGACCAGAAATCCCGTGTGGTTTCGGTTCTGCGGGGAAACGGGCATACGGTTGGCTTTATGGGGGATGGCATCAATGATGCTGCCGCCATGAAGTCTGCGGATATCGGCATTTCTGTAGATACTGCGGTTGATGTGGCAAAGGAATCGGCAGATATCATTCTTTTGGAAAAGGATTTGATGGTTTTGGAGCAGGGAATCATCGAGGGGCGCAAAACCTATGCGAATATGATGAAGTATATCAAAATGACAGCATCTTCCAATTTCGGCAATATGTTTTCGGTATTGGCGGCATCTGCACTGCTGCCCTTCCTGCCGATGATGAGCGTGCATTTGATTTTCCTGAATTTGATTTATGATTTATCCTGCACAGCAATCCCTTGGGATAATGTGGATGAGGAATTTATCGCAAAGCCGAGAAAATGGGATGCCTCCAGTGTGGGTAGCTTTATGATTTGGATTGGGCCTACCAGCTCCATCTTTGATTTTACAACCTACATTTTTATGTATTTTGTGTTCTGCCCGCTGTTTATCTCGAAGGGGATTTTGTTCAATGACTTGGCGGCGCACTATAGCGGCGCAGAGCTTGCGGCAATGCAGGCGCGGTATATCGGGCTGTTCCAGGCAGGGTGGTTTGTGGAATCCATGTGGAGCCAAACACTGGTTATTCACATGATTCGTACCCCCAAGCTGCCGTTTTTGCAAAGCCGTGCCTCTGCCTCTGTGACACTTCTGACTATGACAGGCATTGCCGTTTTGACAGTGATTCCCTTCACGGCATTCGGAAGGGTGCTTGGGTTTGTGGCTTTGCCTGCTGCATATTTTGCATATTTGATTCCCTGTATTCTGCTGTATATGATATTGGCAACCAGCTTGAAAAAAGCCTATGTTCGTCATTATGGCGAGCTTTTATAGGAGGTGTAGGAAATGATGAATTGGAAAGAAATCTGGGTATCGCTTTTCAGAGGCTGTGAATGGCTTGGCTTGAATATCGGCTTTTGGGTATCCATGGCTGTGGTAATCGGGATTGTTATTCTGATGAATGTTGTATTTTGGGGCATGAAGCCGCAAACGCAAAAGAAAGAAAAATAAAAGCAGGAGGTCTTTTTCGCTTTTGGAAAAGGCCTTCTGCTTTTTTGATATAGCTGTATCCATCCCTTTTGCAGGGTGCTTTTGCGTTGGCTTTACAAACATTTAACGGAAAGAAGGGCTTTTATTTTACAAAAAAATCTTATCATAAGACTGTATCCTTTTGCCATGAAGCAGAAGGGTGCGATCTTTTATATATATTAAGGAGGGAAAGAATGATTGCTGCAGTGATTGACATCGGTTCAAATACAATGCGGATGTCTGTATATAAAATCGAAGGACAGAAATTTACGGTTCTGCTTTCAAAAAAGGAAACGGCAGGCTTGGTCAATTATATCACAGAGGGGGAAATGTCCGAGGAGGGCATTGGTGTTCTTATTGATGTGCTTCAACAATTTTGCAGTTCCCTAGAGGAGATTTCCGTTAATAGCATCAATGCCTTTGCAACGGCATCCCTGCGAAATGTTGCCAATTCCGAACAGGTGCTTGCGCGCGTTTTTCATGCGGTTGGGCTGAAGGTAGAATTGCTTTCGGGGGAGGAGGAGGCGATTTTGAGCTTTTCGGGAGCGGTTCATGCTTCTCCGTTTGCGGATGGCTGTCTTTTCGACTTGGGCGGCGGCAGTACGGAAGTTGTCGCCTTTCGGGAAAGGAAGCCCTATTATGCCAAGAGCATGAATATTGGGTGTTTAAACCTTTATAAAGTACAGTTTACAAGGGACTACACAGGGTAACGGTCTGACGGGAGGTGTGCCGCCCGTCAGATTTTCCATGTGATGTTCAAGCTGTCACTTGTAGCGGCAACGGTGGTAATCATCAAATCCACCACACGCCGCTTGTCATCAAAGGATACATTGTCCCATGTGTCGAGGTAGCCGGAAATCTGGCTGACCTGTTCCGGGCTGATGGCTTCCACCGTCAACTCCGCTATCCTCGCCAGAAGTTCCTGCTTGCGTCCGTCCAGTTCCGCTATCTTC
>OLNK01002411.1_pt1 | contig 10915 bp, 5 predicted proteins | sample 1672791 | NCBI WGS metagenome assembly OLNK01 (sample SAMEA3136724, study PRJEB25190) | human gut metagenome | biome: human gut; feature: human-associated habitat; material: faeces | place: Austria | collected 2013 | reverse complement strand
CGCTGCAGAACATGCCGATTGAAGTCAGAGCGAGAGTACGGAAACGGCTATCACTGACAGCACTTTCCGACCGGAGAAGGCGGGAACCTATATCATCACGGCATATCAGGATTACAGTGATACCTCCAAGCGCACCAAGCTGGCGTCCACGACCATTACGGTAAAGCGCAAGCCGCTGGAGCTGTATGTAACCTGGGATAAGGATAACAGCAAGCATACTTCGACAGAGGCACCGGACAGCAAGAGCGCATTGGTGGTCAAGGCGGATGCTCTGGAGTCGGTTGACACTCTGCCGTCGGCAATTACAGCCGTATGTGCGCTGTATGATGACAAGGGCAATCGAAAGAACGTCAGCGGCCGCTTTGAGGTAACGATTGCGGTCAACGGTGAGGACGCGGCTGTAAAGTCGCTGCTCGAGAAGTACGAGCTGAATCTGACCAAGCGCATGCTGGTTGTCAAGCAGGACACCCTGAGCGTAACCTATCGCGCCGGTGAAGGCGGCTCGCTCAGTGCAAGCTACAACAGCGGCAACCTCGACCAGAAGTTTGAAAGCGGTAAGAACATCGCTAAGAACACCAGGCTGATGTTTGATGCCAAAAGCAACGACGGTTTCCTTGTAAAGGAATGGAAGGTCAACGGTCAGTCCATTACCGGTAATACAAAGTACAAGGTGACGGAGATTCTGTCGAACGGCAAAAAGGTCGGCGAACGACTGACGGTGGCGGCGCTGACGGAAAAGCTGGACGTAGAAGTAGCCTTCAGCAGTGATTCGCACACGATTACCTTCAGCAGCGGCGAAGGCGGTAAGCTGACCGCAGCACTGAAGGACGGCGGTGCAGTCACGACGGGACAGAAGATTGCGGAAGGCGCAAATGTGACGTTCACGGCTGCGCCGGACAGCGGTATGTCGGTAGCACGCTGGATGGTGGACGAAAAGCCGTATTACTGGCCGGGTACGACCGATCTGTACCGTGAGTCCACACTGACACTGGAAAATGTGCAGAAGGACCGCAAGGTAGCGGTAGAGTTCAGCAAGGCAGGCACCTATAAGCTCATCTTCAACATCGAGTCGGAAACCGGCAGCACCTTGCCGTCCGTGCAGACTTCGGCGAAGCTGGCAGACGGCACAGTGGCAGATCTGAATGCGGTTCCGGACGGTGCGGCAGTAACGTTTGCACTGGAAAATCTGGGCAGCAACTACACGGTCAAGACGTGGAAGGTGGATGGTAAGGAAGCCGCAAATTCGGGTACGCGGAAGCAGTTTACACTGCGCAATATCATGGGATCGCATACGGTTACGGCTGTGATCAATGCGGCGCAGGAGGTAACGCTGACCTTCAAGGCAGTGGATGCAAAGGGTGCCCCGATAAGCACAGACATTGCTTCCGTTACCGCAAAGATCAAAAACGGCAATGCGATTACCAGCGGCAGTACGGTCGGCAATTATTCGACGATTGAGTTTGCTGCTGCGGTAAACGAGAATTACTACGTTTCCGGCTGGACCAATGCAGCAGCGGATGCAAAGGATTCGGCAAAGGCCTCCATCGCAAGTCTGGAAAAGACCACTGAGGTTATCGCACATATCGCGGAGAAGCCGCAGGTGACGGTGGCAGCGCCGGTCAACGGCACAGTCGAAGTTGCTGGCACACGCGGTATCCAGAATGTTGTATTGACTGGTGCTGAGGGTGAAAACGGTCATGTGAATATGAACAGCACGGCAGCAATCACGGCAACACCAAACGACGGTTATTTCGTGCAGAAAATCATGGTTACGGCTGATGGTGCAACGCAGACATTCGATTACGACAATGCGCAGGCTTATCAGTCGGGCAAGGTAGCGAAGGATGATATCCAGATTACGAAGGATACCTTGGTTCAGGTAATCTTTGCCGAGAAGCCGACGGTAACCTTTGGTGACACTCATATCCATGTAACGGCACAGCAAGACAGCAAGATGCTGAACACTGGCGATCATGTTGAGAAGTACAGCGGCGATATCGTATTCGCGGCAACACCGGATGAGGGCTATGAGACTGATAACTGGACCGTTACCGGTTGGACGAATGTCGACGGAAACGACGATACCACTTATACTCAGATTGGCTCTATCGAAAGCAATGTAGAAGTTCATGCAACGTCTAAGGCGCTCCCGCAGTACGACTTCACCCTGTCCGTTGATTCGCTCGGTGACGAGGGAGACGGCGGCACGGTTTCCGCAGAAATCACCCGCAAGGGCATGAGCGCATACGAGCAGGAGAACCTCGAAGCAGGCACGCACTACAGCTTCTACCGCGACTCGGATATCACAATCACGGCGGTGCCGAGCGCAGGCTACCGCGTACAGGACTGGACCATCAACGGCCAGACCACAGCGGATACCGCAGTGAGCAAGACGCTGAGCAATCTGCGGGGTGAAACGACGGTTCAGGTTCGCTTTGTCAAGCTGGTGACCGGCATTACCTTTGGTCCGACGGACGAAACAAGCGAAGGCGGCTATATCAGCGCGGCAGAGGTGAATGAAACGTCTATCCTCGGTGATGCGGCTACCGGCGCGAATATTGCGGCAAGCGTGCCGATCAAGTTCACGGCAGAGGTAACGCCTGGTTACGAAATCGAAGGCTGGTACGTCAATAATGTGCGTGATGACAGCGCAGGCACAGGCGAAACCTACACCTATCCGAACACGACCAGTGCAAGCTCGATTTACATTGCACCGAGGTTCCAGCAGGTCAAGTACAACATCACCACCGGTGATAACGTCACCGTAAACGGACAGAACAGCACAACCGCACGCGGCGGCGAGTCGCTCACCTTTACGGCAGTACCGCCGGCGGGTCAGAATGTGACCGGCTGGACGGTCAACGGCGAGGCAGTTGCCGGTAACGGCAATACGCTGACGTGGACGGTTGAGAACGGCTGTCTCACGAAGCCGAACGTAACGGCATATCATGTTGAAGCACAGTTCAGCGCAGGAGAGTACAAAGTAACGTACAGCCAGCCGGCGGGCGGCACGCTGAGTGCATCGGTTGCAGCCGGCACACGGGTCAACGGCGGTACTAAGGTTGCCTTCACCGCAGAACCCGATAAGGGTTATGAGATTGACGAGTGGACGGTAAACGGTCATTCGGTTGCCAACAGCAGCAGCACCTACACCCTGAACGTAACCGAAAACAGCACGGTTGCAGTCACCTTCAAGGCAATGGTTCCGGTCAGCGCCGTGCGGGACGGCAGAAACGGCAATATCGCCATCACCGCAAACGGCAAGACAATCACGGACGGCTATGTTTCCTCCGGTTCGGACGTAACCTTCACCATAACGCCGGAGAATACGGACGATATGGTGCAGGCATGGCAGGTGAACGGCTCGACAGTCGCTGAGATGACCGATACGGCAGATGCACCGCTCACTTATACGGTCAAGAATGTAACCGCAAAGACTGAGGTTTCCGCAACGCTGATTGAGCGCCCGACATACACCATTACGGTAACGAGCGAGGGCAGCGGCACGGCGTCGGCAGAACCGGCAAGCGTCAAGCGCGGCGGCAGCACGACTGTTACGGCAGTGCCGAGCAGCAATAGCTACTATCTCAAGGAATGGTCGGTTAACGGCGGTACTGCACAGGCTGCCTCCGGCAATACGCTGGCACTGACGGAAATTCGCAGGGATACGACGGTCAAGGCCGTATTTGACGGCGCGATCAACTACGATGTAACCCTGGATGTTCAGGGTGCAGATACCGGCACAACGGTTGCTGCAGCGGCAAACGGCAAGGCCATTACGCCGCAGAAGAACAGTCCGGCAAGTGTTACCCGCGGCAGCAAGGTCGTATTCACGGCAACGCCTGCCGTAGAAAACGGACGAAACAAGCAGATGGTCGCACAGTGGATGGTAAACGGTGTAGATCAGAATAACATCTCTAACGAGCTGGTGATCCCGAGCCTGACCGGCAAGACCGATGTAGCCGTTAAGTTTGTGGACTACGCAGGCTTCGCTATCCCGACCGGCGACACCGGCTGGAAGGTCTCCGATGTGAAGCGCGTGCCGAATGATACGCAGCCGACGAGAGAAATCCGCAAGAACGGCGATCTGACATTCACAGTCGGTCTGGCAGGCGACTACACGGTAATCAGCAAGCTGGTCATCAACGGCTACGACTGCATCAACGGCAAACCTGCCGGAAATGCAGCGCTGCACGGCTGTGACGCAGTGGAAGCCAAGAAGAACGCAAACGGCAGTTACACCGTCACGATCAAGAACGTAACGGCAGAGCCGGATATGAGCGTAGAAGCGCATCAGGTAATCATCGGCAGTCTGACCGTTCCGGAGAAATTCAAAAATATTCCGGAACTGGATACAGTCGAAAAGATTCAGGCAAAGCTGACAGCGGAACTGACCGGCAGGAAGGACGGCGTGGCGTTCTACGACATCGCGCTTAAATACCATGACGGCAGCAAGTGGATTCCGGTAGACGAAAACAACTTCCCGGCGGAAGGCGTAGACGTTGTTCTGCCGTATCCGAACGGTACGGACAGCAAGGATACCTTCCAAATCGTCCACATGCTGACCAAGACCGGCTCCGAGGGCAAGATCGAGAAGTTTACCCATATCACCAAGGAGACCGATGGCCTGCGGTTCCATGTAACCAGCCTGTCTCCGTTCGGCGTAAGCTGGACGAAGTATACCGCGCCGACGTCGGGCGGCGGCGGTGGCGGTGGCGGCGGAGCCGTTGCCCCGACCACTTACGACATCGTGATCCCGTCCGCGCTGGCGAATATCGTCAAGGCGGATAAGACCAAGGCGGCCGCAGGCGACACCGTAACGCTGACTGCTGCCGGAGAAGGTACGCTGACTGTCACGGACGCAAACGGCAAGTCTGTTGCCCGACCGCGGCAGCGGCAAATACACCTTTAAGATGCCGTCGGCTAAGGTCAGCGTGGGCTTCAAGACCACCACAGACCAGCCGTGCGATGGCGGCAGGGATTGTCCGTCCGCACCGTTTACGGATGTAGATACTGCAAAGTGGTATCATCTGTCCGTTGATTATATGCTCACACACAAAATGATGAACGGTGTATCGAGCCGTGCATTTGCACCGAATGCCAACCTGACGCGCGGTATGCTCGTGCAGATCCTGTATAACCTGGAAGGCAAGCCGAAGGGCACAGCAGCGAACTTCTCGGATGTGCAGGCTGACGCATGGTATGCCGAAGCAGTCGGCTGGGCAGCGGCAAACAAGGTCGTAACCGGCTACGCGGACGGCACCTTCCGACCGAATGCAGCCGTCACCCGCGAGCAGGCGGCAGCGATCCTGTATCGCTACGCCCAGAGCAAGGGTATCGACGTAAGCGTGGGTGAGAATACCAATATTCTCAGCTATGTGGATGTTCAGCAGGCAAGTGAATACGCGATTCCGGCTCTGCAGTGGGCAGTCGGTGCAGGCGTGCTGAACGGTAAGAATGGCGGCCGTCTGGCACCGACCGGCACCGCCACCCGTGCCGAGATCGCAGCGATCATGCAGCGCTGGTGCGAAAACATCATTAAGTAACGGCAGACAAAACAGCAGGACAGAGAAAAGGGCTGACCCGACGGGTCAGCCCTTTTTTTATGCGGTTGAATAATGGAGAATGGAAAATTGACGTGACGATTTTCTGTTGCGTGGGCGGCCAATGACCGCCCCTACGGTTACGCGTGTGCAGGTTGTTTGATACGGTGCGCCGAGTCGTCGCACCCTACGGTATAGTCTTACATCAGATACAATTCGTAGATGCCGTCCGTAACAACGCGCAAACGAGTTGCGCAACACTGTTATGTTGCGCCTGCGGAAATTGAACCGCCTGTGTAGCAGTACGAATACAGCTTGAGCGATGAAGGTGGAGAAATGGGCGGACACATTGGTCCGCCCCTACGGAAGCTGAGCAGTACAGCCGTTCCCCCTGGCGAGTCGCCGTTCTCCGATTTTCGCCGTGCTCTCCCAAGGGAAACGGGAGTCAAGAGGGTAGAAACCGCAAGTGTCTCCCCTCTTGCCCTCTCGGCGTGGGTACGCCGTCCCCAGCGGACAGCGAAATGTTTCGGAACTGAAACCTTACTCGTCTTGACAAGCTATGGTCAGGAACGTAAAATATAGGTAATAAGGTAAGGCAGAATGTCCGCATTCTGCAACTGTCAAAAAGGGGATAGTATTTTGAAGTTGACAAAACGCATTTTCAGCGGTCTGCTGGCCGCCATGATGCTGTTCACCACTGCTTTTGCCGTAAATGATTCGGCGACCACCAAGGCTGCAAACGCGCTGACGTTTGCATTCAAGCCGATCACCGGCAGCGAGTACGACAGCACCGCTCTCCAGACCGATCTGGCAGCAGCGCAGAAGATCATCTCGCAGCGCATGCAGCTTGAGGGTCTGACCGGCGCGTCTGCCGCCGTTTCCGGTGATGTGATCACCGTTTCCATTCCGAAAACAGCTACCAGCAACACTGCCGCTTACTGGGCCGCTCGTCTGGGCGACCGCCGTCTGTGCAGTGTGACCGACTTTCTGAACGAGGAGTGGCAGTTCGACCGTGCAGATTTTGCCTCTGCCAAGGCAACCACCGAGAACGGCGCAGAAGCCGTTGAGATCGACCTGACCGACTCCGGCAAGACCAAGCTGACCAAGGCCCACAACAAGGTAAAGGCATACCTTGCGGACAGCAAGAACAACGCTGACAAGGCGCAGTGGCTCACCTTCCACTGGGGCACCACCACCTTCCGCATGCTGGTGGACGACAGCTTCTCCGACAGCAAGCTGGTGATCGGCGGCGATTCCGATCCGCTGCGTGCCGGTGCGTCCAAGTACATGCCGCAGTATCTGATGCTCGATCCGCTCCCGTTTGCACTGGAGCAGACCGCCGTTCCGACGACCACCGAGCCGACGACTCCGACCACTCCGACCACTCCCACCGAACCCACGACTCCGACTGAGCCGACCACACCTTCCGATCCGGCGACCACGGATTTCCCGGACATCGACGGTCACTGGGCTGCCGCTTCGCTGCGCAAGGGTGTTGAGCTGGGTCTTCTGAAGGGCATCAACGGCAAAATTATGCCGAATAACTCGGTCAAGCGTTCCGAGGCTATCGTTATCCTCAACCGCGCGCTTGGCGCAACGCAGGCCGACAGTGTATCCGGTCTGGCTGCCAGCCAGCAGTCCGCATGGTACAGCGAGGATCTGGGCAAGGCCATCCACCTCGGCCTGATTACCGCAAATGACAACCGCAGCTTTGACACTGCAGCTACCCGTGCCGAGGCTTTCGTGCTGATGGCTCGTGCGTTTGCGTACGACCGCGCAGAGACCGCTGCCGATGAGCTGAGCAGCTTCACCGATACCTCCTCCATGACCACCGAGCAGAAGCAGGCAGCTGCCGCTCTGATCAGCCAGGGCGTTGTAAACGGTACCTCTGCTGCCAAGCTGTCTCCGTCGAACAAGCTGACCCGTGCACAGTTCGTCACCATGATCGTGCGCATTGCAGCTGCCACCAACGCAGACAGCGCACCGGCCGAGCTGGCCGGCGGCACCGTACTCACCAATCCGAGCATCGCTCTGACCGGCGCTGTCGCAGACGGCGACTGGATCTTTGCCGCTCCCACGAATGAAATTTCGCTCGATTCCGTCAGCAGCTCGCACCGCATCGTCCTCAAGGGCGAGGAGCGCGCTGTACTGAATGCTACCAAGCAGACCAGCATTTCCACGCTTGCTGTTGATCCGGCAGGCACGGCGGATGTGAAGATGGACAACACTTCGTCCGTAAACACGCTCGTTATCGCGGGCAAGGGCGGCTCCGTTGGCTACAGCGGCGCAGTCTCCAACATCGAGATCACCGCTTCCGGCCGCACGATCGTGCTCGAAGGCATGACCTCGGATGCCATCACCATTACCGGCAGCAACAACACCATCCTGCTCAAGGGCAACGCGGATACCGTTTCCGTACTGCGCGGCTCCGGCAACCGCATCACGCTGTCCGGCACGGTCGGCACGATGGTTCTGGCCGGCAAGAACACCACGGTTGACGGCACCGGCAAGATCGGCACCGTAGACACCCGCATGGTCGGCTGCACGGTAACGGCTAAGGCCGACCACACGATCGACAACATCGATCCCGGTCTGGATGGCGTTCAGATCACGATGACCGTTCCGGATAAGGTTAAGGCCGGCGGCTCGCTGACTGCCAAGGTCAGCTTCTCCGGCGTAAAGGAAGGCGTTACCTGTACTGCAATCTGGTATCAGGACGGCTCCGCGATCAAGGGCTGCACGAACAACAGCTTCGAGCTGACCAACGGTAAGACCTCCAGCCACACCAGCACCTTCACCTTCACCAAGAATATGAAGACCAGCACGGCGATTGGCTTTAAGCTGCTCTACGACAACCCGTCCACCGGCGAAACCGAGCAGGTTTACGCCCAGAAGACCGTTCCGATCGAGAATTACTCTGCCGAGTGGTATGCACAGCGCGATGCTGCCGCTATCCTCAAGCAGGTATCCTCGGTTTACCGCGGCAACTACACCACGTCCTACGCGGCCAACAACGATTACTCCAAGACCACCAAGGAGGTCTGGATCAACGCCAAGGGCTACTCCAGCAACACCAATTATCTGGTCTGGATCAACCGCGCCTATCAGCATGTAAACGTATTCACCGGCTCCAAGGGCAACTGGAAGCTGACCAAGAGCTTTATCGTCGGCACCGGCGCTGCCTCCACCCCGACTCCGGTCGGCGTAACCACCGTCAGCTACAAGCTGAAGGCAGGCTGGACCACCGGTACTTACACGGTTCGTCCGGTTGTAGGCTTCTACCCGGGCACCGGCTACGCGTTCCACTCCCGCCTGTGCTATCCCGGCACCAGCACCGAATATGACTTCAGCAGCGGCTATCCGGTTTCGCACGGCTGTGTACGCATGAAGCACAACGACATCAACTGGATTTACAACAACATACCGATCGGCTCGACTGTCGTAATCTACTAAACCGTAGCTGCAAACACCGATATTCTCCGCTTTTCCGGAGAGTATCGGTGTTTTTTGCTGCAAAACAGTGTGTACATCATCAACATCCTGTTTTGCACTGCAACGATAAATTCTCACCCTGATAATGTAATTCGTCATTTTATACGCATTTTTCGCAAATGCAATTGGTTATCGTTGTGACATTTTAATGTTGACACCGACAACATTAAGGACTATAATAAACCCATCACAACAAACAACGAGGTGAGGAAATGGCCGATCAGTATCATCATGGAAATCTGAAAAGCAAGCTGCTGGAGGAAGCGGTCACGCTGATCTCGCAGGACGGCCTCGAAAATCTTTCTCTCCGGCGGCTGGCAACGCAGTGCGGCGTGAGTCACAACGCCATCTACCGCCATTTTGACAGCAAGGAGCGCCTGATCGACGCCTGCCGTGCCTATGTCATGCAGGAGCTGACGCGCACACTCGAGCTGACGCTCAGCGGTCTGGACGAAAGCCTGCCGCAGACCATGGAACAGCTCGGCACCGCCTATCTGGATTTTTACATGCGCAACCCGACGTATTTCAGCGCGTATTTCCGCAATGCGTCCCAGAAGCTGACGTTCTCGCTTGAGCCGATCGAGGGCAACTACCCGCCGTTTTCCGTTTTCCGCCGTGTGGCTGTCGCTATCGCGGAAAAGCAAGGCATTCCGCAGGATGAGACACGATGGCGGCTTCTGCGCTACTGGACGATGCTCAACGGCATATTCGCCATGTGGATTTCCTCCAACGTGGAACTGCCTGAAAACTGGAAAACCTGTCTGAAAAACGAATTTTAAGGAGCATTTACGATATGAAACAGATCATTCTTACGGGCGACCGCCCGACCGGCAACCTGCATGTCGGCCACTACGTCGGCTCACTGGCCGAGCGCGTGAAGCTGCAGAATTCCGGAAAATATGACGAAATTTACATCATGATTGCAGACGCGCAGGCGCTGACCGACAACGCCGAGCACCCGGAGCGCGTGCGCCAGAACATTATGAAGGTCGCGCTGGACTATCTTGCGGTCGGCATTGACCCGGAAAAGGCGAATATCTTTATCCAGTCCATGGTGCCGCAGCTGACCGAGCTGACGTTCTACTACATGAACCTTGTCACTGTGTCCCGTGTACAGCGCAACCCTACCGTTAAGGCAGAGATTCAGATGCGCAACTTTGAAGCCAGCATTCCGGTCGGTTTTTTCTGCTATCCGATCAGTCAGGCGGCGGACATCACCGCATTCAACGCTACGGCTGTTCCGGTCGGCGAGGACCAGGAGCCGATGCTCGAGCAGTGCCGCGAAATCGTGCACAAGTTCAACACGGTTTACGGCGAAACGCTGACGATGCCGCAGATTGTTCTTCCGTCCAACAACGCCTGCATGCGTCTGCCCGGCACAGACGGCAAGGCGAAGATGAGCAAGTCGCTCGGCAACTGCATCTACCTTGCGGATCCGGAGGAGGTCGTTCGTGAGAAGATCATGTCCATGTACACCGATCCGGACCACATCCGCGTGCAGGATCCCGGCAAGCTGGAGGGCAATACCGTGTTCACCTATCTGGATGCGTTCTGCCAGCCGGAGCACTTCGCAGAATTCCTGCCGGACTACCAGAACCTTGACGAGCTGAAAGCGCACTACCAGCGCGGCGGACTCGGCGATGTGAAGGTAAAGAAGTTCCTGAACAACGTCATGCAGTCGCTGCTGTCGCCCATGCGTGAGCGCCGTGCGCAGTGGGAGGGTCGCCTGCCCGAAGTCTACGAAATTCTCAAGAAGGGCAGCGAAATCGCCGCTGAGACCGCTCAGGGCACGCTCGATCGAGTCCGTCACGCGATGAAGATCGACTATTTCACCGATAACGGCCTGCTCAAGTAAAAACAGCAAAATAAAGGACGAACCG
>OLNK01002404.1_pt1 | contig 10950 bp, 8 predicted proteins | sample 1672791 | NCBI WGS metagenome assembly OLNK01 (sample SAMEA3136724, study PRJEB25190) | human gut metagenome | biome: human gut; feature: human-associated habitat; material: faeces | place: Austria | collected 2013 | reverse complement strand
AGCATGCCAGCCACAGCTAGCGCTATGACTGCCAAGCAAGAACCGGCGGCTCCCCAGTGTCTTCTCAAGCTTTCGTTACATTTCCACAACTCAATTCATATTTTCTACGAGTTTCGAAATTGCCTAACTAATTAATTCATCTTTTCTCCCGACGTGCACACTCGAGAGCAAGCGTGCAAAAAAGCCCTTCACATCCTTACGGATGCAAAGGGCGTGTCAACGCGGTACCACCTTTGTTATGTTGTAAAAACAACATATCTCTGCCGGCTCATTCCTAAGCCACTGTCCGGTAACGGGGACAACTCGTTCTCGCTTACTTCTGACTGCTTCTGGCGATATACGAAAATTTTCTCCGCATGATCAACTTGCAAGTTCTGCCACTTATCTGCAACAGACAGGTTCTGCGCGACGGTTCAAAAGCTACCTTCCACACAACATGTTCTGGTGACATCTCTCAGCCGGTGAATGTCATTCTCTTTCAGGTGTCTGTGTGTACTCCTCTTTCTCATCACCTTTTTATATCTTTTTTCATCATAAAAGCTAAAGTGGCATTTGTCAACTGATTTTTTTATAGGTGATTTTAATTTATTTGTTCCTTCTTTCTATCCTAATAATTTCAATATATTCTGATAGATATATTCTCTCAAAGAATCTGCCTCCAGGTCAAGTTCGATTTTTTTCTCTGCTGCGATGCGGTACATAAAATAGACCGAAAGCTGGGTTTCGACCGCGGCTCTTCGCAGGAAAACATTCTCCTCCCGGATCAGACCTTCGCGGACACCCTCCTCCACAATGCAGTCGATAATCTCGTTTTTCTCCTTATCACAGCACTGCTGTTTCATACGCTCATACTCATCTTTCAGATTCTTTGGTATCTCGTATGATTCCAATACCATTTTTATCAGGAAAAAGACACCCTGCTTTTCTTTTACATGCTCATCAATAAAATCCATGACCTCGTTAATTTTCTGTTGAAACGTTCTGTTATCTGTAGAAATTACCTGCAGTTTTTCAAAGCACACTTTCACATAATATAAAATTGCAGAAGAGATTATCTCTTCCTTTGAAGAAAAATATTCGTATGCCGTTCCTTTTCCAATGCCTGCCCGGCCTGTGATATCAGCTACTTTTAAAGTATTGATATCACAACCTTCATTAATGAACTCAATGACTGCCTGATACATGGCAAGCACTTTCTGTGATGGATCCTGTATCAGTTTCTGCTCGTCCATTATAAGTCCTCCTCGACCATGCTCTTATTGCGGTTGAATGCATCATAAATACATGGAACAACGATCAGAGTTAACAGTGTACCATATAACAAACCGCCAACCGTTACGATCGCCATTGGCTGCATCATTTCTGAACCTTCTCCAAGTCCGACTGCCATCGTGGACATGGACAGGATCGTGGTGAGTGCGGTCATAAGGATCGGACGGAGTCTCGTTTTTCCGGATTCGATAATGGCGTCTTTTTTCTCCATTCCGCCACGGCGGAGCTGGTTGATAAAGTCTACCATAACGATACCGTTATTTACGATAATTCCGGCAAGCATGACAAATCCGATCATTGCCACAACGCTGACTTCGTTGCCGGTAAAGTAAAGTGCGAACAGACCGCCTGTAAATGCCAGCGGGATTGTAAACATAATGATAAACGGCGACAACAGTGACTGGAACTGTGCTACCATGACAAGGTAAATGAAGATAACTGCCAAAAGAAGCATCAGATACAACTGATTCATCGCATCTGCGATCATCTCGTCCTCACCTGCCATCTCAATGGAGTATCCTTCCGGCAGATCGATCTTATCTAACTCTTTCTGGATTTCATTACTCAGCAGACTGACATTATGGTCATCATCCACTCCTGCGGTCACACTGATATATCTGGTCTGCGCATCACGGTTGATCGTTCCTAATGTGTAACCTTCCTCAAACTGTGCAATATCAGAAAGTGCTGTTTCTGTCTCGTTTCCTTCTCTGTCTGTATAAGTGAAGGTCAGGTTTTTGATATCAGCCAATGTAACATCGGACTGTTCCTCGCTCTGTACGTAAACCTGATACTCATTTACATCGGTAGAGATCGTTGTTGCGGAGGTTGACGATGTCATCTCCCCATAAACAAGCTGGAATACCTGTGCAACGGTCATGCCATATTTCGCAGCTTTTTCCTTGTCTACAGAAATGGTGAAAGACGGTGTCGTATTGGCAAGTCCATCATCCACATCCACAGTTCCCTCGGTGTTCTCTACGACTTTTGCAACCTCGCCTGCAAGTTCCTGCAGTTTGTCAAGATTATTTCCTTTTACATTGATCGTCAGTCCACTTCCCATAAGTGATGTCATATCAGAAGCGGAGGTGTCTGTTGTAACTTCGCAGTCCATGTCTTTTGTCAGTTCATCCAACTGTTCGATTACATCTGCACTGCTCACTTCAGATTCTTCATCCAGAATCATATACATGGAAATACTGTCTGTAGAACTTCCTCCCATCATGGAAAGAGCACTTCCACCTGCCATGGCACCAATGGTCTCAATACCATCAATCGTCAATGCTTTTTCCACGACTTCGTCTGCCATTTCTGTCAGTTCATCAAAAGTAAGCGTCTCATCCTCTTTTGCTGAAATCGTCGCACTGATCTGGTTCGTCTCCATATTCATATCCATGAAAGAATATCCTCTGGAGAATGCTGCCACAACACTTGTTCCCAGCAAAACGATCACCGCGATAAATACGATTGGCTTGAAACGCAGGCATACAGCTAAAATTTTTCCATAAACCTCTTTTACTTTGTCAAAGAAATTATGCCTGATCTCTTTTGTATTTTTTAATAATCCTGCTGCCATCATCGGCACGAAAGTCAATGCCACGAGCAGGCTGGCTGCAAGCGTAAATGCAATTGTCAGTGCAATATCCACAAATAACTGTCTTGTGATACCCTCTGTAAAAATAATCGGTGCAAATACACAGATGGTTGTAAGTGTGGAAGCTATGATTGCTCCTGTCACCTGTGAAGCACCTTCCACGGCTGCTTTCCGGATGGAATACCCCTCTCCCCGCAATCGATAGATGTTCTCGATCACGACAATGGAGTTATCCACCAACATACCAATTCCGAGTGCCAGCCCCGACAGCGAAATGATGTTTAACGTAATATGCGTAAAGTACATCAGTACCACTGCAAAAACAACACTGAGCGGAATGGAACATGCTATTACAAGTGTAGGTTTCATATCTTTTAAGAATAATAACAATACAATAATTGCAAGGATGGCTCCCACGATCATGTTTTCTACGACTGATTTCACGATCATGTCAATGTAAATACCCTGATTCATGAGAACGCTCAAATGTAACGCTGTATTTTCTTTTTCCAAACTGTCAAATTTATCCAATAACCGGCCTGTCACATCTCCGGTGGAATAGCCGGTCTGCTTTTCAATCGAAAGCATTACCGCCGGATTTCCATTCACTTTGGAATAGGAATCTCCGGAATTGTCAATGTATTCGATATCTGCCACATCTGACAGTCTGACCGGTTCGATACCATCCATACCAAGATCCATCAGAACGAGATTTTCAAGATCTGCTTTGGATGTCACCTCATCTCCGACTCGCACCAGATACTGCTCGTTCCCCTCTGTCACATAACCTGCCGGCATGGAGAAGTTCTGCGCTGTCAGAAGATTTTTTAAGGTATCCATTGTGAGGATCGTGTTCAGATCCGCTGAATCTTTTGCCTGCTCTTTTGCATCATCTAACTGGCTCTGTCCCTCTTCGATCTTATTTGCTGCAACAGCAAGATCCGCATATCCCTTGCTCATCTCCATGATACCGGATATCTGGGATTCATTTAAAGTCACTAATGCGTCATCTAAAGATGTTTTACCGTCTGCCACCTGTGTCTGGGCGGACTCGATTGTCGCGATTCCCGCCGCAATCTGTGTCTTGCTCTCACTCAATTTTGAGATTGCAGCCGGAATGTCTTTGTAAGAAGTCAGCGTCACACCTGCATCTGCAAAAGAGGATGCCTGACTCATCAGCATCACATTGATATCATCCAGTTTGTACTGTAATGTCACGATCTGGCTGGCAATGTCACTCTCACTTGTATAGGAAGTCCCTGCCTGTGCATTGATCTGGGCAATGGCTGTGGATTCCATGTAGGCGACGAAATCGGATTCGCTGGCCGCATTTTTATATGCTTCTAACATTTTAGGATCTGCCTGTAAAGTTGAAATCACTGTTTTCAACTGATTCGCCTGTTCCTGTGTCATCTGACCATATTGAACCGCTGCTGCAAGCGCTTCCTCCACTGTCATGTCTGCACCTGTCATTGGATTTTTTGCTGTTAAAATTGCCATTACACCATCGTGCGCCTGATATAACTGCTTTGCCCCACTCTTCGCCTGGCTGACACCGTCTTTTGCTTTCTGTAAACCGTCAATCGCGCTCTGTAACTGCGTTGCTCCATCATAAGCTGACTGTAACGACTTGATTGCACCATCCATGGACGACTGTGATTTCTGAAGATCTGATAATTGTGTGGTCAGATCTGCTTCGGTGTTAAACAGTTGGATTTTATTATTAATGATCTCATTTTCACCTGCTCCGAGCTGGCTTCCCATCTCTTTTTCACCATCGGAAAGCTTCTTTTTCCCACTGTCGATCTGGGAAGATGCCTTGTCTAACTCTGCCTGTGCATCTGTAAACTGGGCATCTATTTTGCTTAAAATCTGTTCGTTTAAAGCATCTATTTTCTCCTGATTCATGGTTACCTGAAGGTCCGTATCCAGCACACCTGTTGCCGTCACAGATGCCACACCCTCGATACTCTCAAACAGCGGTAATAATTCATTGTCCACATAATCAGATACCTCTGCCTGATCCATTCCATCCACATCTGCGGATGCGATCATGACCGGCATCATATCCGGATCGATCTGCATAATGATTGGTGTGCCCACTGAATCCGGAAATTGTCCGGTCAACTGATCCAGCTGCTGCTGGATCTCAATCATGGCAGAATCCATGTTTGTGCTCTGTTCATACTCCAAAACAACCATAGAATAGTTATCATAGGACATGGAACTTACATTATTAATATTGGAAGTCGTCGCCATTGCCGCTTCGATCGGCGATGTCACATCTTTTTCCACTTCCTCCGGACTTGCCCCCACATCTGTTGTGACAACGATCACATACGGCAGATTCATTGCCGGCAGCAGATCTGTTGTCATCCTCGTCAGCGAAACAACTCCTAAAACGATCACCAGTACAACAGCCACTAACACTGTGTACGGACGTTTTACACTATACTTTGGAATCATTCTCTTACCTCCTGAAACATGATATATCTGATTGGCTGCTGTATTCCTGCAAACCAGAACTGACCAGTCGGTCGGCAATCATCAGTTTACTCCTCTCTCATCAAAATGCAAGGAAAATCGGACAGAATTTAGAATTATTTTAGAAATGGAACAAAATTTCCTATTTACGCAAAAATGGAGTACCTATCGGTACTCCATCCCACGAGACTGTATCTTTCCAATATATAATAACAGAGGCTTTACTCTTTTTTGTTTATGACTGTTGTTCTACCAATTTCTGTATTGCCTGCTGCTCTGCTTCCGGCATCAGCTTTGATACCTCGATCAGAACGATCAGTTCTTTTGCATAGGAAGCAACCTCATCAAAACAATTTTCTACTGCTTTCATAATGACTGGCATGGAAATAACCTTCTCATCCGGGACATCAATAATCTCATCCACGTTTCCAACCTCAAGCCCAATCTTTGTACCATTCATGGATGCAACGATGATATTGTTGATTTCCTGTTCCGGATAATGAAACTGTTCTGCCAGACTGTACACTGCAATAACTTCTCCGTGCAGATTCATGATCCCATGAACCTGTGGCAGTGAATTTGGAATATTCACCACATTCATTCTTGTTTCAATGGATTCCACATCATTGACAGGAATACCAAACTTCACTCCATTTAACAAAAATGTAAGTAACTGCATTATAATCTCTGTCTCCTTTCTTATGATTCGATCTCGGGACATTTCGCAGTATCCATAAGACCTGCAAAAAGGGGACTGGCACAAAAGTACCGCCCCACTATTCTGTTCTCACCCTATTCTATTCATCTTCACCGTCTTCATCATCAACGATCGCTGCTGCCGCACCTGCCACAGATGAAACAACCGCTATCACAACAACGATGACAACCAAAAGTAATAAAATTCCCATGAAAACTAAAAAACCGCCTTCTGTCATGTCTTCCTCCGTTCTGAAAGGATTGTGCAGATTCACTTCTCAACCATTTCTTTTTTTCCAAAATCTGTGCCTATTATAGCACATTAGCAACTGGAAAAAAAGAGCCTATGTTTGATTATTTCAGATAATTTTTCTGATGTTTTTTAATATTGTAATCTTTTTCTGCTACATCAAAGGAGAACCGCCGTGATATGGGGAATCACGACGGTTCTCAGGGAAGGTTTTTTCATTTGTAGCTATATTCTAATTTATCCTTTTACACTGCCGAGGGCAACACCCTGTACGATGTGTCTGGATAAGATCAGATAAATGATAATAACTGGGAAGATAGAAAATGCGATCATCACATAAACCTGACCCATATCAAACTTCAGCCAGTCAGCTGCACGAAGCTGTGCGATCAAAATCGGCAGTGTTTTTTTGTTATCACTCTGTAAAATCAATGCCGGAGTAAAGTAATTGTTCCAGCTGCTCACAAATCCAAAAATTGCCTGGACAGCAATTGCTGGTTTCATTAACGGAAGTACAATGGAATTGAATGTGCGGAACTCCCCGGAGCCATCAATCCGCGCTGCCTCGATCAGTGATAAAGGCAGAGTGCTTTCCATATACTGTTTCATGTAGAAAAATGTAATCGGTGCTGCAACCGCCGGAACGATCAATGGAATAAATGAATCCATCAGATTCATACTGCGCATTAATCTGATAAATCCAAGTGCTGTCACCTGTGTAGGAATCATCATAACTGCAAGAATAAATGTATAAATATATTTTTTCAGCCTGAAATCATAGGCGTGGATTGCATAAGCTGTCATGGTGGAAAAATAAACCGTCAATACTGCACTCAAGGATGAAACGATCAGACTGTTCACAAGTCCTTTGATGACCGGAAGTGTTCCATGCAGCAGATTGTTCCAGTTATCTAATAAATGGGTGCTCGGAACTGCGGTAAATCCTGCCTGAAGTTCTCCGTTTGATCTGGTTGCATTAATAAACAATACATAAAACCAGAACAGACAGAAAAAAGATATTATGATAAGGACTGTGTATGCAATCACTCTTCTTGCATGCAATCCCAGACCTTTCTTAACTTCCTGTTTTCTCATGCCAAATCACCCCTTTCTCTTATCGTTTCCGGTCAGTTTAAATACAACAATGCTTAAAATACCTGTGATGATAAACAGTACAACAGAAACTGCACCCGCCATACCATAGTTTTTGCTATATAAATGATTGTTCAGGAACATAATCAGTGTCATCGTAGAACGCACCGGATTACCCGTACCATTTGTCAAAATCTGAGGCACATCAAATAACTGAAGTCCACCGATCAGTGAAGTGATCAGTACATATACCAGAATTGGACGCAACAGCGGCAATGTAATGCGGAAGAAAACCTGTGTGGATGTTGCACCGTCTACTTCAGCCGCTTCAAATAATGAAGTGTCAATTCCCATCATTCCTGCCATCAGAAGAATCGTAGTATTACCAAACCACATCAGACAGTTCATAAAGGCGATCAGCCCTCTGGTACTTCCCACATTGGAGAGGAACTTATATGGTTCTGTGATGAATCCCATTTGAATCAATAAAGAATTGATTGGTCCGCTCTCTGCAAACAAAGTGAAAAATAACATTGAAAATGCAGATGCCATGATCAGGTTTGGCAGATAGATCACGGTCTTAAAAAATCTGGAACCTTTTAGTTTCAGGCGCACATCCGAAAACCATGCTCCCAATAATAAAGACAAAAAAATTTGCGGAACAAAACACATGATCCATAAAATCATTGTGTTTTTCGCATAGATCCAGATATCTCCACCCTCAAAAAGTTTGATATAGTTCTGTAATCCTACAAAATTTGGACCAACCTGTGTCAGTCCTGACATATAATTCTCAAAAAAGCTGTTATAAATGGTACTAAACAGCGGAATCAGCTGGAATATGACGTATACCACGATAAACGGAACCAAAAAAATGTATCCCCATTTGTTATATCTGACCGCTTTTCCTCCACTTTTCTTCATAACGCCTGTGCCTCCTTTATCCCGGTATATTCACAAATCGTGAAGCATCAATTTCAAATATCAGGATTGCGGAAAATCAACATCCTCTATGGTTGTTCATTTTTCGCAATCCTATCTTCTTAATTGCCACTCGGGCAATCACATAATGTTTCCTTAATATGTAAGTTCCGGATATTTCTCTGTAATACCTTTGTAGAATAAATCAAGCGCTTCCTCTAAGGTTGCATTACCTTCAAAGTAGTTTTTCATTGCTTTCTGGAACCCTTCATTGCATCCCTGATCATATGGAGAAAGGTTGCTTAAGTCGAGGCTGTATACACCTGCACAGTACATCTCAAGTGGATTCTGTCCACCTAAAATTTTGCTGGAGTAGCTTGTATCCTCTGCCATCTCTTCCATTACAATCTGGTTATTTACAAAATCATCATCATCTACAACGATCTCTTTCATGACATCTGCATCGGTTGTCATCGTAAGCATAATATCTTTGATGGTTGCTGCGTTATCAGTACCTGCTGCAGCAGCGATCCATGTACCACCCCAGAAGAAGCCCTGTGGTCCTTCAGCAGCACCCCAGCCTCCTTCGTATCCGATAGAACCTTCTGTATCAGCAGCCATAGAGAAGTTTACTAACCATGCTGGTCCAAAGTAGCAGAATACTTTTCCTTCCGGGAAGAAACCTTTTCTCCAGTCATCGCTCCACATATCGTGAACACCAGTCTCACCGGCATCTACCATTTTCTTGGAGTCTTCCACCCATTTCATAATATTATCATCAATGTTTACTTTTCCGTCTTCTACCCATTTGGAAGTAACATTGTTCGAATATACACGGTATGTATCATTTACAGAAGATGTCATCTGATATCCGGCAGCTTTCATCTTTTCTGCTGTAGCGTTGAAGGTATCCCAGTCAGAAACATATTTCTGGACTTCTGCCGGATCATCGGATCCTAATACTTCTTTTGCAGCTTCACGGTTGTAGAATAATACACCCGGGCATCCCTGCCATGAAACACCTTTTAATACACCGTTCGAATCTGTCACAATATCTTTTGTATACTGGTACTGATCTTTCAGATCTTCGTCTGTGATTCCGAGATCTGCGACCGGCATTGTGTAATCTGTATCAACATATTTCAATGCATAATCTGCTTCTAATAAGAATAAGTCAATCTTATCATCTGCTGCAGCAGAATCCTGAGCTAAAAGATTTGCATCCAGGTTGTTCTGGTATGCATTGTCATCACTTGGTGTGATATTCCATTTTACTGTGATGTCCCCAATCTTACCTGTTGTAGCATCCACTTCTTCATATTTGTCATAGTGTGCTTTCAGACGTCTCTGGAACTCATCATTCCAACAATAGATGTTCAAAACTTTTCCTTCATCTGCTGCAACGTTCTCTCCGTCCGCTGCCTCTGTAGATGCTGCCGTGTTGTCTGCTGCATCCCCTGAAGCTGCGTCGCTTCCGCATCCAGCAAGCATGGATGCTGTCATTGCTGTAGCAAGTAATGCTGATAACAATTTTTTCTTCATGTTTTCTTCCTCCCTAAATATGTCTGGTTCGTTTTTGTAAGTTTATTGTATGTTTTTTCCCACTCATAATATATAAAATTCATTGACAAAATATCATTTTCATGCTATCTTTTGCATCAATATAGTATTACATTAGACTGTGAATTTTACGAAGTGAAAAAGCAGGGTAAAATCAGGGGGTTTTCCTATGGATCTTTCTAAAGAATGGTACCGGAGTGAATTTGTAAATCAGGAAATGTTAGAACAGCACCGTGTCATTGAAACTGAATATACGTTCTATGACGCGATTGCAAATGGAAATATCGAATATGTGCAGGATAACTGTATAAATCAGACCTTCACAAACCCGGATGGAATGGGAAAACTGTCCGAGGACAAACTTCAGAATATCCGCTATCACTTTGTTGTCACGACCGCCATGATCACAAGATACTGTGTGCATGCCGGAATGGAACAGGAACAGGCATACAGTCTCAGTGACTTTTATATTTTAAAAATGGATAAATGCAGGACGATCGACCAGATCAGCAGGCTGCACGATACGATGTGTCTTGATTTTTGCAGCCGCATGAATGAATTGAAACGCCGGCAGATTCTCTCCAAACCGATTGTACTCTGTCTAAACTACATTTATAGTCATATCCACTACCGCATTACCATCAAAGAATTGGCCGAATACCTGAGTCTGTCGGAAAGTTATCTGTCCAAATTATTTTTAAAAGAAATGGGAATTCCGCTCAGCCACTATATCACCGATTTAAAAATCGAAAAAGCAAAAAATCTGCTGCAATATTCAGATTACAGCATTGTCGAAATCGCCAATTATTTCTCTTTTGCTTCCCAGAGCCATTTTATTCAGGTTTTCCAGAAAAAAACTGGCATTACACCTTATAAGTACAGAATAATGTACTTCCGGACAAACTGGGAAGCGCCAAAGAAATCTTAAAAACTTTTTTTCGTAACTCTATGACATAATGTATTCAATCTCTGTGTGGTCTGTCAACATCGATTCTGCAACATAGCTTCCATCTGTTTCCACACCATTTACGATCATTTTTATGCATCCACACTGTGCATGGTTACGGTTCTTCACAACAAT
>OLNK01002402.1_pt1 | contig 10954 bp, 9 predicted proteins | sample 1672791 | NCBI WGS metagenome assembly OLNK01 (sample SAMEA3136724, study PRJEB25190) | human gut metagenome | biome: human gut; feature: human-associated habitat; material: faeces | place: Austria | collected 2013 | reverse complement strand
CTGGAGCAGTGGTTGACCACCAAGTCCATAATGATGGAAATGCCCCGCTTCTTGCTTTCCGCGATCAGCTCTTCCATGTCTTCCATGGTCCCAAAAAGGGGATCAATGGCATAGTAGTCTGAAATATCATAGCCCTGGTCAATAAAGGGACTCTTGTAAATAGGCGATAACCAGAGAATATCAATCCCTAAGTCTTGAAGGTAATCGAGTTTCCCCGTGATTCCTTTTAAATCCCCAACACCATCTCCATTGCTGTCTTTGAAGCTTTTTGGGTAAATCTGATAAGCGACCTTCCCCTTCCACCAGTCTTTTTCCATGTTTTGTCTCCTTAAAATGAAAGAGACCGAGACACATTGTCTCAGTCTCTATAGCGCCAGTAGGTATTAGTATACTGTCTTTTCAGTTTCTTTGTCGAAGAAGTGAGCTTTGTTCAAGTCAAATCCAAGTTCGATGGTTGCACCTGTTTCAAGGTAGTCACGCGCATCTACTTTAGCGATGAATTCGTTGTCACCAACTTGGCAGTACAAGTGAGATTCTGAACCAAGCAATTCAGATACAGAGATGGTTGCTTTCACGACTGATTCTGGGAAAGTTTCAAGGAATGCTGCTTCTGTATTCACGTCTTCTGGACGGATACCAAAGATCAATTCTTTACCATCATAGCCTTTTTCTTTCAAGACTTTCAAAGCACCTTCTGGAACTTTCAAATTCAAGCCGTTAGTAACGATGTGTCCACCTTCCAACTTCACGTTAATGAAGTTCATGGCAGGGCTTCCGATAAATCCAGCTACGAATTTGTTAACAGGGTTCTTGTACACTTCTTGCGGAGAACCAATTTGTTCCACACGTCCAATTGTACCAGTACCAGCTGGGTTTTTAGTAGCAGACATGATAACGATACGGTCAGCCAATGTCATCGCTTCTGTTTGGTCGTGGGTTACATAGATTGTTGTAGCACCGATACGGCGGTGAATTTTCGCGATTTCAGCACGCATGGATACACGAAGTTTCGCATCCAAGTTTGACAAAGGTTCGTCCATCAAGAATACCTTAGCATCACGGACAATCGCACGACCCATGGCAACACGTTGACGTTGACCACCTGAAAGGTCAGCTGGTTTACGATCCAAGAATTCTTTCAAGCCAAGGATTTCAGCTGCTTCTTGTACACGTTTGTCGATATCTTCCTTGCTGTATTTACGCAATTTCAAACCAAATGCCATGTTATCGTACACAGTCATGTGTGGGTAAAGAGCGTAGTTTTGGAATACCATGGCGATGTCACGGTCTTTAGGCGCTACGTTATTTACAACAGTACCATCGATGGAACATTCACCTTCTGTGATGTCTTCAAGACCAGCGATCATACGAAGAGTCGTTGATTTACCACATCCTGAAGGACCTACGAAAACGATAAATTCTTTGTCTTTGATGTCCAAGTTGAAGTCTTCAACTGAGTAGTGTTCGCTGTTTGGATATTTTTTGTAAATATTTTTAAGATTTAATTCTACCATGATGGTACTCCTTTGATTTTTATAGTTCTATTGTAAATGAAAACGTTTTACAAATCTATGGCAAGTCTCACAAAAAAGAAAAAGAGTTTTGTGCAAGTTGCACAAAACTCTAGATTGATTCCGTTTAAATCACATCTTGTAAGACCAAATGATAGCACAGGGCTAGATCTGTCAGATTTTTCAACTGAAGACCCGTCAACTCCTCCCACTTATCAATCTTGTATTGGAGCGAATTGCGGTGGAGATAGAGTTGTTGGGCGGCCTTGGTGACGACTGCCCCATTGTCCCAAAGAGCAACAATGATGTCTTGCAATTGATCTTGACTTTCAATCAACTGATGCAAGCTTGCTTTGATTGGGGTGAGATCCAGATCTGCCTGCTCGATTCCCCAAAGATAGAGTTGGGAAAAGCGATAGACGCCTTGATGCCCTTCTCGGATCCAAGCTCGAAAAACCGCCTGTTCTGCTCGGATAACCGGAGACACTTTTCCTTCTTTTGACTCGGTCCATACTTGCCCGACCAGGATAGATAAACGAATATTGAAGTCATACTCCATGGCAGAGACGGTATCTTTTAAGATATCGGCCACAGGCAAAGTCTGATCTTGGTCCAGAATAAGCACATAATCTTGTCCGCTCAGTTGCAAGGTTGCTCGGAAGTTGGGCAAGAGTGTCTGCATCATCTCTAACCAAGAAGCTGTTCCTTCCGCTGTTGAATGCGAGAGGTGGCAATAGACGAGCTGTATTTTTTTGATAACTTGAGGGGCTTCTCCCTTTCCATCGATCAGGTATTGGTACCAAGGATTGGGGGCAACCTCTTCTTCACCGCCCAACCAGGAAATCAATTGTTTTTCTCGCTCGGTTAGCTCTTCTTCCTTCAGCAGCAACCATTGATGAGCCTGAAGGGGAATGGCTACATAACCAGCTGGTGGATTGGCTTGATCCGTCACCTCTGCATGAGGAAACCACTCTCTGATATTTTTCACTGCTTTCTTCCTTCTTCTACTTGCTGGATGCACCAGTCAATCAGCTCTTCTAGACGAGAGAGCTCCCCTGTCATATGGAGATAGCCCATGACAGCCTCAAAGCCCGTCGACATCCGATAAGTCACGACATCCGCATTTTTGGCCTTGGTATGGCTATTGGTATTGCGACCGCGCTTGTAGATCTCCAACTCTTTTTCCGTCAGAATTTCTTGCTCCAGCATGCTTTCAATCAAGCTAGCCTGAGCTCTAGCAGAGACGTAGCGGGTTGCAGTCTGGTGAAGCTTATTGGGCTTGGTCATCCCTTGAAAAATCAGGTGTCTGCGAATATACATGGAATAGACCGCATCTCCCTCAAAGGCAAGGGCAATCCCATTGATTAGATTGACATCAATCACGTGTCCACCTTACACCTTCTTTTGTATCCAAGAGCTTGATTCCTTGCGCAGCCAATTCATCGCGAATGGCATCTGCTCGCGCAAAATCTTTCTTAGCCCGCGCTTCCTGACGTTCAGCGATCAAGGCTTCAATATCCGCATCCAAAACTTCTTCAACAAAGACCACTCCAAAGACTTCTAACATCTTGGTCAAGGCATCCTTGACGTCTTGGTTGTAGTGACCTGAATTGATCCATTTAGCCAATTCAAAGACGACGGTGATTCCGTTTGCCGCATTGATATCTTCATCCATAGCCGCGATAAACTTGTCCACAAAGCCTTGCAAGTCTGCTAAATCCACTTCTCCTGTGAACGGTTGCTCATAGGTATTTTTCAAATACTTGAGGTTGGTCTCCGCATCGCGCACAGCTTTTTCTGTGAAGTTAATCGGCTTGCGGTAGTGCTGGGTCGCAAAGAAGAAGCGAAGCACTTGGCCGTCGATAGTCTTCAATGCATCATGCACGGTGATAAAGTTGCCTAAGGACTTGGACATCTTGACATTATCAATATTGACAAAGCCATTGTGCATCCAGTAGTTGGCAAAATTCTTGCCTGTTTTAGCTTCAGACTGGGCAATTTCATTAGTATGGTGTGGAAACTCAAGGTCGGCTCCACCACCGTGGATATCAATAGTATCCCCTAAAATCCCCGTCGACATGACCGAACACTCGATGTGCCAACCAGGACGACCAGGTCCCCAAGGGCTGTCCCAAGAAATCTCACCTGGTTTGGCAGCCTTCCAGAGGGCAAAGTCGACTGGATTTTCCTTGCGAGCTGTTTCTTCATCTGTTCGACCTGAAGCGCCTAGTTCCAAGTCTTCTAGAGTTTTATTGGCTAACTTAGCATAGTTGTGGGATTTTTCCACACGGAAATAGACATCGCCTTGGCTCTCATAGGCATAGCCTTTTTCGATCAAGTCGGTAACAAAGCGAATGATGTCATCCATAAACTCAACCACACGAGGGTGGCGGGTTGCAGGTTTCACACCAAGAGCCGTCACATCCTCACGAAAGGCCGCAATGTACTTGTCTGCCACTTCCTGAGGTGTGATGCCTTCTTCTTTGGCACGGTTAATGATCTTATCATCCACATCTGTAAAGTTGGAAATATAGGCAACTTCGTAGCCACGATACTCAAAGTAGCGACGAATCGTGTCAAAGGCTACCGTTGAACGGGCATTCCCAACGTGGATATAGTTGTAAACTGTTGGCCCACAAACATACATGCGGACCTTCCCTTCCTCGATGGGGACAAATTCTCGCAAATCACGAGACATGGTATCATAAATTTTTAACACGCTTCATTTCCTTTCTGTTTTTACTCTTTTGGGTTTAAATAAACCACCTGAGTCTGTTTGACAAAGCCAATCTTTTCATACAAGCGTTTGGCACCTACATTGCTGTCTTCCACGGCAATCTGAAAGAACTTGTCATTTTGCTCAATGAGTTGGTTGACAAGGCATTTTACCAGGTAGCTCCCATAACCTTTGCCACGATAATCTTCTACTACTGCAAGTCCATAGAGGTAGTTGCTAGTTCCAGATACATCGACTGTACAAACGCCAATCACTTGACCTTCTTTGAGTAATATGTACAGCAGACTATCAGGATCCTTCAAAGCCTCTGAAATGTATCTGTGGCTCACTTCCGGTGCTTCCACTTCATCTGAAAAGGTTTGGTGGTGGAGCTGGGCAATGGCTTCAAGATAAGAAGGTTCTGCCAAGAGCACTTCGGCATCTGAACGGGAATCTAATGCATAAGTGGTTCGATCACGTCCTAACCAGGTTTCTGTTTCGTCATCCTCAACCAGTCCCCAATTGCTGGCAAAATCAGGATGATTCTCTAGAAAAATACGCTCTGTCTGAAAAGTCACAGACTCAATTGGATAAGACGCCGTTTCTTTCTCAAAACTTCTATACAAAGCACGCGCAATTCCCTGGCGACGATGATTGGGGTGGACCAGGATCGCTACTTCCACATCTTGGTCATCCGCATAGATAGTTAATAGGCCAACAAGTTCACCTTTTTCATAATAAAGGAAAAAGGCCGGCATATCGGGATCAAAATTGAGCATATTGGAGAGATAAGGATCCCGAAACGTTCCGTCATACTTCTGACAGATGGCAATAAGGGCCTTTGCTTCCAGTAGTTGGTGGTCATTCAATGTATTGGTTGATTGAATCACGTAGCGATCTCCTTACAAGCTAGAAGACCGATGACTGGCTTCCTTGGCATGCTCCAGCTTGTTCATGTAGTATTCCCGTTTTTCTTCTTCTTGGTGAATGACTGGTTCGTCTTTTCGACCGTGTACCCGCACAATCTTGGCAGGAACACCGACAACGGTCACATCACTCGGTACATCGGAGACCACGACAGCTCCTGCTCCGACTTTGGCCTTAGCTCCGATTTCCACTGGGCCGATGACTTGGGCATGAGCGGAGACCAAGGCTCCTTCACGAACCGTTGGATGGCGTTTGCCGACATCCTTTCCAGTTCCACCGAGCGTCACCCCGTGGTAGAGCATAACGCCTTTTTCAACAATAGCTGTTTCCCCAATAACGAGGCCCGCTCCATGGTCGATAAAGACACCCGAAGCAATGGTCGCACCTGGATGGATTTCGATCTGGGTCCAAAAACGCCAGAATTGGCTGTGCATCCGCGCCAAGAGCTTAAATCCATGGTTCCACAAAAAGTGGGAAACACGGTGAGCTGCCAGTGCTTTGACGCCCGGATAGGTCAAAAGGACCTCCAGCGAGGTACGCGCTGCTGGGTCATTTTCTTTTACAATATTGATGGTTTCACGCCACCATCCCATACCGTGCTCCTCCTTTTCTAATGATTATTCTGAATCTTTTTGTGTAATGGTAAAGTCTTTTTTAGGTTTGTGGTCTTTATTGTGGTGACGAGGACGATCTCCATGGCGAGGACCCTTTTCACCTTTTTCTTCTGTATGTTCAGGTTTTGGCGGACGTGGTAAGAGTGCCTTCATAGAAGCATCGACACGACCTTTTTCATCAATCTTGATAATCTTCACATCGACTTCATCGCCGATCGCTACCAAGTCTTCAACACGGTTGGTACGAGTCCAAGCCATTTCAGAAATGTGAACGAGGGCATCCGTCTTGTCAAAGAGGTTGACAAAGGCTCCGAATTTCTCGATCCGAACCACTTTGGCATGGTAGACTTCATCCACTTTGGCTTCACGCACCAAACCAGCAATGATTTCCTTAGCACGGTTAATGGCATCTTGGTCGCTCGAGTAGATCGATACGTTACCTTCTTCGTCGATATCAATCTTAACGCCTGTTTCAGCGATGATCTTATCGATGGTTTCTCCACCCTTACCGATGACAATCTTAATCTTATCGACATCAATCTTGATGGTATCAATTTTCGGAGCAGTTGGCGCCAATTCTGGACGCACTTCTGGAATGGTTGCTTCGATGACATCAAGGATTTCAAAACGAGCTTTCTTGGCTTGAGCAAGAGCTTCAGTCAAGATTTCTGCAGTAATCCCTTGGATCTTGATATCCATTTGAAGGGCTGTAATCCCGTCACGAGTTCCAGCAACCTTGAAGTCCATATCTCCAAAGTGGTCTTCCAAACCTTGGATATCTGTCAATACGGTGTAGTTGTTTCCATCTGAGATGAGACCCATTGCAATACCAGCTACTGGGGCCTTGATTGGCACACCACCAGCCATAAGGGCAAGAGTTCCTGCACAGATAGAGGCTTGAGATGAAGAACCGTTTGATTCCAATACTTCTGCTACCAAACGGATGGCATATGGGAATTCTTCCAAGCTTGGCAATACTTGAGCAAGGGCACGCTCACCGAGAGCACCGTGACCAATTTCACGACGACCTGGTGCACCGTAACGACCTGTTTCCCCTACAGAGTATTGTGGGAAGTTATAGTGGTGCATAAAGCGTTTCTTGTACTCAGGATCCAAACCATCGATGATTTGGGTTTCACCCATTGGTGCCAAGGTCAAGACAGAAAGGGCTTGCGTTTGTCCACGCGTAAAGAGACCTGAACCGTGTACACGAGGAAGATAGTCAACTTGTGCATCCAAAGGACGGATTTCATCGACCTTACGACCATCCGGACGAACCTTGTCTTCTGTGATCAAACGGCGCACTTCTGCGTGTTCCATTTGTTCCAAGATTTCAGCCACGTCCCGCATGATGCGATCAAACTCTTCGTGGTCTGCATATTTTTCTTCGTAAACTGCTGTGACTTGGTCTTTGACTGCTTGAGTCGCAGCTTCACGCGCCAATTTTTCTTCAACTTGAACCGCTTTTTGAAGGTCGCTGTTGTAGGCTGCGATGATTTCAGCTTGCAAGTCAGCATCCACATGAAGCAATTCTACTTCTGCTTTTTCTTTACCAACTGCCGCAACGATTTCTTCTTGGAAGGCAATCAATTCTTTAACGGCTTCGTGCCCTTTGAGAAGAGCTTCCAACATGATTTCTTCTGACAATTCTTTGGCACCAGACTCTACCATGTTGATAGCGTGTTTAGTACCAGCTACTGTCAATTCAAGAAGAGAGCGCTCTGCTTGTTCTTGCGTTGGGTTGATGATGATTTCCCCGTCCACATAGCCTACTTGTACCCCAGCGATTGGTCCGTCAAACGGAATATCTGAGATAGAAAGAGCCAATGATGAACCAAACATGGCTGCCATTGGGGCAGATGCATTTTCATCGTAAGAAAGGACTGTGTTGATGACTTGCACTTCATTACGGAAACCTTCCGCAAACATAGGACGGATCGGACGGTCAATCAAACGCGCTGTCAAGGTCGCATCTGTAGAAGGACGACCTTCCCGTTTCATAAAGCCACCAGGAAATTTCCCAGCCGCATACATTTTTTCTTCGTAGTTGACTTGAAGTGGGAAGAAATCCCCAGTTGCCATCTTCTTAGACATAACGGCAGCAGTCAAGACAGTTGACTCACCATAACGCACGACAACAGAGCCATTTGCTTGCTTAGCAACCTGACCAGTCTCTACGATTAACTCACGACCCGCAAAAGTCGTTTGAAACACTTGTTTTGTCATTGTAATCCCCTTTGGATTGATAAAATTATACGACTTGCCTACAAAGATCAAGATACTAAGCCGTTAAGCAACTCAAAGGAAAATAGGAAATCGAACGACGGAGCAAACGCTCCTAGGTAGATTTATCTTTTTCCACAGAGTTGTAGGCGGGTTCAATTCTCAAGATACTAAGGCCACAAAAAGCAAAGTAAAAATAGGAAACTGGCGAAGTCTTCGATGAAGACAAGACAGTTTATCTTTTTTACACAGCTTTTCGGCCGGGTTCAATTCTCAAGATATTTTGGACGGTTCGGCTTGCCGAACATTTCTGTAGAAAAATAGGAAGGTGACGTCGCACTCGATGAGTGCTAGGAAGCTTATCTTTTTTCCTAAGAAATGAGGCCAAAATTCAATTACTCAAGATACCAAGGCCACCCAACTCAACGAGATATGGATTGCAACAGCCTTACTGTATGTTATATCCTCATCTTTGTATCCAAGCACGTATAACCTTTATTTTACCATATTCAAGTCCAAAAGAAAAAGGCTTTAAAAGCCTTTTTCGAGGAATATTTGATTTCCACTTATTTTAAAATTCTAGAGCTAGATATAGCCTTTATTTATTTTTACGATTTCACAAATTCTGTGCTGTCGACATAAAAGCGTGTTTTGTGGGTTCCACCCTTGTAGTTCTTGTTGTTACGTTTCAAGACAAAACGTCTGTATGGATCGGAAGTCCCTTGGATGGTCGTTGTCACTTCAACCGAATCTTCATTGATCACCCATTCATCTGGTGAAGGAATTTCCATCGGTGGCATCGCTCCGCCACGACCACCAGCTACAATTTCGTAGAAGGCCTTGTCTTTTGTCGAATAGATCCAGCCATTTTTCTTTTCATTTGTTAGTTGAATCAGCTGGTCTTGTGAAAGGCTGCGAATAGAGTCCGATGTCTCTTCTGCATTCAATTTATCAATGATATCTTGTAAATTATAGGTTTCTGGCGTGTAGGTATTGTAGTAATCAATGAACATGTCTTGCGAGTAGCCTTCAACTGCACTGTGATCGTTGTTCAACTCCAGCAAACGAGTCGGTTGCACCTGAAGTGAATAGGTCAAAGACGCACTGTTTTCAATAATCGAATAGATATCCGCTTGGTCTGCTTTTGACAAGGTCCCAATGGCTTCTTTATCATGTTCATCTGACTTATCTTCTTCTGTTTGCTCTTTTTCTTGGGCTTTGTCAGATGTTTTTTTGACCGATGAAGCTCCTACCGAACTGTGCTTACGCTCATAGCGTTTTGGGGTGCAAGCTGCCAGAGAAAGCAAGAGGGCTGCAGCTAGTAAATATGTTCCTATTTTTTTCATGCTTGTCTCCTTTTTTTAGTCCACACGGTAGTACAAATCGTTCCCATTCGTAGCATCACTCTTACTCCAGTAAATGGATTCACTGCCACCTTCTCTTGAAGGAATGAAAAGAATAGGCGTTTCATTCGTTGCCCCAGGCATCCGACTAACTCCGTGTAGATTACCCTCCTTGAAGTAAAAACCAGAAAATTGAACACCATTGACAGCACTACCATTGACTTTCACAATTCCTTGCGCATTAAACTCAATGCTCGTACCGTACTTATTTTTCCAAACTCCCGCTACACTTGAGAAATTTCCAGCTTTTATTTCATCTAGATTCATCTCAGTGCTTGTTTTGGCAGGGGCAAGAATTGATTCGGCATTTCCATCCACCCGCGTTATGAATTCAAGGGCAATCCAGCCTTGTCCAGATTCCAATTTGCCCCAAGTATGACCATCTGCCTCTACGGTTTCCGTGATGGTGTGAATACCTTTTGTGATCATTCCTGCAGAGGGAGCTGACGTCGAGGGCTCTTTACGAATTCGAAGATCAGCAACGCTAACTTGTACTTGGAAGCTCCCCGATTTTTTCTCTTCTGCTTTAGCTGTTGATTTGGAGTCTCCTGAATCCTCAAATGTTTTCCAGTCTAGCTTACTGAGGTCCAACTGCTTGGCTGAAATCCCAAGAGCCTGCTCTGCTGTTTGGTCCCCACCAATTTGAATGGTCGCTTTCTTTTCTTCCTTGGCTTCCCCTTTTCCTAGTGAATAAAGGGTTAATTCCATTTCTGGATTAAGGGATTGCCAAGTAGCATAGACGATTTGACCATTGTCAAAAACTTCTAAACTAGAGCGATAGCCACCTGCAGAAGCCACATAAGCTACGTGGAGCAAGGTTGGCTGGTTATCTTTCAAATAATACACAGCAGCAATCGTTTTGCCATCCCCAATCAGCAGTTCATCATTACCATCACGATTAAGATCCTCAAAAGCATATTGCCACTCATTGGTACTCCCAAGTGTTTGAAGGTTAAAGACATAGGCATATTCTTCTGAAGTCGCATCGATCTTCTTCAGTTCATTTTGTAAAGCTGTTTTGTCCTTAGTATGAATGGCAACCGCATAAGACTTATAGCGATCTAATACCTCTTGATAATACTTTTGACCTGTATCCTTTTTCTCTTTTTTGACCGACGAAGAGCTTGCCGTTTTCGGTTTGCTTTGGCGCTCGTAACGTTTGGGCGTACAAGCCACTAGAGATAGAACAGACATACCCGCCAGTAGTGAAATCATCAATTTTCTCATAGTACCACTCCTTTAGTCCACACGGTAGAAGAACGAGTCAGTATCCCAAATATATTGTTGCCCAACCCATATACGGTCTTTTGATGTATCTGATGGATCACTATTTTGATTGCTATCTGGCTTCATAGGTGTTCCAGCTGGCAAGAATGAGATCGCAGCTCCACCAGCTGTATTTGGTTTAGAACTATGAATCCCCCCACTAATATAGCCATGATCGGGATTAATTCTATCAACAACTCCACTACCATCTGTTACAAATCCTTTTCCTGTCAAACCATCTTTATCAAATTCCAGAACCCAACCAAGACCATTTCTCCAGGTTCCTGCAATACT
>OLNK01002397.1_pt1 | contig 10979 bp, 8 predicted proteins | sample 1672791 | NCBI WGS metagenome assembly OLNK01 (sample SAMEA3136724, study PRJEB25190) | human gut metagenome | biome: human gut; feature: human-associated habitat; material: faeces | place: Austria | collected 2013 | reverse complement strand
GAAAACGGTGAGGTCGTTGAAATAGTCACTCCAACGTCTGAATTACCGTCTTCTTATATTAGTTTGAAGTTTTCAGATCGGGAATTGATTAGACAATTTGTAAAAGAAATGTCGTCCATTTCCTCTTCAATCACCAATGGTATTGTTTCTGTTGATTTGACACCTAGTAAGGTAACGAAGGATCTGGTAACTATTACCATGAAAAATGAAAATAAAATCTTGGTTCCTATTTCGCAAATTAACCGAAAACTTTCTTACTACAAGGCTATCAGTAAACAATTGGATGATGCTTCAACTATTGATATGGAAGCAGGGATTTTCAGCTATAGCGAACAATCGATCGCGGATGCGAAAGAGCAGGCTGAAAAAGAGAAGGCCGAAAAGGAGAAAGCTGAAGCTTCCGAAAACCAAGGAGAACATTCTGAGGAATCAACGCAAGAGTCAAATACAGAGGAACGGAATCCTTCAGGAAATGACTAAAGCCCATAAATTATCTCAAATAATTAAAGAAAAAATGTCCATTATATGCTTCTTTGTGATATAATGAAGTTTGGATAGTTCTAACCAAAAGGGCTATAAATAGATGTAAAGTGAAAAAAAATAAAGAGAGAGGACTGGTGTAATGGCTAGAGACGGCTTTTTTACAGGTTTAGATATCGGTACTAGTTCAATAAAAGTATTGGTGGCAGAACATGTCAATGGAGAAATGAATGTAATTGGAGTCAGCAATGCAAAAAGTGCTGGCGTCAAAGATGGAATTATAGTAGATATCGAAGCTGCTTCAACTGCAATTAAAAATGCAATCAGCCAAGCTGAAGAAAAAGCAGGGATTTCAATCAATCTAGTCAATGTTGGGTTGCCTGCAAACTTACTACAAATCGAAGCAACTCAAGGAATGATTCCAGTCACAAGTGATTCGAAAGAAATCACAGATGCAGATGTTGAAAATGTTGTCAAATCTGCACTCACAAAAAGTATGACACCGGATCGTGAGGTAATCACCTTCATTCCTGAAGAATTCACAGTAGATGGTTTCCAAGGAATTCGCGATCCACGTGGAATGATGGGAATCCGACTTGAAATGCGTGGACTTCTTTATACAGGGCCACGTACCATTTTGCACAATTTGCGTAAAACAGTTGAACGTGCAGGCTTACAAGTTGAAAACATCATCATTTCACCGCTTGCGATGATCAAAACAGTCTTGAACGAAGGCGAACGTGAATTCGGAGCAACTGTGATTGATATGGGTGGTGGCCAAACAACAGTAGCATCTGTTCGTAGCCAAGAACTTCAATTTACAAATATTTACCAAGAAGGTGGCGATTACGTTACCAAAGATATTTCTAAGGTATTGAAGACTTCTCAAAAATTGGCAGAAGGCTTGAAGTTCAACTACGGTGAAGCCTATGTGCCATCTGCTGGAAACGAAGTCTTCCATGTAGAAGTCATCGGTGAAGTAGAGCCAGTTGAAGTGACTGAGAAGTACTTGGCTGAAATCATTTCAGCACGTATCAAACACATCTTTGAGCAAATCAAGCAAGACCTTGAAAGAAGACATTTGTTGGATCTTCCTGGTGGTATTGTCATCATCGGTGGAGGTGCGATCCTTCCTGGTGTTGAAGAATTGGCTCAAGAAGTCTTTGGTGTAAATGTGAAATTGTTTGTTCCAAATCAAATTGGAATTCGCAATCCAGCTTTTGCCCATGTAATTAGCTTGTCTGAATATGCAGGCAATTTGACAGATGTGGACATTCTTGCTCAGGCTGCTGTGCATGGAGACCAACGTCTTCGCCAGCAACCAATTCAATTTGATCGACCAGCTCAACCTCAAGCACAACCGCAACCTGCTATTCCAGCACAACCGGTAGTACCAGCTTACAGTGCTGAAAAGATCGAATCTCCAGTAGCTGCACCAGAAATTCCTGCAGCGAATAGTGATAGCAATCAAGAACAAAAAGCTACATTCACAGACCGAATGAAAAATTTAATCGGTAATATGTTTGATTAAGGAGTGTAAGTATTTATGACATTTTCATTTGACACAGCAGCGGCACAAGGTGCAGTAATTAAAGTAATCGGTGTCGGTGGCGGTGGCGGTAACGCCATCAATCGTATGATTGACGAAGGCGTTGCCGGTGTAGAATTCATCGCAGCTAATACAGATGTTCAAGCACTTTCAAGTGCAAAAGCTGAAACAGTTATCCAATTGGGTCCAAAATTGACTCGTGGATTGGGTGCTGGAGGTCAACCTGAAGTTGGTCGCAAGGCAGCTGAAGAAAGCGAAGAAGTGTTAACAGAGGCTTTGCAAGGTGCAGACATGGTCTTCATTACTGCAGGGATGGGTGGAGGATCTGGTACAGGTGCTGCACCAGTCATCGCTCGTATTGCCAAAGCTGTAGGTGCTTTGACAGTAGCGGTTGTCACTCGTCCATTCGGGTTTGAAGGTTCAAAACGTGGGAACTTTGCTATTGAAGGGATTAATGAACTTCGCGAACATGTAGATACATTGTTGATTATTTCTAATAACAACTTACTTGAAATTGTGGACAAGAAGACACCGCTTCTTGAAGCGTTGAGTGAAGCTGACAACGTTCTTCGTCAAGGTGTTCAAGGGATCACTGACTTGATCACAAGTCCTGGATTGATCAACCTTGACTTTGCAGACGTGAAGACTGTTATGGAAAACAAAGGAAATGCCCTCATGGGTATTGGTGTTGGTAGCGGTGAAGAACGCGTTATCGAAGCGGCTCGTAAAGCCATTTACTCTCCACTTCTTGAAACAACCATTGACGGTGCTGAAGACGTGATCGTCAACGTAACAGGTGGTTTGGATATGACTTTGATCGAAGCTGAAGAAGCTTCAGAAATTGTAAACCAAGCTGCAGGTCACGGAGTGAACATCTGGTTGGGTACATCTATCGATGAAACCCTTAAAGATGAAATCCGCGTGACGGTTGTTGCAACCGGTGTCCGTCAAGACAAGGTAGAACGCGTCAGCGGAATTGCTTCCTCACAACGTCCTTATAAAACAGGACCACGGGAACAACGCCCACAAGCTGCACCATTTGACCGTGAATTTGATTTGAAACAAGATGTTGAATTGCCAACAACTCCAAGTCGTCCAGCGGTAGAACCAAACCGTGGCTCAGCTTTTGGTGATTGGGATATCCGTCGTGAGAATATCGTTCGCCAAACTGAACCAACATCAACTCATCAAGTTGATCGTTACGTAGATTCATCTTCAGATGATGATGAATTGGAAACACCACCATTCTTCCGGAATCGTTAATCATGAATCTGATAGAGAATGCTGATCTTGTTCGGCAACAAGTAGAAACTGCAAGAAACAAAGCTAACCGTCAAGATCAAGTCAATGTGATAGCTGTCACCAAGTATGTGGATGTTGCCACAACAGAAGCACTGGTGAAAACAGGGATTCAGCATATCGGTGAAAATCGTGTCGATAAATTCCTAGAAAAGTATCAAGCTCTAAAAGAGTATGACCTCACTTGGCACTTGATTGGGAGCCTCCAACGGCGAAAAGTAAAAGACGTGATCAATCTCGTCGATTACTTTCATGCCTTGGATTCGGTGAAGCTAGCTCAAGAAATTCAAAAGCGAGCAGAACACCCGATCAAGTGTTTCCTCCAAGTGAACATTTCTGGTGAAGAAAGTAAGCATGGATTTGCACCCGATGAACTGGATGATGTTTTAGCGGAAATCGCACAGCTGGACAAAATTGAAATTGTTGGTTTAATGACGATGGCTCCTTTTGAGGCTAGTCAAGAAGAGTTGCAGGATATTTTTTCAAAAACTCACCAACTTCAGAAACAACTAGAAAAGAAACAATTAAAAAATATGCCTTTTTCAGAACTAAGTATGGGTATGAGTCGTGACTTTGAAGTAGCCATTGCGAACGGAGCGACTTATGTAAGAATTGGGACATCATTTTTTAAATAGGAAAGAACTATGTCATTAAAAGATAAATTTAACAACTTTATTGACTACTTCACAGAAGACGGTGAAGAAGTAGAAGTTCGCGAGGCAAAAGCAGCTGGGGCGGAAACACAACCAGTTCCACAGCCACAGCCGACTCCTCAAGTGACTTCTCCACGTCCACAGATTAGTCAAAGAGAACCAGTAAAACCAAAACCGACTCCTGTCGCACCTGTTACGACTCCAGTGTCTACAGCGGCAGTGAAGGAACCTGTTTCAACAACGAAAAATACATCTGAAAATATTACTCGCTTGCATGAACGTCAACGTGAATTGGCTGCTAATCGTGCGAATACAGATGAAAAGATTACCATTGATGTACGCTATCCCCGTAAATACGAGGAAGCGACTGAAATTGTCGATCTATTACTATCTAATGAGAGTATCTTGATTGACTTCCAATATATGACAGAAGTACAAGCACGTCGTTGTCTAGATTATTTGGATGGGGCTCGTTATGTTTTAGCAGGAAATCTTCGTCGTGTTGCAAGTACGATGTACTTGTTGACTCCAATTAATGTAGTCGTTAACATTGAAGATATCCGCCTTCCAAATGATGTGGAAGTGACAGAATTTGACTATGATATGAAACGTAATCGTTAAGATGATTATCCTTCAATATCTATCCAATATCATTCAAATCTATTCCATCATTCTTGTCATCTATGCCTTACTTTCTTGGTTCCCTGGGGCACCTCAGAGTACTCTTGGACAAATGGTTCACCGCCTAGTTGAACCATTTTTGAGCCTTTTTAGAAAGCTACCCTTGCAGTTTGGAGGCTTGGATTTTACGGTTCTTGTAGCGCTGCTGGTTTTGAATGTATTAAACCAGTTGTTGGGGCAACTATTTCTACAATTGATTGGTTAGTATACGATGGGACAGAAAGAGATTTACCAACATTTCAATCGCGAAGATCACGAATTTATTGATCGTTGTATTGAATTGTCAGAAAGAGTAATTGAACGCTATTCTGTTGAGATTACGGGGTTTTTAAACCCTCATCAGGTCGCTATTTTACGTAATGTTGCGGCAAGCTACCAATTACAGGTCTTTGCTTCCAGTGATGAGCAGAAAATGGAGTATGCCAAGGTCATTGTGGCTCCGGATTATTATCAATTGGATCCAAATGACTTTGATCTGGCCTTATTGGAAATGGTCTATGCTTCAAAATTTCATCACTTGAGTCATTCTCAGGTACTGGGGACCATTGTTCACCAATTAGGAGTGGAGCGCAAGTCCTTTGGAGATATTCTAACGAGTGAAGGAAAGATCCAAGTATTTGTTGAACAGCGTTTTGTTCCCTATTTCATGGATCACATCCAGAAAATTTCTCGTGTGCCTGTTAAGCTTAGGGAAGTTCCTCTATCTGAACAGATTGTTGTAGAGGAAGAAAGCCAGCAGCGAGATATTCTCGTGTCGAGTTTTCGGCTAGACAAGGTGATTGCTGGGACCTTCAAGCTTTCGCGTTCACAGGCTAGTCAGCTGATTAGTTCTGGTTTGGTGAAAGTTAACTATGCGACAACTTCCAATGTTAGCTATGCTGTAGGTCTGAATGATTTAGTCAGTGTCCGACGCTTTGGGCGTCTTAAAATTGTTTCTGAAAATGGTATTTCAAAGAGTGGAAAATATAAAGTAACTGTTGAAGTACTCTTAAGTAAAAAATGAGGAGGAGTTATGGCTCTTACTGCTTTAGAAATTAAAGATAAAACTTTTGGCGTTAAATTTAGAGGGTATGATGCGAACGAAGTAGAAGAATTTCTAGATATCGTTGTTCGCGATTATGAAGATCTTGTTCGTTTAAATCATGATCAAGAAGCAAAAATTCAAGCTCTTGAAGAACGCTTAAACTATTTTGATGAAATGAAAGATTCATTGAGTCAATCTGTTTTGATTGCACAAGATACTGCTGAACGTGTAAAACAAGCAGCTAACGAACGTTCTGAAAATATTGTTCGTCAAGCTGAACAAGATGCGCAGCACTTAGTAGATGAAGCAAAACAAAAAGCAAATGAAATCCTTCGTCATGCAACGGATAACGCCAAGAAGGTTGCCGTTGAAACAGAGGAGTTGAAGAACAAGACACGCGTCTTCCATCAACGTTTGAAATCAACAATCGAAAGCCAATTGAGCATTATCGATACGCCTGAATGGGATGAAATTCTTCGTCCAACTGCTATGTATATTCAGACAAGTGATGAAGCTTTCCGTGAAATTGTTGAAAAAGCTTTGGGTGAATCAGTGCACCATCATCCAGAAAATGAGAATATCGATTTGACTCGTCAATTCTCTCCAGCTGAAATCGAAGAATTGCAAAAACGTATTGAAGCAGCTAACTTAGAATTGGGTGCGACACAAGCGTTTGAAGGTTTGAATGAAAAAGTTCAATCCGCTTTAGAAGAAGCAGAGCACGCTCGTCATGAAAATGAGGCGGTTGTTGAGGAACCGGTTCAACCAGAAGACGAAACGAATCGTGAATCTGTCAATATTTTATAATTTTGTAAAAACAGGTCCATTAATGATAGGTCTAGCGAGCAGATGATGGTGGAAGATCTGCACTCCCTCTTAATGGATGATCCTTTTACAGTATTCGTTCTGAATCATTGAGTAAGAACGGACGTTTCCCTCGTTACGGGATGAGAGGAGAAAGTCTCTTGCGACTTCTCGAACAAAGGTGGTACCACGAGCAATCGTCCTTTTTAGGATGCTCGTGTTTTTTTATAGCTTTTTAAATCAATAAGGAGACACAATGAAACTTAAAGAAACATTGAACCTTGGGAAAACAGCCTTTCCAATGCGGGCTGGTCTTCCAACGAAAGAACCAGTTTGGCAAAAAGAATGGGAAGATGCAAAATTGTATCAACGCCGTCAAGAGTTGAATGAAGGAAAACCGCATTTTACACTTCATGATGGCCCTCCCTATGCCAACGGAAACATTCACGTAGGACATGCCATGAACAAGATTTCAAAAGATATCATTGTTCGTTCTAAGTCTATGTCAGGCTTTTATGCCCCTTATATCCCAGGTTGGGATACCCATGGTTTGCCAATTGAGCAAGTCTTGGCTAAACAAGGCGTGAAACGTAAAGAAATGGACTTGGTTGAGTACTTGAAACTTTGCCGTGAATACGCTCTTTCTCAAGTAGATAAACAACGCGAAGACTTCAAACGCTTGGGTGTTTCAGGTGATTGGGATCATCCTTATGTAACCTTGACGCCTGACTATGAAGCAGCGCAAATCCGAGTCTTTGGTGAAATGGCCAATAAAGGCTATATCTATCGTGGAGCGAAGCCAGTTTACTGGTCTTGGTCTTCTGAATCAGCTCTTGCTGAAGCAGAGATTGAATACCATGATTTGGTGTCCACGTCGCTTTACTATGCTAACAAAGTTAAAGATGGTAAGGGTGTCCTAGATACAGATACTTACATCGTTGTCTGGACAACAACTCCATTTACTGTTACAGCTTCTCGTGGATTGACGGTAGGTGCAGAGTTTGATTATGTCGTAGTGAAGCCTGCTGGATCTGACCGCAAGTACGTCGTAGCCTCTGAACTCTTGCCAAGCCTTTCTGAAAAATTTGGTTGGGAAAATGCTGAAGTTCTTGCGACTTACCAAGGGAAAGAATTGAACCATATCGTTACAGAACACCCATGGGATACGGAAGTTGATGAATTGGTGATCCTTGGTGAGCATGTAACCCTTGATTCAGGTACTGGAATCGTCCATACCGCTCCTGGTTTTGGTGAGGATGACTACAATGTAGGGATTGCCAATGGCCTCGAAGTTGCTGTTACTGTTAACGAACGTGGAATCATGATGGAGAATGCTGGACCTGACTTTGCAGGTCAGTTCTATGACAAGGTTGTTCCAACTGTCATCGAAAAACTTGGTGATTTGCTCCTTGCTCAAGAAGAAATCTCTCACTCCTACCCATTTGACTGGCGGACGAAAAAACCAATCATCTGGCGTGCCGTGCCACAGTGGTTCGCTTCTGTATCAAAATTCCGTCAAGATATCTTGGACGAAATTGAAAAAGTGAAATTCCACTCAGAATGGGGGAAAGTGCGTCTTTACAATATGATTCGTGACCGTGGTGACTGGGTGATCTCTCGTCAACGTGCATGGGGAGTTCCACTTCCAATCTTCTACGCTGAAGATGGCACACCAATCATGACAGCTGAAACCATCGAACATGTAGCTCAACTCTTTGAAGAGCATGGTTCGATCATCTGGTGGCAGCGTGAAGCGAAAGACCTCTTGCCAGAAGGATTTATGCATCCAGGTTCACCAAATGGCGAATTTACAAAAGAAACAGATATCATGGACGTCTGGTTTGACTCAGGTTCATCATGGAATGGGGTTGTTGTTAACCGTCCTGAGTTGACTTATCCAGCGGATCTCTACCTAGAAGGTTCAGACCAATACCGTGGTTGGTTCAACTCATCTCTTATCACTTCTGTGGCGAACCATGGTGTCGCACCATACAAACAAATCTTGTCTCAAGGTTTCGCTTTGGATGGGAAAGGTGAGAAGATGTCTAAATCTCTTGGAAATACCATTGCTCCAAGTGATGTTGAAAAGCAATTTGGTGCTGAAATCTTGCGTCTCTGGGTAACCAGTGTAGACTCAAGCAATGACGTGCGTATCTCAATGGATATCTTGAGCCAAGTGTCTGAGACTTACCGTAAGATCCGGAATACTCTTCGTTTCTTGATTGCCAATACTTCTGACTTTAACCCAGCTGAGGATGCAGTTGCTTATGATGAGCTTCGTTCAGTGGACAAGTACATGACCATTCGCTTTAACCAGCTTGTCAAGACCATCCGTGACGCTTATGAAAACTTTGAGTTCTTGACGATCTACAAGGCGCTAGTGAACTTTATCAACGTTGATTTGTCAGCCTTCTACCTGGATTTTGCCAAGGATGTTGTTTACATCGAAGGAGCGAAATCGCTAGAACGCCGTCAAATGCAAACAGTCTTCTATGATATTTTGGTGAAAATCACTAAGCTTTTGACACCAATCCTTCCTCACACTGCTGAAGAAATCTGGTCATATCTTGAGTTTGAGGCAGAAGACTTCGTTCAATTATCAGAATTACCAGAAGCTCAGACTTTTGCCAACCAAGAAGAAATCTTAGATACATGGTCAGCCTTCATGGACTTCCGTGGACAAGCTCAAAAAGCCTTGGAAGAAGCGCGGAATGAGAAAGTGATTGGTAAATCACTTGAAGCTCATTTGACTGTTTATCCAAATGAAGTTGTGAAAACACTTCTTGGAGCTGTTGATAGCAATGTTGCTCAACTCTTGATTGTTTCTGAGTTGACCATCGCAGAAGGGCCAGCTCCAGAAGGTGCAGTGACCTTTGAAGATGTAGCCTTCACAGTTGAACGTGCCGCTGGTGAAGTTTGTGACCGTTGCCGTCGCATCGATCCAACAACGGCTGAACGCCACTACCACGCAACCATCTGTGATCACTGTGCAAGCATCGTCGAAGAGAACTTTGCGGATGCAGTCGCAGAAGGATTTGAAGCTAAATAAAAGCCATGAAAAGAAGTTCCATAAAGGAACTTCTTTTATATTGAAGACAAAATCATCTTAAAAACTTTCCTTAGGTGAGTACGGACGTCAGCGAACTTCTTTGAAGTTCCATGACTAATTATTGAGCCTAAGGTCTCAATAATTCCGAGTGCCTGAAACAATAACGTTTCAAGCACTTTTCTCACAGCGGAAAGTTTCAGTATTTTCTTAAATCGATTTAAATATTGGAACTCAATTTTGTTTTTTGCAGAATCACTTAACTTATTTTGCTTTAAAATAGTTTGTCTACATTCTAATAAGAGCCGAAAGGCTCTTTTTTTTTTATATACTCAAAAATAAAAAAGCTGGGAAGTCTAACTAAATAAATCAGATTTTATTCGTTCTGGTTTTTTAACCATTGTTTTAAAAAAAGCCGGGCAAAAGCCCGACTTCTCCATTCTATTATTCGTTATGATTGTTAGAGTCTTGCGAAGAAGGCTCAGATGGTTTAGATTGATTTTCTTCGTTCGAAGAGCTAGACGATGGTTCTTCATACGAATACTGATCAGTGGAATAACTTGGCTCATAGTAGTAGTTATTGTAGTTGTTCTTACCATTGTTTAAGTAGAGATAAGAACCACTTCGATACAGTCCACTTGGTTGCGTCCAATCCGTATGACCAGAGTTATTATTATTAGCAAGATAGAGCATCATTTGACGGTAGACATCCGTTGCGACCTGTATTCCATTATCCAATACTGGTGTAAAGCGATTGGAATAACCTGTCCATACTGCCATGGCATATTCAGGAGTGTAGCCTACAAACAATTCATCCGGTGTTACAATATTTGAATAAGCATTTTTTGTCAATTTACCGATTTCGTTATCAGCATAGTTTGATGTACCTGTCTTACCAGCTTGGTAGATTCCCGAAATGGCAGCATTTGTACCGGTACCAGACAAGAGAACTGTCTTCATCATATCTGTCATCATGTAGGCAGTTGTTGCTTTCATTGCACGAGTTCCTTCGGACTCAAATTCCTTGGTTGTGCCATCACTAAAGACAACCCGACTAACATAGGATGGTTTGTAATAGGTACCGCCATTGGCAAAAGCAGCATAGGCAGCTGCCATTTTCTCACTGCTGGCTCCGTATTTGTTGCTAGAATCGCTAGTGTTACTCGAGATAGCGTTGGCGTAAACCATTTCTGGGTAATCGATCCCTAATCCATTGAGGAATTTCTTAGCTTGTTTAAGACCAACTTTTTCCAGGGCCTTCACCGCAGGCACGTTACGAGATTGTTGAATTGCGTAGGTAATGGACATGCTACCATAGTATGAACGGTCCCAGTTGTAGACAGGCGTTGATGAATGAGGGAAGTTGTATGGCGCATCTGTTGTAGTAGCTGCTGTAGAGGTATATTCCTCATGTTCAAGAGCTGGTGCGTAATCTGTGATTGG
>OLNK01002395.1_pt1 | contig 10990 bp, 8 predicted proteins | sample 1672791 | NCBI WGS metagenome assembly OLNK01 (sample SAMEA3136724, study PRJEB25190) | human gut metagenome | biome: human gut; feature: human-associated habitat; material: faeces | place: Austria | collected 2013 | reverse complement strand
ATGCGAAGCCACGGCAAATTCCGTTACTGGGCACGTATGCGTGAACAGTAACATAGGATCCGTTAAAACGGGCAGTGAAACAGAATGTGAAAATCAGATTCGGAGGTGAGCAGCAGGGCGCTGCACCTCTGAATTTTGAATGACATAGGGAAATGAGGTTTTAACAGATGGTACGAGCAATTATGCATGGCTGCAACGGCGCCATGGGACAGGTTATTTCCGGAATCGCAGCGAAGGACGAGGAGATCTCTATCGTTGCGGGTATTGATATGAGAACCGAGCAGAAAAATGATTATCCGGTTTTTGCGTCTCTGAACGAATGTAAGGTAGAAGCGGATGTTGTGATTGATTTTTCCAATGCAGCAGCTGTCGATGAACTTCTCGACTGGTGTGCAGAGAAGAAAATGCCGGTTGTTTTGTGTACGACAGGACTTTCTGAGGTACAGCTGGCAAAGGTAGAAGAGACGGCAGAGAAGACAGCTGTTCTTCGCTCTGCAAATATGTCTCTTGGTATCAATATGCTCTTAAAGCTTCTGAAAGAAGCAGCGCAGATTTTGGCTCCGGCTGGATTTGATATTGAGATTCTGGAGAAACACCACAATCAGAAGGTGGATGCTCCGAGCGGTACGGCGATTGCGCTGGCAGATTCGATCAACGAGGCGATGGGCAATACATACCATTACAAATACGATCGTTCCGCTACACGTGAGAAACGTGATGCGAAGGAGATTGGTATTCAGGCGATCCGCGGCGGCACAATCGTAGGCGAACACGATGTCATTTTCGCTGGTCAGGATGAGGTGATTACCTTTAATCATACAGCTTATTCCAAGGCGATTTTCGCAAAGGGTGCGGTACAGGCAGCCAAATTCCTGGCAGGAAAGCCGGAGGGACGGTATGATATGGCGGATGTGATCGGTTAAGAGATTTTATACAGATGTGAAAATGGAACCCCGGCTGTGAGTAAGTTTATCCACTCACAGCCGGGGGTTTTATTTCTGGAACTTTTCCCGCCCTTGTGTTTGTGGATGAAAGCTTCTGAAAATCAATTTGTCAAGGCTAGTGTATCATTTTTTTACATCTTGTGTAAAAAAATGACATCTTGTGCAGTGCAAATTGTAGAAAAATAAAACAAATGATAAGATGAATACAACAAGAAAAGCTTGAAATCGTGAAAAAGAAGAAAAACTTCAGAATAAAAATACATGAAAGACAGCTTTTCGATCAATACGAGGAGGTATGTTATGAGAAAACGCAAATGGATGAAGGCGGGTGCCTGTGCACTCAGTGCCGTTTTGATCATGGGCTTGTATGCCGGACCGGCTTTTGCAGAATGGATAGGTACAGGAGGTGCAAGAGCCTACATCATAAATGGACAGGTGCAGACAGGCTGGCAGCAGATCGATGGAAAATGGTATTACCTGAATGAACAGGGAGCACCGCAGATCGGCTGGGTAAAAGACGGGGAGAAACAGTATTTCTGTACGGCGTCGGGGGAAATGGTCAGCGGTGTCGTCTGGATCAATGGAAAAACCTATTATTTTGGCACACCAGACAGTGGAGAGATGGCAACGGGCGTTGTCAGTATCAACGGAATTCCTTATACGTTTGAAAACGATGGCACATCGTTCGGCGGTCGTAAGCCGAGACCGGCGAGAAGCTTTGAGGTAAAAGTGGCAGAAGACGGAACGATGACCATCTTAGAGACGACCAATGCCGATACACCGAAGCTGAATTCCAGAACATCCAAAGAACGCAGACATTCTGGAGGCGGTGGTGGAAGCGAAACGCCGAGTGTGGTACCGAGTGATGCGCCGGCGACGAAAGAACCGACCGAAAACCCGACGCCGACCGTGAAACCGACCCAGCCGGAAGAGACGAAGGAGTATACAACAACGGAGCCACCGCAGACAACAACGGAGCCACCGCAGACGCCGGATCCATCGGAGGCGCCGAGGTCAACAGATCCGTGATCAATCTGAAACTAAGAGTATGAAGTGAAAATAATCGGCCAAGTTCAGATTTGGGGCGATTACAAACATTAATCATCTATAATTTAATCTTGTTTTTGCTCTCCTGCATATAGGATGATGGAAACAGATTCATATACTCCCGAGCTCTTTCCTGCGTATGTGCAGGGAGGATCCCGGGAGTATATAAATTATAGCGATGAGAAAGAAACGGCGTGTCTGAGGGGAGTGCCACCGAAATGGAGCACTTAAAAAAGTCGTTAAAGGAGGTGCCAGAATGAAATCAGCTTACTGTATCGCCATTACGGCGTGCCTGACTGTCATCTGGCTGTATGAGGAAAAGAAAAAGCGGGGGATGGCGGGAAATCTTTGCTGGAAAGCAGCGGTCGGGTATCTGATTACGCGCTTTGTATTCTTTGCCATTTCTAATCAGGAGGTTCATGGCTTCCTGGAAGTCATGGCAATGGATCTGGTGACAGCCTGGCTTTTATATATTTTGTCCGGGAAAAACGGAAGCCGGGAATCAGTGTGGGAATGCCTGTATCTTTATATCTGGAATCCGATCCCGGTATTATCTGTTCTTTCACAGGGAAAAAAACGGATGCTTTTTATCTGGCTGGCGGTATTGATTCTTTTCGTGGGTAGTTCGTGGATAGAGCACTTCAGGGCGCGCCTTGGAATAGAAAGATTCAAAAAAATTGGAATTCTTCTCACGGTTGCGGGAACTGGCATACTCTGGGCGCGGGATATCACCGGAGAGCGCTTCGGACAGTGCAGTCCGGGAGATGAATTTTATCCGCTGATGCTGATGTTTTTTGCAGTACTGGGTGTGGGAACCTGTGTATATGGAATTGCTTCTTATGTTGGAATATTACATGAAAAATGTCAGATTCCTGAATCGAGAGTCGAGCTGGATGAAGTAAAAGCGGCACGCTGCGCATCAAAACGAATGACGGGGAGTGAAAAAATAGATGCCGGGAAGAGCTTGGGAATAAAATCTTGTGAAAAGAACACAGAGTCGGAAAAGACCGGCGCGCCCTGGTCCGGCCGTGACTGGTGTATGGCAGCAGGATTGACAGTTCTCTTTGCTGTGATGGCATTTGTGAATCTTGGAAGCATGAAGGCGCCGCAGACTGCGTATGAATTTGAAAAAAATGATAGCCACGGAAATGAGATGGTGCTTCGGTTTGATGGAAGTGTGACTATCTCAAAAGCGCAGGTTTATCTGGGTGGAAAGGAGAAGAGACATTTTGTATGCTCGGTTCCGAATGCCGAGGGAGATGGCTGGGATGCCATCGGGGAAGAGACAGAATTGTTATCTGTATACTGCTGGAATCCAGTGGAAATTCATTACCGCACTTACGAACTAGGGATCGTGTCGATGGATGAGAGTGCAGAGGTTCTGGAAATCGTTCTTCTGGATCCGGATGGAAATCCGATCCTTCCATCCAATGCAGAGGATTATCCAGAGGCATTTGATGAGCAGGAATTGTTTCCGGCGGATACAACCTATGAATACCAAAGTATGTTTGATGAGGTTTACCATGCCAGAACGGCAAATGAGATAGTAGAAGGGCGTACAATTTATGAGACAACGCACCCACCGCTTGGAAAATGGTGGATGAGTCTGGGAATCCGCGTATTTGGAATGACGCCGTTTGGATGGCGGTGTGTATGCGCTCTGTTTGGCATCCTGATGGTGCCGGTCAGCTATGCGTTTATGCGGAAAATCAGCCGGAGTACATGGATTGCCTCATTTGCAGCACTGTTGATAGTCTTTGATTTCATGCACTTTACATTGTCAAGAATCGGAACCATTGATGTGATAGTGGGATTTTTTATCCTGCTTACCTTTTATCTGATGTATCTGGTGCTGGATGACCTGAAAATGGGATGCAGCTGGAAAACGGTGTGTCTGATGATTTTAAATGGTATGGCAGCTGGAGCGGCGATGGCATCGAAGTGGACAGGGGTATATGCCTGCGCGGGGATTGCAGTCCTCTTTTTTACATTTTTGTTCCAGGAATATGGGACAGCTGCGGCACGGACCAGAAAGGGAATGTCTGGACAGGCGGCGATAAGTTACCTGGCGGGGCTGTCTGTCATTTGTATCGCTGCATACATTTTGATTCCGGCAGTGATTTACGTTGCATCCTATCTTTCTTATGGAAATGGTATGGGAAATGGAAATGTTTTCCAGACTATGTGGGAAAATCAGCAGCTTATGCTTCATTACCACGAGGAAACGGTGTTTGAACATCCATATGCCTCTGAATGGTATGAGTGGGCCTGGATTAAACGACCGCTTCTGGATGCATACACGTCGCTTAAGTCTGGTAAAATCAGTGTGGTTTCAACTTTTGGAAACCCGGTAATCTGGTGGTCGGCAATTCCGGCGCTATTTTATAATATATACCTGTGGCAGATTCGACAGGATAAAATAGCGGGATATCTGTGCATTTCCTATGCTTCCATGCTGTTTCCGTGGTTATTTATCCACAGAACCGTGTTTATCTATCAGTATTTTGCGTGCAGTATGATACAGATTTTAATGCTGGGAAATTGTCTGCGTTTTTTCTGGGAAAGAGATCCGAAACGAACCAGGAAAGCAGCGTTGCTGTATCTTGCAGCAGTGATCGGCGCGTTCCTTCTTTTCTATCCGGTGCTGTCTGGATATCCGGTAAAACAGGAATTTGCCGAGCAGTGGCTGGAATGGCTGGAAGGTTGGGTGTTGTCATGAAAGAAAAAAGAGAGACTGGGCGATCAGCGCTGGCTTTCTGGGGGTGCTTTTGACGGCTTATGTGATAAATTATAGATTTGGTTTTCTGGAAATTCTTGATTTTCATATCGAGAAAGTAAAGAAAGCATACCCAGTTTATTTTGGCACCTATGACCGGATGGGTGAATTGACTGCATGGTTGAACAAAATCGAAAATCTGTTCTGTATCGGACGGAATGGACAGCATCGCTACAATAACATGGATCATTCGATGATGACAGCATTTTGTGCAGTGGATCTCCTTCTGGCGGGAAGTACGGATAAAGAGCATATCTGGAGTGCGAATACAGAAAAAGCGTATCATGAGAAAAATAAACTGCCTGAAAACCACAACTTTCAGTTCGGAAAAACCCTGCCTGTGAGCCGCATCATCTTTACAGATTTTTTTCTATTTGTTATAGTAAAAATGGAGAGGCACCTGCGGGAGGAATGCAGATGTCAGAGAAACATAGAAATGCACAAAAATCAATGCCGCAAAGCAGAAAGCTGTTTAAATATCAAAAACGGAAGATTCGCCGCTATCTGAAACGCGTCCGCTGGCGGAGGAAGCGGAGGCAGAGGTATTTTCTGTATGGACTTGCACTGGCTGTATCCATGTACCTGGCGAGTATATGGAAGATGCGGGAACGGATCTGGTCGATCCGAGAGATGGATGTGATCGAGTATGAGCTGCCGGAGGGGGAAAGAGCAGAGAATGGGGCAGAGGAAGCGCCAGCAGACCGGCAGGAGAAGAGAACAGTTGAACGGGAAAATGCCGGGGAAACATACGGAGCAACAGAAAAAACGGGAACTTCCACGAAAATCCGTCTGCATCTGAAGACCGGAGAGCTGGAAATCCTGCACGAACGGGTGGAATCAGAAGGAGAGTGACTGTTTGCGGCAGGAAAAACGTTTGGCCGGGCTGAAGGATGAATGGAAGAGCAGGAACGGTTACTGTGGCAAATTCCGTCACTGGGCATGTATGCGTGAACAGTAACCAAGAACGAAAGAGCTGCAGCCGGAACAGCGAAAAGTGATTGATTTTGAAAAGTGCCTGTATTATAATTTGCAGGTAGGATATTGAGAAAATGTGTCGGTGACGCCTTCAAATGGCTGCGAAAGAGACTATTTTCCATACCCTGAAAAAAGAAAGCGAGGTAAATTAGCCATGTACGACAGATATGTAAGCCCTCTTTCCGAGCGCTATGCAAGCAAGGAGATGCAGTATATTTTTTCTCCGGACAAGAAGTTCCGCACCTGGAGAAGACTCTGGATTGCGCTGGCAGAGACGGAGAAGGAGCTTGGCCTTCCGATCACGCAGGAGCAGATCGATGAATTGAAAGCACATAAGGATGAAATCAATTTTGATGTTGCTAAAGAGCGTGAGAAACTGGTGCGCCACGATGTTATGTCCCATGTGTATGCGTACGGCGTACAGTGCCCGACAGCAAAAGGAATCATCCATCTGGGTGCAACTTCCTGCTACGTAGGAGACAACACCGATATCATCATTATGACAGAAGCCCTGAAGCTGGTACGTAAGAAACTGATCAGTGTTCTGGATGAGCTGGCTAAATTTGCTGATAAATATAAAGCACAGCCGACCCTGGCATTTACCCATTTCCAGCCGGCACAGCCGACCACCGTCGGCAAGCGAGCAACTCTGTGGATGATGGAGCTCAAGCAGGATCTGGATGATCTGGATTATGTGCTTGGATCCTTACGTCTCCTTGGCTCCAAGGGAACAACCGGTACACAGGCAAGCTTCCTGGAACTCTTTGACGGAGATCAGGAGACGATCGATAAGATCGATCCGATGATCGCAGAAAAGATGGGATTTAAGGCCTGCTATCCGGTATCGGGACAGACGTATTCGAGAAAAGTAGATACAAGAGTGATGAATATCCTTGCAGGGATCGCAGCCAGTGCACATAAATTTTCAAATGATATCCGGCTTCTCCAGCATCTGAAAGAAGTGGAAGAACCATTTGAAAAGACACAGATCGGTTCCTCTGCAATGGCATATAAGAGAAACCCTATGAGAAGTGAAAGAATTGCATCCCTTTCAAGATACGTTATGATCGATGCACTGAATCCGGCGATCACGTCTGCGACGCAGTGGTTTGAGAGAACGCTGGATGATTCAGCAAATAAGCGTCTGAGTATTCCGGAAGGTTTCCTGGCAATTGACGGGATTCTGGATCTCTGTCTGAATGTAGTAGACGGACTTGTAGTTTATCCGAAGGTGATCGAGAAGCGTCTTATGTCAGAACTTCCATTCATGGCAACAGAAAATATCATGATGGATGCCGTAAAAGCCGGTGGAGACAGACAGGAACTGCATGAGAGAATCCGTGAGCTTTCCATGGAAGCAGGAAAGAATGTGAAGGAAAAAGGTCTTGATAATAATCTGCTGGAACTGATTGCAGCAGACCCGGCATTCAACCTGACACTGGAAGATCTGCAGAAGACAATGCAGCCGGAGAAGTATGTAGGACGTGCAAAAGAGCAGGTTGAAGCATATCTGACCAATGTGATCAACCCGTTGCTGGAAAAGAATCAGGAAGTGCTTGGCGTAAAAGCAGAGATTAATGTGTAAGTTAAAATCCTGAAAATGCAAAGGAATGTTGCAATTCGTTGCGACATTCCTTTTTCTTTGGTATCTTACTACAGTCGACAAGATATGATCGAACAGGAAAAGTGGTGAAAGGAAAAGAAAAATATGGGATTGAACGAAAGATTTTTGGAAAATGAACAGAATATCTCTGCCCTGAAAATACACAGGACAGGTATATCGGTGCTGCTTCTGATCTGTATGTGGATTTCCCTGCTCGACTGTGGGACTGTCAGGATCATGGATGTGAAGATGGCTGCATATGAAATGAAAGCTATGCCCTCTGCCGTTGAGGCAGAAAAGGGGATTCTGACGTTGTTATCCGGCATGGGAGAAAATGAAAGATTCTATGGTTACAGATAAAAAGATACTGCCGGCTGTCAGTCAGACTTTGGAGACTGCAGAAGCCGGAATAGAAAAGAACGTGACCGAAAAATCAGACAGTAGACTGACAAAAACTGTAACTACAGATACAGGAGATGCCGGAATCATAAAGAAAGTTGTTACAGGAAAGACAAATACAGAAGTCTCTCTCCCGGCAGAGATTGTTCCACCTGCGACAGATGACAGCAATCTGATTGAAAATGACAGCGAAAAGCCGGAAATGATGCTTGTGACAGAAGATGGATTTATCATAGACGGAACAGGAACCATTACAGGTGTGGCAGATTATGAAAAGGCAGTAAAAGAAGGACGGCTTACTCTGCCATCGTCAGATCAATGCAGCAAAATTGCGGCAACCACGTTTACTGATGCACCGGACGGAATCCTGGAGATTGTGATTCCGGCAAATATTATTTTTATTGAAGAAGGAACTTTTGCTGATCTGAAGGATGTAGAATGGTATGAGACAGAACCGGACAATCCGGTGTATGTAAGCAGAGATGGAGTTTTATTTTCGGAACAGGAGACCTGCCTTTTCGCATTTCCTGCAGGAAGAACAGGGATTTATCCAATTCCTGAAAATGTGGTGCGTCTGGCAAAGGATGCTTTCAGTGAAAGCAGATTGTTCAAAGTGATCGGAATGAAAGAGCGTGGAATGGAACAGACAGATCTTCCAGATACACTGGTGGTTGAATAATCCTGCCGGTTGCGATATAATAATTCATTGTAGATCCGCATGTGCGGAGACCAGAGCTTAAGAAGAAAATGAATTGGAGAAGATAATATGAGTAAGAAAGTAAGAACGAGATTTGCACCAAGCCCGACAGGAAGGATGCATGTAGGTAATTTAAGAACTGCACTTTATGCATATCTGATCGCAAAGCATGAGGGTGGAGATTTTATCCTGCGTGTGGAAGATACAGATCAGGAGCGTTTCGTGGAAGGTGCTTTGGATATCATTTACAGGACACTTGCAAAGACAGGCCTTGTACATGATGAGGGACCGGATAAAGATGCCGGATATGGACCTTATGTACAAAGTGAGAGAAATGCGGCAGGTCTTTATCTGAAATATGCGAAGCAGCTTGTAGAGCAGGGAGATGCATATTATTGCTTTTGTGATAAGGAACGTCTGGAATCGCTGAAGACGACCGTTTCAGAATCAGGAACAGAGATTTCTGTTTATGATAAGCATTGCCTGAGCCTGAGCAAGGAGGAAGTAGAGGCAAATCTTGCAGCCGGTAAGCCATGGGTCATCCGTCTGAATGTGCCGAATGAAGGTACGACAACCTTCCATGATGAGATCTATGGAGATATCACTGTACCGAATGCAGAACTGGATGATATGATCCTGATCAAGTCAGATGGGTATCCGACGTACAATTTTGCAAATGTAATTGACGATCATCTGATGGAGATCACGCATGTTGTCAGAGGGAATGAGTACCTTTCTTCAGCACCGAAATATAACCGTCTGTATGATGCATTTGGATGGGAAGTTCCGGTTTATGTTCATTGCCCGCTGATCACAGATGAGAACCATAAGAAGTTAAGTAAACGCTGTGGACATTCCTCTTATGAAGATCTGATCGAACAGGGATTTGTGTCAGAGGCTGTTGTCAACTACGTGGCACTGCTTGGATGGTGTCCTTCTGACAACCGGGAGATCTTCTCTCTGGAAGAGCTGGTAGAGGCATTTGATTATCATCATATGAATAAATCACCTGCAGTGTTCGATGTAGTGAAGCTGAAATGGATGAATGGTGAGTATCTGAAAGCAATGGATTTCGACAAATTCTTCGAGCTTGCAAAGCCGTATATCAGTGAAACTGTGACAAAGGATTATGATCTGAAAAAGATTGCAGCCCTGGTTAAGACGAGAATCGAGATCCTTCCGGATATTAAGGAGCAGATTGATTTCTTTGAAGAACTTCCGGATTATGATATTGCACTTTATACGCACAAAAAGATGAAAACGGATGCAGAGAAGTCACTTGCACTTCTGCAGGAGGTACTCCCGGTTCTTGAAGCACAGGAAGATTTCAGCAATGATGCACTTTTCGAGACATTAAAAGGTTTTGCAGCGGAAAAAGGATATAAGGTCGGTTATGTTATGTGGCCGCTGAGAACAGCCGTATCAGGAAAGCAGAGTACCCCGGGTGGTGCTACAGAGCTGATGGAAGTTTTCGGCAAAGAGGAGTCTCTGAGAAGAATCCGCCTTGGAATTGAGAAGCTTCAGTAGCAGGAAGGAAAGAATGGGGTTAAACGAAGCACAGAAAGATGCAGTTCTTCATAAAGACGGTCCCTGCCTGGTATTGGCAGGACCGGGATCAGGGAAGACGCTTACGATCGTGAACAGAGTAAAATATTTGATTGAAGGATATAAAGTAAGACCAGAAGAAATTCTGGTCGTTACTTTTACCCGTTTTGCAGCGGCGGAGATGAGATCCCGCCTCTGTTCACTTATGGGAAAAGAGAGACTTCCGGTGACGATCGGGACATTTCATGGGATTTATTATGGAATCCTTCGATGGACTTACCGGATCGGACAGAAGAATCTGCTCTCGGATAATGAAAAATATCAGATCCTCAGGCAGGTGATCAGGCATCAGAAACTGGAGATTTTTGATGAGGGGGATTTCCTGAAAGATATCGCTTTTGAGATCGGAAAGATTAAAAATCAGAGGATCAGACCGGAAGAGTTCATTTCAGAAAAATGCGAGGCTGCTGTGTTCCGGCAGATTTACAGAGAGTATGAAGAGCAGAGAAAAAGACGGAGAAAGATCGATTTTGATGATATGCTGGTACTTTGCTTTCAGCTTTTCCTTTCCAGACCGGATGTATTGAGAGGATGGCAGAAAAAGTTCCGTTATATTCTGATTGATGAGTTCCAGGATATCAATCAGATCCAGTATGACGTGATCCGTATGCTGGCATTGCCTGAAAGAAATCTTTTTGCAGTAGGGGACGATGATCAGGCAATTTATGGGTTTCGTGGTGCGGATTCAGAATTGATGCTCCGGTTTAAAAAAGATTTCCCGGACGCCAGTCAGATCCTGTTGGGGGTAAACTATCGTTCTACTTCCAATATTGTGACCAATTCCCTGAAAGTGATCATGCATAATACCAGACGGTATGAGAAGGAATTAAAGGCGGAACGTAAAGGTGGCCCGTGTCTGCATATCCAGGAAGTAAAGGATGTAAATGAAGAGGCAGAATATATTGCAGGAGAAATTGAAAAAAGCATCAGAAGCGGAACAAAGG
>OLNK01002387.1_pt1 | contig 11014 bp, 7 predicted proteins | sample 1672791 | NCBI WGS metagenome assembly OLNK01 (sample SAMEA3136724, study PRJEB25190) | human gut metagenome | biome: human gut; feature: human-associated habitat; material: faeces | place: Austria | collected 2013 | reverse complement strand
AAGGACTCCCTGTCTCTTCGCAGGAAGTCCCATGGCAGTTATCACTGCCGAAATCACATAATTAATTTTGAATATCATGCAGTCCCCTTACTCCGATATTCCCTTGGGCTGCACCCGGATTTTTTCTTAAACACATAACTGAAATAATGGGGATCCTTATATCCCACCTCCTGTGCGATCTCTCCGGACGACTTGTCCGTCTCGCGCAGGAGTTTTTTCGCTCTGTCAACACGTTTGCAGGTAATATACTCTACAAACGTCTTCTGCATATTCTGGCTAAAAATTGCGCTTAAATAGTTGGCACTCATATTCACCGCATCCGCTACTTCATTCAGGGAAATGGTCTCTTTATAGTAATTCTCATCAATATAATCCAGCACTTTCCTCATGGCGCTGTTGCCCTGAGACTCATTCTTCTCATCCCTGATATCAATGGCACTCTGAAGAATGTCCACACAATACCCTGCCACCTGCGATGCCTTGATACTGGTATCCTGATATTTTCCCTCGATCCGTTCTGTATAACCCTCTTTTTCCACACCAATGGATTCCAGATACATAATAGTTGTAAACCGAATATGAAGCACCACATAATCCCGGAACATTCTGGACTCCAGTGCCTTACTCATTCCACCCAGATATCCCTGAACGAACTCCTGGATCTCACTGCTGCTTCCTTTTGTGAGAAAATCCTTGATGATCTCAGGATTCAGCTGTGAAGAATCTACTGCCGCCAAACGGTTCTCTCCCTGTGAGTTTACATAACTCTCCAAAGTTTCTTCTGTAAGCACATGAAGCCCCGGCACCATAAAACGATATGCAAAATAATGATTCACACTCTGATAACACTGGGAAAGCAAGCTCAATCTCTCCACTGGTTTTCCTACAGCTACATACCAGTCCATCTGCTCTTCCCCTTCGCAGGTCCGTTTCACATACTCCACGCAATTATCTGTCAGCTCCGGAAGCCGGGACAATTCCCCCTTTACCAGAACTCCGTAACTGTTTACATTCCAGCGGAAAAGCAGATACTGGGGATATCGGAGAAAATAATGAAGCACTTCATCCTGTTTCCGAAGAAAACCTGCCATCTTGTCCTTATTTTTCTCCTGTAAATACAGGAAAAGCAGATTATATCCTGCTGCCGTAATTTCTATGGACTGACGCTCTGCCTCATCATAAATCTCCTTAACCGACAGCTCCCCCTCCAGAATTTTTTCCATAAAACGCCGTCTGGAAAACTGCTCATACTCCTGAATCTCATTCTGAAACTGGGTGCGGTAGTCCTCCTGCTCCTGATCCTGCTCGATCTTATCTTTCAGTTCAAGAAGTACATTTTTCAGCTTCATTCTAGTAACCGGCTTCAGCAGATACTGGTCGACACCAACTTCAATTGCCTGTCTTGCATATTCAAAATCATCATAACCACTGATAATAATAATCTTCATCCGCGGAAATTCTTTGCTCACAATTTTACTTAAGGAAAGCCCATCCATAAAAGGCATTTTAATATCCGTGATCAATACATCCGGCTTCGTCTTACGGATCAGGGGCAAAGCCATTTCCCCATCTGCTGCTTCCCCTACAAAACGGTATCCGAACTGATCCCAGGGAATCCTGTCCCTGAGCCCTTCGCGGATCACCGTCTCATCTTCAACCAGAAATACCTTCCGTAACATTTTCTTCCTCCCCAACGTTCTCCTGGGTATACACCCGCTCCGGAACATAATATGCTTTCTCTATTTCTTTGCCAGCTTCCATATCCTGAATGATCTGCTCCACGTATTTTCCCTGGTCAGGATTACACTGGACATCAATGTTGATCTCCCCGTTTCTCACCAGCTCCACGCCGGCATCCACCGCATCAAAGGAAATTACCGTAATATCGCCGTTCACTCCTGCAGTTTTTCCTGCTTCTCTGATGGCTTCAAGAGCACCAAAAGTCATGTCATCGTTCTGTGAAACCACCACATCTATGTCCTCATACTGATCCAGAAGCCTTGCCATCTCTTCTTTTCCTTTTGCTGTGGTAAATTCTCCGTCTACCTGCTGCAAAATATTCCAATTGCGCTGCACCTTTGCCACTTCATTGAACCCACGGGTTCTGCCGATGGTGGCGGAGGCGCCTTTGGTTCCTTTCAGCACTACAATGTTAACTTCGTCATCTTCCCTGCCCTGCTTTTTCATGTAATCCTCAAGCCAGTAACCAGCATCCTGTCCTTCGCGGACAAAATCGGAACCAACCCAGGAAGCATAGAGGGAGTCATCATCCACAGAAACCTTACGGTCTATGAGAATTACCGGAATCCCGGCATCCTTCGCCTCTTGAAGCACAGTGTCCCATCCAGATTCCTCAATAGGAGAAAGTACGATATAATCCACCTGCTGGGAAATAAAGCTTCGGATGGCCTTAATCTGATTGGCCTGTTTCTGTCTGGCATTGTCAAAAATCAGCATGTAGCCGTTTGCCCTGGTGAAAGCGTCCTGAATGGACTGAGTGTGGGCACTTCGCCATACAGATTCGCTTCCCACCTGGGAAACACCTACTACGATCAGATTATCGTCCTCCGCAGGAGTTTCCTGCACTTTACTGCTCAAAGGGCTTCCCAGAAGGGCCAGTGCCATAAGCACAAGCACAACCGGCGCCACAGCCCAGATATTTTTTCTTATAAACTGTCTCATACGCCTGTCTCCTCCTGCTGTGGCTGTCCACCCTCAATTATCTTATTGTCATTCTGCTGTTTCGGATTACTTTTTATTTTTTTATTTGCGTCAGAATTCACGCTGTTGCCGACTTCAACCGCTTTTGCTGTATCATTCCCTGTTTTCTCAACCGGAGCTTCCAGAAGAGCCGGAATTACAATCTCCACTGTAGTTCCCTTACCCTTCTGTGACTGGATCTTCATTCCATACTCCGGTCCGAAATACATGTGGATACGCTCATTTACATTTGCCAGGCCAAAGCCCTTCTCCGTCTCCTGGCAGGGCTTCTCGATCTGCTGACGAAGCTGTTCAAGCTCATCCTCATCCATGCCCACACCATCATCCCGGACAGTCAGACGGATAATATCTCCCTCTTTTTCCCCATGAATGTGAATACATCCCTTAGCACGTTTATACTTGATTCCATGGTAAAGTGCATTCTCCACCACCGGCTGAAGAGTCAGCTTCAGAATCTGATATTTATAAATTACCTGATCCAGCTGAATGTCATATTCCAGAATATCCCGGTAACGCATTTCCTGGATCTGGAGATAACTGCTGATATGCTTCTCTTCTTCCTTAATGGAGATAAATTCCTTCCCTTTGCTGAGGATCTCACGGAAAAAGTCCGACAGTGTAACAACCATGGTCACCGCTTCGTCCGGCTCATTGGACTCGATCAGCCACACAATGGTGTCCAGCGTATTATAAAGAAAATGAGGCTGGATCTGCTCCTGAAGAAGGCGCAGATCTGCTTTTCGCATTTTCCGCTCGTCTTCCTTTACCTTATCGATCAGAGACTGCATGCTTCCTGCCATTTTGTTAAAGCTCACTGCAAGCTCAGCCACCTCATCCTCGGAATCCGCCTGGGCTCTGGCATTAAAATCACCCTGAGCGATTTTCTCCGTAGCCTGGTTCAGCTGACTGATAGGCTGTATAATACCGGAAACGATCATCACCGCGCTGACTGCAACCACAATGATCAGCACGCCGATCAGCACACTGCACACCACCATAAACCGCCTGATCTGATCCTGCAGGGTATCCGTGACCTTGTCCATATAACGTGTCTGATAATAAATATAATACTGAATATCGTCCTGGATCAATTCTGTCAGAATGTAAATATTGTTGTCCAGCTTCTCAATATTCTCATTATATCTGCCACCGGCAGAAATGCTGTCCACAATATCGTCCACCCTTTTTTCCAGGGTATCGATATTGCGAAGAAGGCTCTCCAGCCACAGCTTGCTCTCAGATTCTGTGGTAATGGCTGTCAGTCTGGTAAACTCGCTGCGTAATTCATCTATTAAAGTATATGGATTCTTAAGACTTTTGTCTGTTTCGATGGTATCCAGAGTGACGTAGCCAACAACCAGCTTATACAGGCTCTCGTCCATCTCTTCTTTGAAATTCAGATTGTAATTGTTCGCTACAGTCATGTTGCTTACGATCTCATCGTAGGTATTGCTGTAGCTTGCCATCGAGGCAAGAAGATACATTACAAGAAGAATAAACGGCAGTGTTACCACTGCCGCCAGTGTAAGAATTTTCTTTTTCATAAAGTAAAACTTACCCCCACTCCCGCAGGTCCCCCGACCTGCAAATGCTCCTGTTCACGCTCTTTACCAAAAACACTTCGCCGAACAATACCGCAATATATTACATTATAATAATCCATGCCTACTGCACCGTCTCAATCATCTTCCCCACATAAGAATTCTGCACAAGCATAGGCTGCTCTGCTGCTCTCTTCATTTCCACCTGGATATTGCCCTGAATATCCTGCAAACACTCCAGAAGCAGCGGATTGAAGGTTCCGCACTCACCAGCCAGGATCATCTCCATAGCCTTCTCATGGGAAAATGCTTTCTTATAAACACGCTCGCTTGTCAGTGCATCATATACATCCGCAACAGAAACCACCTGGGCTGCAATCGGAATCTCTTCCCCCTTCAGACCATCCAGATAGCCCTTGCCGTCATAGCGCTCGTGGTGCCATCTGCAGATCTGGTAAGCCACCTTCACAAGCTCTTCATTCTGATAAACACCCAGGCTCTTCAGCATGGAAGCACCGATCAGGGTATGCTTCTTCATTTCCTCAAACTCTTCATTTGTCAGTCTGCCTGGTTTATTCAAAATCTTCTCGTCGATTCCCACTTTACCAATATCGTGAAGGGCAGATGCTATTGTGATCATGTACTGGTCAGACCATTTCAGATCATATTTGTCCGTTTTCTGCATCAGTCTGTCCAACAGAAATCCGGTCAACATCTTTATGTGCTGAACGTGCTGACCGCTCTCTCCATTACGAAATTCTACGATATGGCTGAGAATATCTATCAAAATTTGACTATTTTTTTCTTTTTCGCGAATTTGATCCGTTACAAGTGTGATTAGGCGCCTCTGTTTTGCGTATAATTTAATAGTATTATATACACGCCGGTAAACAACCCTGGCATCAAACGGGCGGCTGATATAGTCTGAAACTCCCATTTCATACGCCCGGCGTATATATGATTCTGTCTCCTCACTGGAGATCATGATGACCGGAATGTCCTCGATCCAATGATTCCGGTTCATCTCCTCAAGAACTGCAAAGCCGTCCATGCCAGGCATTACAATATCAAGCAACACCAGTGAGATTCCTGCACCATACTCCCGAAGCACGGAGAGACATTCCTCCCCATTGCTTACTTCCATAGTCTTAAAATCATGGTGCAGAATCTCCGCAAGAATATCACGGTTCAGCTCAGCATCATCCACGATCAGAATCTGCTGTTTCAGCTCATCACGATTAACCTCTGCGCCATCTGCATTTCCAGCTTTTATCTCATTAGACTCGGTTACCACCAGATTCTTACGGGTTTTCGCCTGGTACATAAAGCGGTCAGCTCTTCCTACCACACTTCCGATCGTTTCATCTGCCCCGGCAATTGTTCCTCCAATACTCACAGAAAGCTGAATTCCTGCATATCCCGGCACCGCAGCCAGATGAATCTTATCATGGATTTCCTGCAGTCTTCCGGCAAATTTCACTTCTGTTACTCCGGGAAGCACCAGAAGAAACTCATCCCCTCCATAGCGGATCAGAATATCATCCTTGCGGATATGCTTGCATATGGTTTCTGCAACAACAGTCAGTGCCATATCCCCGGCATTATGTCCATATGTGTCGTTATAAAGCTTAAAATCGTCCAGATCGATCATGGCAATTCCAGCCGGTCCCATCTGGGACTTCAATTCTTCTTCATAATAACGTCTGTTGTATGCCTTCGTAAGAACATCCTGATACAGTCTCTCGTTATATCCGGTAAGGCTGCTGATCAGGCGCTCATGATCTTTCCGGTCGATCAGGCTGCTTTTGTCCATTTTCTTCAAAAGCTCCATTACATAAGGATTACCGTCAATTTCCAGATATTTAGCCATGATCTGATAAATGTCATCTCCAATAAATTCCAGCTTGCACAGCTCTGCCTTCCGTAAAAAGGCTTCCATTGCCACACAGCCCTGGCAAAAATGTCCTATGCACAAATCTGCTTTTTTTGTCTGTCCGCCCTCTGCTGCCAACAGACCTTCTGCATTCAATTTCTCCAGTTTTTCCTGGTCAAGAAGCCTTACAAAGTTAAAAACCCTACGGTAACAGACCATCTCGTATTCTGCCTGCTCCATGGTGATTTTGTAATCTGATACCATACTTTATCCATCCTTCTTCGTTGTAAAGCATATTTGGACAATAAGCTTTCTCAACTCTTCCTCTGTATATGCAATATAATCTGGTTTTTCCATACCTTCCGGAACCGTATAACGGTGATGGTTCATCCAGATGGTCTTCCATCCGGCATTTTTTGCACCTGCAATGTCATTTTCCAGAGAATCCCCGATCATAAAAGTATTCTCCGGCTTCATTCCCCATTTTTCTTCTGCCATGCGGAAAATCTGCACATCCGGCTTGGCCACGCCCACGCCTGCAGACACGATCAGCTGATCCTCTGTAAACCATTTATCAAGTCCCAATGTGTGAAACTTCTGAACCTGATGGGAAAAAGGTCCGTTAGTGATCACGCCCATTTTCACTCCGGCAGCTTCGCATTCGTCCAGCAGTTGTGTCATTACCCCTGAAACATGAAGATGGGACTGATTCTCTTTATATCTCTTCTGGAAGAGCTCTGCCTGCTCTCTGGTAAAGGGAATTCCCAGGTCTTTCATAGTATTTTCAATTCTGTAAATCCGGGATTCATGAATGGAAACCTGTCCACTCTCGCTGAACAGAAACATTTCAGCGCTTCTTTTCCCGAAAATCCGGTAAAACAGCTCCGGATCCGGAAGCTTCCTGCCCAGACTGAACTCACAGGCTGTAAGCAACGGCTCCATCTGGCTGTATAAGGTATCATCTATATCGAAAACCAGAAATCTTTCGTTGTTCATTTTGCTGACTCTTTTCCTTTTTCGTATAACTCTAAAAAATATTATGCCGCAGTCTGCAGACAATAAAATAATTATACCTTTTTAAGGTAGGCTACGCAATCTATTATTCAGTTTTCTATGTGTTTTCTAACTATTTCAAAGCAGAGTATATTTGAAAAATCTGTTTCGCAACCGGCATGCCTCGCTTTGTGGGAAATTTTGCCCGAAAAAAGAGGTTCACCTTTTTTACAGATGAACCTCTCTCATTCTATTATTTACATTTCCGTGGCTGAATCAATCCCGGTTCTCCTGCCTTAGAGCGTGTCTAAAAAGCATTCCGGCAATCTGTATGCCTTACTAGAGCGTATTCGCCCAAGTGTTTAATTCCAGCCCTCGCCGTACTGGAGACCTGAGCCGCCTTCGTTATTCTCCCAGTCTTCCAGAAGATTATCATCCTGGCTGCTTCCCTGACCGTCACCGTTGTCCTTGGAATCCGTACTCTGTGTATTTGTGTTCTCGCCAAGAGTTACAGTTACCGTCTCTTCTTTGTAACCTTTTCCATCCGGAACCTCAAGGGTAAGCTCTACATCCTCACCAGGCTCGTAGTAGGAAAGGAAATCAACCAGCTGTTCCTTGGTCGTAACAACCTTGCCTGCAAATTTTGTAATGATGGATTTTGCTTCAATACCAGCCTCATCAGCTGCACCGCCTTCTGTTACGTCTCTTACAAGAACGCCTTCCGGAACACCGTATGCTTCACTTACTGCACTGTCAACACTCTGAGCTGTGATTCCCAGAACACCGTGGTTATCAACTTTATCTCTGGTCTCCTCATTCATCAGGCTCTCCAGCGTATCTGTTACATCAGAAATTGCAATTGCATAACCGATACCCTCAACCGCTGTGGAAGCAAGCTTTGCAGAGTTGATACCAACAACCTCACCGTTCATGTTCAGAAGAGCACCACCGCTGTTGCCTGGGTTGATTGCTGCATCTGTCTGGATCAGGTTTGTAGCGGAATTGCTGTCGCTGTCATAATCGCCGACTGTATCATCAGAATTCAGCTGACGGTTCTTGGCGCTTACAATACCGGTTGTTACGGACTGACCATAACCAAGTGCGTTACCAATTGCAACAACCTGTGCACCAACCTTCAGGTCATCGGAATTACCGATAGTTGCAATCGTAATGGCATCCATTGTATCGCTGTCAATATCATCCAGGGAAACTGCTACAACTGCAAGATCCCTCTCGCTGTCATAACCTTTTACCTTAGCCTCACATGCTGTGCTGTCACAGAAGCCAACAGATAAAGTCTCCGCACCTTCTACTACATGATAGTTGGTTGCGATCAGAAGCTCGGAATCGTTCTTACCAATGATAATACCGGAACCGCTTCCCTGTACTTCTCTCTGCTCAGGAGAGTAAGCACCGTACTGACCAAACATTCCGTAGTAGTTCTGAACCTCTTCTACAGATTTGGTTGTAATGGAAACGATACTTGGCATTGCCTCTTCTACAATATCAGATACATCAAGGCTACCCTTTGCTGTACTCTCATCTTTGCTGTCATCCTGGGAATCATCCGATTTCTTCTCGGATTTCAGCAGCTCAACCTTATCTTCGCTTGCTGCCTGTACGCTCTGCTCATAGCCTGTCAGATAGTTAACTCCTGTATATGTCCCTGCTGCAAGGCCGCCTGCCAGTACTGCGCAAAGACTAATGCTTGCTGCCTTTTTCAGTTTTCTCTTTAATTCTTCATTTCTATTCTTCATGATAAAAGCCTCCTTTAGAAACTCCTTTATGTTCTCTTCATTTGATAGTTCACAGTATAGAGACAATTTGTGTTCTCTTTGTGGGAAAAATGTGTTTAAATTGTTAAATTCCGCCTTTTAATATTAGAGCGTGTTTGAAAAATCATTCCCGCAATCTGCACGCCCCACTTTGCGGGAGATTTCACCCGAATTCGGTTGCCGTAGCCCGCTACGGCGCCCTCATCCGGGCGAAATCTCCCACAAATTGTGACGCACATCTTGCAGAAAGCCTTTTTCAAACACGCTCTAGCATTAAAAAACCCGGACTGCAAGGCAATCCGGGTAAAGAACAATCATCTTTATTTGTTCGGCATGATCCAGAATTTCATGGTCGGGTAGCTGAGAACTACCTGAACCAGAATGTTCAGAACATTTGCGAGTGTAGGTGCAAGTGCTTCGGAAATACCGATGTTTACGAAAAAGCTCTGGCTGTAAGCCGGAAGCGCTGCAGATACAAGCACCAGCACAACTGCAAGTACAATGTATTTCGGTACAGCCTTCTCAAACGCTGCATTGGATTTGAAAACCAGATTCTTCTGTACAAAGAAGTTTACGGTCTGAGCTGCTGCAGTTGCAACCAAAAAGCTTAAAAATCCACATAAACCAAGATTGGACTCGATATTATCTGCGTAATTGAACACCAGAAACTTAAATGGTGTATTTGCAAAGCCTTTGAAAATAAAACCGGTGCACAGCCACATGATAATGAAGTTTGTAATAGTTGCGCAGTTGGATAATACGTTAAATTTAATAAACTCCCAGATGTTTGGGTGATCTTCGATTAACTGTTTGATTTTTCCCATAATGATACTCCTCCTATTTCTGCTCTTCCAGATCTTTCTCGTACTGCTTGTTCAGCTTCTGGTTTCTGAAAAATCCGCTGATTACTTTTCCAAGTCCGCTGAAATGACCGTTTACAACCTTTAGAAGTCCCTCTACCATTTCCATGGAAACCATACCGCCTGTCATCTTGGCGATTGCACGGAATGGCATGTTGTACTGGAACAGGGTGTTCAGATCCGGAATTCCCGCTGCCTCGCTCTTTTTCAACTTTTCACCCAGCTTCTTACAGAGCGGGCAATTCCGCTCTTCGCGTAATACATCTGGCAAAGGGCATCGTTCATGCCAAGCTCGCCGCTCCAGCTTCCGTCCGGAATGGAATGTCCCAGGATCGTCTCGTACTCCTCATTTCCGATCTGCTGGATTTTTCCCTCCACGTAAGAAGAAACGCGGTTAGTATAGTATGGCATTACCTCAGTGGTTCCGATAATGGCAAGAGAATCCTGAAGACGGATATCCGCACAGCTTGCACCGATCATAATGCTGTAAACGCCGCCTTCTACTTCCCATTTATTTGTCTTCATATTCCAGTAACGGAATGTCTTGTCGTCGAACTTAATGGTAACGGTTTTCTCCTCGCCTGCCTTTAAGAACACCTTGGAAAAACCTTTCAGTTCCTTGACCGGGCGGAAAACTTTTGCTCCCGGAAGTCCTACATAAAGCTGGGCAATCTCTGCACCATCATACTTTCCGGTGTTGCGAAGGGTAAACGTCGCCCCATCCGGCTTCACCTGAAGATTGTCATATTCAAATGTAGTGTAGGAAAGACCATATCCAAATGGATAGTTTACCGGCACACCTGCGGTGTCGAAGTAGCGGTATCCTACGTAAATTCCCTCTCTGTACTCAGAGTTCCGCTCCTGTGACGGATAGTAATTGTAAGAAGGAGTATCCTCATATTTCTTAATGTAAGTTTCAGCAAGCTTTCCGGATGGGTTGACTTTACCGGAAAGAATATCAAGCACTGCACCTGCACCTGCCTGACCCATGAGAGCGGTGTGAAGCAGGGCTTTGAAATGATGGTGCCATGGCATTTCAATAACAGAACCTGCACTGATGATACCAATCATGTTTGCGTTGGCTTTTGCCAGCTCCTGGATCAGGTTGATCTGGTTCTGCGGAATGCGGAGATGCTTGCGGTCAAGACCTTCTGTCTCGCTTTTCTCGTTCAATCCGAAGAAAAACAGAACCACATCAGAACGGCGGGCAAGATCTACGGCCTCTTTTTTCATAGCTTCGTCTTCCTTGCC
>OLNK01002382.1_pt1 | contig 11056 bp, 9 predicted proteins | sample 1672791 | NCBI WGS metagenome assembly OLNK01 (sample SAMEA3136724, study PRJEB25190) | human gut metagenome | biome: human gut; feature: human-associated habitat; material: faeces | place: Austria | collected 2013 | reverse complement strand
CGGCTCCTGTCTCGTCTTCGTATGGCGACTTCTGTACGGTTTCGCAGCAAACAGCCCCCGATTTTGACATGGTCCCCGGGGTTCTGGGCGGTTTTTCGCAGCCGTTGTTCAATACCGGTGTTGCCGACCTGGGGAAACGCTGGCGGCCTGCGGCCTTTGGGGTCGATTCCGCCTGCAAAACCGCCCAAAAGTCGCATTGAAGTCTCACCCGCACGCCGCAACAAGCGCGGTGCCCGCAAGGCGAAGGCCCAAATCGCCGGTTTCGTTGAAAAGCACGATGGAAAGAACGACGGCCATAAGCGTGCTTGACTTATCGATGGGCACGACTTTATTGACATCGCCGATTGAAAGCGCCTTGAAGTAGCAGATCCACGAGCCGCCGGTCGCCAAGCCGGATAGCGCAAGGAACAGCCACGACTTCGGCGAGATGCCGCCAATCGTCCCTGCCGAGCCCGCAATTGCCACCATCACCCACATGAAAACGGCCACAACGCAGGTGCGAAGCGCCGTGGCAACGTCGGAATCAATGGTTTTGATGCCGCACTTGGCAAGGATGGAAACAATGCCCGCGAACAGCGCGGACGCAAAAGCCGCAACAAGCCAAAGTTGCACGATGCGCCTCCGAGAAACGGTTCAACAATAGCATCAGATGACGTGCACGTGCGAGGCATGGGCCGACTGGATCGCCTGCGAAAACGAATACGCTCGCGGCGACAGGGCGGCCGTCAAAGCGGGCGCGCTCGACTACCTGAACACCATTGCGGTCACGCTGGTGAAGGGCTAGGCAAGGCGAGCGAAAGCGAGCGGCGAGCGGCATGAAACTGCTCGCCGTTCTGTGGGTGTTGCGGGCCGTTATGATTCGCGACCTTCTCGGCGGAGGCAAATGGCGCATTTGCCAACGCGTCATCTGCCCTTCTAAAGCCCGAATTCCTCTTGAAGCAACTTTGCGAAATCGGCTTCAGGCTCGGCGGCTTTCGCCAACAGCTCGTCTTTGCGATCGCGGCTTAAGTGCTTGAAGCGGTATTCTGCGCTCATGGCATCGTGCTTGGTGGCGAATTCGGCTACGGCCAGCAGGTTCAGCGGCCCGCGCCCGCGCGTGTACTTCGCGCCCGTACCTGCTTGATGCGCGGCGAATCTCGCCTGCACATCAGGGGAGTACCCGGTATACAGGCTGCCATCGGCGCATTCGATCACATACATGAAATGGCGCTTTCCCGTTGTGGCGCTCGCGTTTGTTTGCTGTCCGGTTTCGTTTGCTGCCGGTGCCTCCGCAAGCTCTTTCCCCAGCTCGGCGGCAAGCTTCGGCAGCAAATCCGCCATCGTGGCATCGATAGCGTTCTTTTTCAGCTGACACTCCCAGATTACGTGCACGCGCCAGTCCATTTCCTCGAGTTTGCGGACGTTTTCTGCGTCGCGCTCCGTGTTTCGCGCGAATTTTGCTTCCCAATACTCTGTGTTCTTCTTCGGTGTGCTCGGCTTGCAATGTGGGCAGCGATGCCAAAAACAACCTCGCACTTCGATCGCAACGCGTTTGCCCGGCCAAGCGATATCGGGATGCCCGGGCGCCTTCCACTGCAGCCGATAACCCGTCAGTCCTGCTTTTCGCAAGCGTTCGCGCACCAGCAGTTCGGGCTTCGTGTTCGCCCGCTTGTTGCCTTGCATGCTTTTGTGCACCGCGTAGTTCGATGCGGGTGGGGAAGGGACGCGTACGGTCACGATGTCGACGCGGCTTTCGCCCGCCGCCGTGGTTGTCGTGCCATCCGCCGTGCCCTCCATCGCATCACCGACTACCGGACCCGACGCCGTGCCGATCGCAGCATCGCTCGGGCGCGCGGTTTTGCACCCGCTGTCTGCCTCGTTTACGCCTGGTGCCGCAATGTCCGTCTCCGTGTTAGCCGGCAACTTCGCAGCTTTGCCGACGGCGAAGCTGCTCGCATGCCCGCCGTTCGCTCCATTCACGCTCGGCCGCTTCGCCACTTGGGTTTTCGCCGTCACGAATCCGCGCTTGACGCTGCTCGGCGACGGGACCTCGCCCAGCGCTCCGGTTTTCGCGGCGTCCAAAAGCGGCAGCAGCTCCTCTTGCCAGCGCGCGGTCAAGCGCTCCAGCTGCCAAGCCGCGTTCGCGGGGCTCGTCGAGGGCAGCACGTGCGCCGCCAGCCCCACCTGCCATTGCAGGTAGCGCTTGTACAGCCGCCCGGCTGTTCCGCCGTTGCAGATCACGGCGCCGATATGCGCTTCTTCCAGCACGCGCTCCACCTGCGCGGGCACCACGTTCTTGATGCTTGCGTCGCTCGATCCCTTGATGTCGCACGATGCTATGACGTCCCATAAAGCGATGCCGTGCCTAAGAAGCATCCGCTTCTTCGCCGCAATCGACTCCTCAAGCGTCAAGGGCCGTCCGTTGTCGCTCAATCCGCCCTCGTTTTGCGGCACAGGTTCGCCCAGACATGCGGCCATCACGCGCCAAAAGCGGTTTTGCGGGTTGCCGTAGTAAAAGGCGTTCTCGCGCGAAAGCACCGAGGGAAACGACCCCAGCACCAAAATCCGCGAACGCTCGTCGAACACGGGCTCGAACCCATGCGATATATGTTGGTAACTTGCCATGCGCCCAGTATAGCGAATAGGGAAACGCCCCCGGCTCATCCCCGCAACACGCCGACGATTCGCTTGACCATCATTCTCGTATGGCCGGGCATCACTTCGGCTTCATCTCGCCCGTTCTAATGCTTTCTTCGCTATTGGTCGCCCGTTTTTGCCTTTCGGCGGCGCTTCCACGTCTTCCTGCTCCAGGTGCAAAGGATTTCGACAACGGGAATGGTCAAAAATAAGACCCATGCTGGATGTGCTTGATTGAGCGCGAACGCCATCCAACAGAACCAGGCAATGGTGCCGATCGGGTACAGACCGCCTATCAGGTGCGATAGCCTTCGTTTCTCCCACGCGTTGCCGATAACGTAGTAAGCCGGCACGGCGAAGGCCAGCATCAACCCGGGAACCCATGCGTTGGCGAATAGTCCCAGCAAGACATAGGCAACCAAAATCACAAGCGGGAAGGGGAAGCTTCGCCAGGCGCGTTCGGGCTTTCGTTTGTATGCCTTGTGCGCCTCGCGCCAGTTTTCGAAATGCTGTTCGCCGATGGTCACGCCGCTACTATCAACGTGCACGGACTTGGGGTTGCTGCCGGTGGTTCCGCTTGCGTTCGGCTGCTCGACATGCACGCCGTCCCATCCCACGTGCACTTCTTCGCCCTTTTTGCGGTTGGTCACATGCACGCCGTTCCAACCGATGTGCACTTCTTCTCCCTTTTTCGTATCGCGAACATGAATCCCATCGCGAAATGAGACATGCGCGTAATCATCGCCATCGTCGGCTCCGTCGTTCTTACCGCTTTCGGCGTCGTTGTCGTTGCGGCTTGATTCGAAAGCGGTGCCGTCCGTGCTGGCTTCGGCTTGGTCGTCCGCTACGGAATCGCGCCTACCGTCGTCGCGGCCGTCCTTTGCGGCATCTGGCTTCCCTTGCGAAAAGCCTTCGTCGGCGCTTGCCCTCGACGTTTTCGCCGCATCCGACGCGGGCTGCGAGACCTGCGAATCGCTTTCGCCGGCTTCCCTCCATAACAGCTCGTCGAGCGTTAAGCCGTATATAGCCGCCAGTGCGATAAGGTTGTCCGTATCCGGCAGGCTTTCGGCGCGCTCCCACTTCGACACCGCTTGGCGGCTCACGCCCAGCTTGTCCGCCAGTGCTTCCTGCGACAGCCCCGCTTGCTTGCGTCGAGCGGCCAATCGCTGGGCGATTCCCTTATCCATGCGGCTCCTTCCAGGGCATTATCTGAATCGAAGATCAGCGGGCAGGCTACCTGCCCCAAATCCGCTTTCCAAGGTACTCCGTCAAGCTCGGTTACGGAACCGTTTTCAGTTTGCATTTTCGACTTCGTCGCCCGCAACCGCAGGTTGCCCCTATCCTTGACAGCTCTCCTACCTGGTTATATGCGAATTATCATAGCTTGCGTAACTGGAACCCCCGTCCCCGCAACACGCCGACGATTCGTCAAGCCATCGACCTCGGCTGGTTCGATGGCGCTCGTCGGCGAGGCCGTTATTATCAGGCTCGCACCCTTTATCGCGCCGACAGCGCTTGTGGGCACGCTGCGCGCTCCGCAAAAGCCGTCGCGTTCGCAGCTCTTACGCGGGATTCTCGTGGATCATGATGTGCTTTACGGTGGGGAAGCTCTGCTCGACGGCATCGTGGGCGCGCTCGGCTATCGCGTGGGCATCCACCAGCCGTAGCTGTCCATCAACGGCGATCTCGGCGTCTACATATACCTTGTTGCCGAATTTGCGCGTGCGCAGCGTGTCGATGCGCATCACCCCGTCCTGCGCCAGGATGCAATCGCGCACCTCGAGCTCGAACGTGGGCGTGCAAGGCGTGTCGGTCACTTTATCTACCGCATCGCGCAGCACCTCGAAGGCCACTTTGAAGATGATCAGGCAGATGACGATGGACGCCAACGGGTCGCACACGCCCCAGCCGAGCATGGCGCCGCCGATGCCCGCAAGGGCGCCCACCGACGACAGCGCATCCGAGCGGTGATGCCAGGCATCGGCCATGAACGCGTCGGAGTTCATGATGCGCGCCCAGTGTCGCGTGTACCAGAACATGCCCTCCTTCGCGACGATGCTCACCACCGCGGCGGATAGCGCCAGCCAGCCGGGTGCCGTCGCGTGCTCGTATGCGCCCGTCGCGATCGACTGGATCGAGGCGAACCCGATGCCGGCGCCCGTCGCCGCCAATATAAGGCCAAGCGCCATGGACGCCAGGCACTCGAAGCGCTCGTGGCCGTAAGGGTGGCTCTCGTCCGCATCGCGTTGCGAAATCCTCACGCCCAGGAACGCGATGGCGGTGGCGAACACGTCGGACAGCGAGTGCACGGCGTCCGAGACCATGGCCGCCGAGTTGCCGAATATGCCCGCGAACAATTTGAACGCCGACAGTGCCACGTTGCCGCTTACTCCCACGATGGCAAGCTTATTCGCGATACGTCTCTCATTAAGCTCCGAACCGGCGGTTTCGTCCGCCGTCGCGCCAGTGGCGCGCTTTTCTGTATCCATTATGTCGATCCTCTCGCATCGCCTGCCGCACGGTCTTCCAGCCCGCCGTGCGGCAAGGCGCTTTTGAAATAAACCTATACTAAGCACGCGTACCGGGTATGTCATCGGTGACTTGCGGTTCGCGAAATTTTTTAACAATAGAAGGCATCTTCTGGGCGGTTTTGCGCAGAAGCGGGCGAAAACAGCGCCCGGCTCTGCGCTTCACGCCGTCATCAGCGCCGGCGCCTAATCTGGAAGACACGCCCGGGAACGCTGCTCTATTTCGCCCCGCCGCCCCTCTAGCCAGAAGCCCGGCCGCGTCAACCCCTTGTTGCGAAAGTGTCGCGAAACCTATGCGTTTGACGCCCCTTTCGCCGAAATCCACATCGTTTTCGATGGTGGAAAACCACTGCCGAAATTGCCTCCGAAAAATGTCGCTTTACGAATGACGACCGGGGGTTTCGCGGTTTTCCAGCCATGGTGGAAAACAACCCCATACCCCCATCCATGGATTTTTCAGCGGAATAAAACACAATATATTGGGGCGAAATGGCGTATCATAGGGACACCGACCAAGCGACCCGAACGCACCGAGGTCGCAAATTTTCACGAAATTTCCGAACGCGCAGGTCATGCCCTGTGTGGCCTTTTGCGCTCGGATGAAGGTAATCCGCAAGGCGCCCGCCAGGCACCTTGCGCGAGAAGCAAGAAGGGTGTGAGCGGCATGAAGATCATCAAGCGCAGCGGCTCCGAGGTTACGTTCGACATCAACAAGATCGTCAACGCCATCAAGGGTGCCAACGGGGATGTCGTTCCCGAGGAGCGCCTGACCGAAGACCAGATCGCGCTGGCGGCGCACAGCGTCGAGTGGCTCTGCAGCCGCTCGGGCCATACCGTGTCCGTGGAAGAGGTCCAGGACATGGTCGAGAACCAGATCATGGCGCAGGGCCGTTACTCCGTCGCGCGCAAGTACATCATCTATCGCTACAACCAAACGCTCAAGCGCCAGTCCAACACCACCGACGACAAGATCCTGTCGCTCATCGAGTGCAACAACGAGGAAGCCAAGCAGGAGAACTCGAACAAGAACCCCACGGTCAACTCCGTGCAGCGCGACTACATGGCAGGCGAGGTTTCCAAGGATATCACCATGCGCCTGCTCCTGCCGGCCGACGTGGTCGAGGCCCACAACGAGGGCATCATCCACTTCCACGACTCCGATTACTTCGCGCAGCATATGCACAACTGCGACCTGGTCAACCTGGAGGACATGCTGCAAAACGGCACCGTCATCTCCGGCACGCTCATCGAGCGCCCGCACAGCTTCTCCACCGCGTGCAACATCGCTACGCAGATCATCGCCCAGGTGGCCAGCTGCCAGTACGGCGGCCAGTCCATCTCGCTGACGCACCTTGCGCCGTTCGTTGAGGTCAGCCGCCAGAAGATTCGCCGTCAGGTGCTGCAGGAGATCAATGCGCTGGGCCTCGAGGCCAACGCCGATCGCATCACCGAGGTCGTCGAGGGCCGTCTGCGCGACGAGATCCGCCGCGGCGTGCAAACCATCCAGTACCAGGTGGTCACGCTCATGACCACCAACGGTCAGGCGCCGTTCGTCACCGTCTTCATGTACCTCAACGAGGCGCGCAGCGAAGCGGAGAAGCGCGACCTCGCCATGATCATCGAGGAAACGCTCGCTCAGCGCTACGAGGGCGTCAAAAACGAGGAAGGCGTGTGGATCACCCCGGCGTTCCCCAAGCTCATCTACGTGCTTGAGGAGGACAACGTTACCGAGGACAGCCCATACTTCTACCTCACCAAGATGGCGGCGAAGTGCACGGCCAAGCGCATGGTGCCCGACTACATCTCCGAGAAGAAGATGCGCGAGCTGAAGCTGTCGAAGGGCGAGACCGAGGGCAACGGCGATTGCTACACCTGCATGGGCTGCCGCAGCTTCCTCACGCCCGACCGCTCCGGCAACGGCTACGACAACGTGGCAAACGCCGGCAACTACGAGCCGGGCAAGCCGAAGTACTACGGTCGCTTCAACCAGGGCGTCGTCACCATCAGCCTGCCTGACGTAGCGCTCTCCTCGTACGGTGACATGAACAAGTTCTGGCAGATCTTTGACGAGCGCCTCGAGCTGTGCTACAAGGCCCTTATGTGCCGCCATAACCGCTTGAAGGGCACGCTGTCCGACGCAGCGCCCATCCTGTGGCAGTACGGCGCGCTCGCACGCCTTGAGAAGGGCGAGCCCATCGACAAGCTGCTCTACGGCGGTTACTCCACCATCAGCCTCGGTTACGCCGGCCTGTACGAGTGCGTTAGGTACATGACGGGCCACAGCCACACCGACGCCGAGGGCACTCCGTTCGCCATGGAGGTCATGCAGCGCATGAACGACAAGTGCGCCGAGTGGAAGGCGGCCACCAACATCGACTTCTCGCTGTACGGTACGCCGCTCGAGTCCACCACGTACAAGTTCGCGAAGGCCCTCCAGCGCCGCTTCGGCATCATCCCGGGCATCACGGACAAGGGCTACATCACGAATAGCTACCACGTGCATGTCACCGAGAAGATCGACGCGTTCGACAAGCTGAAATTCGAAAGCGCCTTCCAGCGCCTTTCCCCTGGCGGAGCCATCAGCTACGTCGAGGTGCCTAACATGCAGGATAACCTGAAGGCCGTTATCCGCGTCATGCAGTACATCTACGACAACATCATGTACGCGGAGCTGAACACGAAGTCGGACTACTGCCAGGAATGCGGCTACGACGGCGAGATCCAAATCGTCGAGGATGACGGCAAGCTCGTGTGGGAGTGCCCGAAGTGCGGCAACCGCGATCAGGAGAAACTCAACGTCGCACGTCGTACTTGCGGATACATCGGTACCCAGTTCTGGAACCAGGGCCGCACCCAAGAGATCAAGGACCGCGTCCTGCATCTGTAGGCACAGGCTAGCTGCTTGCCAGCGGATCTGAATGTCGGCCAGGGATCGCGGATCTTCAAGCAGGTCCGCACGTTGCTCAAGAGCCGCGCTGCTCCTGCAAACGCAGGGGCGCTCGTTCCGTAAACAACCTGCTACACCAGGAAAGCCGCCTGCAGGCGGCTTTCCTGCGTTTGTGCAAGGTTTGCTATACGCTTCCTGTAGCCCCATGTCTGCGTGCATCAGGCGGCAACCTGCCCGGGCGTTGCATGCGCGCCGTTGTCGAACCACCAGGTCACCGTATGCGAAAACGCGCTCACGCGCGGCACGCACATCGGGTCGGAAGGCATGCCCGCGGGCGCTGCCGGTCCGCTTTTCGTGAGCAGCGCCGCAAGCTGTTCACGATGGGCGCCAAAGTGCTTGGCATAGCCTCCTGCCTGGGTGCACCTTATAAGATGATCGGCAAAATGCTTGGCGTGGACGGGCTGTCTCGGCTTCTTCGCCACCTATGCGCTACGCCCGCAAGCCTGGCTGGTCTGCGATTTCTGCTCTTGCTTCAAGGGTAAACCGCAACAAGAGGGGCCGAATCCATAAGGATTCGGCCCCTCCTCTGTTCTCTTTCGCGTTATGCCTGCAGCGCGTCGTTGCGATGCTTGTAGAACACGTGGCACTGCTGGGGCTCCAGCATGCACATCCCGTCTTCGCTGCGGCTTACCACCATGGCTTCCAGAACCTGTCGGGTACGCTGCTGCCCGGAGTCAGCGGGGTCGTACCCTCCGAACTGCTCCTGAAGGAAAGCGTTCACCAAACGCTCGTGCTCGCTTGCAGGCATGCTGAATCGCACCAGGTCAAGCTCGTTTTCCGGCTCTTCGTTCAGCTCCATCAGAAACGTCACCGTGCTGCCGTCCTCAAAGCGGTACTCGAACGAAGGCTCCAGCTCGCCTCCGCTGTTCAGCTCGGTGAACAGCGGGATCGGGTCCTCTCCGTCTTGCGGCTCGGCGCCGCCCGCCGCCTGCTGATACCGCTCAAGCTGCTCCTGGATGATATTCCACTCCTCGTCGTCCTCAATGGGGGACAGGTCGATGGAAGCGAACCCCGAATCCTCGGGCACCATCAGCGTATCCTTGCTGTAGGAGGATGCATATACGTTCGTGAACCCGTCCTCGTCGGTGCCGCCATCGGTGTACACGATGTAGCTTTTCCCGAAAAACGGGCTATCGAACATAAGCAGAGCCTCGCACTCCAGCACGACCCCGTCCTCATTTTCCGCCTTGAACCTCAAATCATCGATATGCGAAGCATTCTCTGCGCTCATTCGCCGTTCCTTTCGTCATCGTTTAGCGGGATGGTTTACGCATCAGCAAGCCTACGGGTCTGCACGCTTGCAGGCATACGGCAAGCTTCGCGGGCCCCCGTCTTATGCCTCCACGGCCGCCCATCCCCGAAGCCCCGGCGTATCGACGCGACTCCATGAGCTTGAACAGTCCGGGGCGAAGGCCGTTGTCGGGCTTTGCCCTATCGAACTGCTCTGCGCAATCGCGTATATGCAATCGCTCGAGGCAAAAGCCCTGCCATGCGTGTTGCGTTTGCCTGTTACGCACCGCGCGTTCGGCTTATCGTGCACGATGGCAACGATTACGTACGTCCGAAGCGGCGAGTGCGTAAACGGTGCAGTGTGCGCAACATAAGATGGTAATCATAGTAACGATAGAAGCGGTTCAAGGCTGTGAGACGTTGCGTGGAAACGCAGAAAACGGCTTCTGCCGAAGATTGGCAACTGCAATACACGGAAGTAGGGCAAATATCGCGATAACGGCATTCAGCCACCGCTAGACAAGAAAGGGGACATTTGCAATCACGCAAATGCCCCCATAACGGAATGCGAAGAAGCCAACCTGCAGGATGCGATCATACTGCGAACGCCGCGTGACAACACACCTTCGGGAGGCCTCAAGGCGAACCATGGCGAAAACCGTCAGCAAGACGATTCGGAAAGTCTGCTAACGAGCAGAGGTCGAAGGGATGTCGCAGGAAAGCGCCCTCTGCGTCCTGCGCAGCCCGCCCTTACGACCAGAAATGTGCTTGCAAATACCCTTGATCGCACAATACAGCGGATATGCCACAAGAGAGAACTGAATAAGGAAATCGGAAGCAAGCGCCAGAGGATTGCCCGCCGCGCCCGCCGCAAAAGCGGCGTCCCAAATAGAAACCCCTACGCTTAAAGACCTCGCGGGGCATCCGGCAGCTTGCCATAACAGGAAGCTGACGAACATCAGGATGGTGTACGTACCCATATACCTCACAAGATGAAGCTTCACGCGTCCCATGCCAAACCTCCTAAACGCCATCAGCGCGCGCAGGCGAACCGAAGCGCATAGCCAAGCAAGTAGAGCCAAGCAATGCCGACTGCATCCCATTGCCGTCCGTGGCCCAACCCGCCAAACCTGATTCGAATAGTAGCGACTGATTGTTAAAAGCAGGTATTGCATCAGTAAGGGAGAAGGCAGGCTTCGAATCTGCTCGCGATACGACGAAATACCCATCTGTCCTTATGGGCCAGAACAAGCCCCTCGTCTCGTAATACCGGAATGTCCTTTTGAGCCAGAACAAACCTCTCGTCTAGCTCAGTGTCTTATAGCCGGAGTACCTTGCGGCCAGGAGCGAGTTCCATTGCTGCAGCATGTCCGTGCGGCACGTTAGCGGAGCAATGCCGCGCCGTGCGGAGCCCATCCGGGGATTGCGCCCATCAGCGCAGCAGCTTGCTGGTAGTTTCGCCACGCCATTGGATATCAATCTGGCGGGGGATGGGTGCGCTGAAGGGCCTTGCGCTCCCCATGCGCCCGCCCGCGCGTCTCCCGCTGTGGAATCGGGCATCTCTCCGCGTCGCATCTATATATAGAGGCATCGCGGGCATGGGAAGGCGCAACGCCTTCCCGCTCCGTGCGCGTCCATCTTATATACAGGGAAGGGCGCAAACCGCCCGAATCCCTCCTAGCTACAAGGGGCCCGCAATGCGACCCTCGAGCCCCCTCCGAGCCCCATATGTGTG
>OLNK01002370.1_pt1 | contig 11101 bp, 10 predicted proteins | sample 1672791 | NCBI WGS metagenome assembly OLNK01 (sample SAMEA3136724, study PRJEB25190) | human gut metagenome | biome: human gut; feature: human-associated habitat; material: faeces | place: Austria | collected 2013 | reverse complement strand
TTGCAATCACCAGCGCCGCCAGTGAAAAGAAGATGTCCATCGCCCGTTTTAAGAACAGATATTCTGGCTGCGCCATATAGCGTTTCACCTGTAGAAGGGGCAGATGAAACATATGCATAGGATTTGCGCCGCTCATGATCACATCTCCAATGCAGGGAACTACATAAACCGTGATGCCCCTGGCAATGCAATATTTTAAAATCACATTCCGTTCATGGCTATGTACACCGCTTAGAAACACCGTTTCCATATCTGCCAGCATTTCAATGTGAACAATGCATTCCGCTGCACTGACCGTTTTCTTCACGTCATATTTTTTATTCATACCGTATTCATCAATCAGTTTCGTCATCTGGCTGTGCCGGCCGTAGATAACCGCCGTAGTGCAAGGCGGAAAGGTCCGGAAATACCAGTGATTGGCCAGATATGCCCACACCGCCGCCAGCAATATTTGCCCGCAGAAGGCCATCAGTCCCGGCAAAATATTGGGCAGATGCTTGCTGAGCAGCCAGATTATTATGTATAAAATGCCGTCGCACACTGCAAACGCCAGACTCTGGCTGTATATGATCTCTGAGATTCGCTGCATCGACATCAGAAATCCGTCATAGACGCGCCCTATGATAATATACAGGGCAAAATAGATAAAAATAATCAGCAGATCTCCTTTTGCATGATAAGGAGACGCAGTTCGTTCTGAATAGTACCAGTACCAGCAAATCGCAAACGGTATTGTGATCATTACTGCATCCAGTATTTTCACAATCCTCAGTGCAAGATCATGCCTAAACCTTTTCACAGCACTCTCCCCCTTGATTTTTTTAAGCCAAAGATTTTCCTTTTCGAAGTCTAGTAAAGCTTTCCCTCGACCAGATATTGTTCCGCCCACCCTGAAACACCAAATCCATTCAATCAATGTAATCCGTCGTATAAATCAACTGTTCTCAACGCTCACACTTCTTCATCTCTATCAACATTTTCAACCTAATCCCCCATTCCCCCCGGCTTATTCTCCAGGGGGACAAGGGACACTCTCCAAATACATCTGACTAAATCTTACTTCTTATAAACAATCGTAAATGGAGTTGTTCCGCTCAGGTTCACGGAAACTTCTTTCGTAGCATAATTAATGCTGCTAGGCGCCATCAGCTCCCATGCCTTTGTTGTCTGGTTGTAATACAGAATCTGAACATCGTTCAGTCCTTCTACCAGGTTCGGCACGTAGAGGTTCAGGCTGACGCCGTCTCCGGCCAGTGCTGTCTGGACCGGTGCTAACGGAACGTATCCAACCATGTTGTTTGTTCCGATTGTACGGTACAGAGCCTCGGTTCCTGCGTTGATTGTATTGATCTTATCAATCAAATCCCAGGATAATCCTGCCTCACGAAGAGCATTGTTGTCTGTGGCAAATGACACAGAACCACTTGCGGCAGCGCCTCCATTGTTGACAACCGGTGCTGCACTCTGCTCCAGCTTTCCAGTCTTCAGAGACTCGCTGCGGCTGCTGCTGTTGTCATGAGACGGTCTGGAACTAACACTTCCGGCTGCATAAGCAGTCAGAGGCTGTGCCATCAGTGCTGCTGCAATCAGCAGGCCTACATATCTCTTTTTCATGTCCTTCACTACTCCTTTCTAAATAATATTTATCAATAAATAGCGGTCTTTCGGCTGCTAATTATTGTCGTCTTAGTCTGCCAAAAGCACTGCTTCCCGATATAAAGCAGCTACTTTACTTCCTTGTAAAACAGCTCAACCACCATTTTCTTCAGAGCTTCTTTATCGGGATGATATTCGTCAAAACGTTCTGTCTCAACGGCCTCACCGGGCACAGTCAGGAAGTCTCCCTGCCCTATTTGCTGCTGGCTGTTCAAAACTGCCAGCCCCATATCCATATATTGGTCTTTGGCCATGTTGGTGACCATATGTTCCTCGATATCCTTAACAAGACGGGTAATCAATGTTTTATCTGTTCTGGCTTCCTCTTTTACCTGTTTCAAGTATGCTTCCATATACTGTTTCTGGCGATCCATACGGCCGATGGCTGTCTGAGCTTTAGTAATATCCCGGTAACGGACAAATATCTCCGCCTGCTTTCCATTGAGACGGACCGTTCTGCCTTTTGTCAGAGCCGGATCTCTGCTGTCCAGCCCCTCGTCCTGAATCGTAACCGTCACGCCCCCCACTTCATCATTCAGAAGTGCAATGGAGCTGATGTTTGCAGCCAGATAACCATCTATCTTCAGGTCAAACAGCAGATTGGAAACCGCCTCCTGCAAAAGCTCACAGCTTTTTTCTTTTCCATCACCGTAAGCAAAAGCCAGCGTCAGATGCTGTGTATCCTTTCCCAGTTCGTTCCCCATCAAGTCAAACAGTGTAATCTCCGTCATCGTATCCCTGGGTATCATCAGAATCCGGACCGTATCCCTGGCCATATCCTGGGCTGCAAGAAACAGTCCGTCCGCCTGCCCGGCCACACCGGATGCCTGGTAGGATTCCAGTTCCCCCTGGGTATCCACGCCAATACAGAGGATTGCACGGACCGCAGTATTCCTGCGGTATAATTTCCCGTCCAGTTCTATAAGCCCATCCTGCGTTTTGCCCGACGCCAAATTCAGTTCCTGTCCTTCCGAAAGACCTGCCTCCGCCTGCTTCTTATCGGTGTAGAGGCCGTAGCTAAATCTTACAAACCAGATTACGGCAACCAGGAGGCATAAAGCAGCAACAGCCAGAAACAGTTTGTTATGTATCAGCTTATCCTGATTTCTGTTTTGATTTCTCTCGTTAACCATGGCTGCTCTCCTACACTATTTCTTGACTTCCCAACTGATATATCAAACTAATCTCACTATCGACATTACAAAACCTTCGCTTCTTTCCCCTGCTTCGCATTCTCATGGCCGTAACCATAATACTTGCCGTATTTGCCATAGTAATAATAACTGCCCTGCTTGATATCCACTTTATTAAGCACGGTTCCAAGTATCCGGCACCTGCTTTTCTCCAGCTGGTTTTTTACTTTCTGAAGCAGCCGGTAGCTGATTGCTCCGCTCTCGATAACTAGTATGGCCCCGTCACAGTGGCGCGAAATCACGGCTCCGTCGATCACACTCCCCATTGGAGGTGAATCAATCAATATGTAGTCATAACACTCCCTGGCCCAGGCAATCAGTTTAGTGAATAGTTCTCCCTCAAGAAGCTCTGCCGGATTTGGAGAAAACGGACCTGAAAATATAATATTGAGATTCGGAATATTCGTCCGGTAAACAACCTCTTCTTTTTTACACTGGCCGCTCAGATACTGAGACAGCCCATCCACCTGATGCTCTAGATGATACCGGGAAACCAATACCGACTTTCTGATATCCGCGTCAATCAACAGTACCTTCTTTCCCAGCTGGGCCATGGAAGCCGCCAACTGGAATGTTGTCTCACTTTTTCCCTCGTTAGGAGCAGAGCTGGTAAACATAACGGCATGGATATTGCTTCCTGAAAACTGGATGTTGGTTCTGAGTGTCTTCATGGCTTCCTCATATTGATAGTCATTGACTTCAAATCCCTTTAAAACCAGTTCACCCATGCCTCTCTCATCAGGGCTAATCAAATCTTCAATTACGATTTCATCATGCATCAGTTCTCTCCCCTTCCTTTTCTGTCAGCGCCGCTCTTTTGTCTGGTACCGGCCCCTTTCTCCGGCGCCTTAGCGCCCCGGCCGGTGCTGCGGGATTTTTTCTGTTTTCCCTGGCCCTTTTTTCTGTCTTCATTTCCGTCTTTCTTAGGAATTACTGCAAGCACCGGAAGATCCAGATATTTGCTTACATCCTCCTCGGATTTAACCGTATCATTCAGAATCACTCTTACAACAATAATACCGCAAACAAGCAGCAGACCAAGAATTCCGCCGATTATTGTATTCTTCAGAACATTGGGGCTTGCCTTTTCAGACGCAACCTCTCCGTCCTCAATCATTTCCATAATCTCACCAATGTAATCGGAGGCGGTATTGGCAACCTCGTCAACAATGGATTTGGCCAGATACGGATTCGGGTCCTTTATCGTCAGGGTAAGAATTCGCGTGTTATTCGGATTATCAATCGTCAGCTTTTTCTCAAGTTCCCTGTAAGTCATATCCAGCTTCATATGGTCAACGACTCCCTGAAGGACGGGTCTGCTGCCGACAAGAACCTTATAATCCTGTGTCAGCTGGCTTCCAATCTGCAAATCTGCCAGGGAAGTCAAGGTTGTCTCTTTGGAAAGCACATAAAGCTTTGCCTCCGACTTATACTGGGGTGTAATCAGGAATTTACTGTAGGCTCCCGTAATTGCCGCTCCGATCAGCAGTCCGGCAATAATAAACCATATTTTTTTCTTCATCTCAAAGAGAAGCTCTCTGAGGTCAATCTCAATTTCATCATCATCCTGGTAAACTTTTTCCATACTCTTAAAATCCTCTTTATCCTTATTGTCTTTTTGTGTTTTTATCTGTCAGAAACATGTAAGATTCTGTTGTCTGTCTATGTTCTTTCCAGCTTTAAATTAATTATTTTCTATAAGCTATCTCCTGCCAGAATTGCGGAAGGATTTTCCATCGTCAATTTCTCCGCCAGCTCCTCCCCTCCTCTTTTTTTCAGCCATTCCAGGGACTTTGCCAGTTCCGGCGGCCGGTAATCGAGACGGTGCATATCCGTACCCAGCAAATGAATTCTGCCCTCCAGAACCTGTTTTCTGCACCAGTTCCGCTCGGATAAACCTTTCAGCCTGCTTAGACACCTGTAATTCATCTGCATATATGCTCCCGCATGAATAAGTTCATCTATGGCTTCGCTCTTCCTTAAACATTGATAGCGCTCGATATGAGCCAGAACTGGAAAGTATCCGGACAGAATCAGAGAACGTACTGCCAAAAATATTTCGTTGTAGGGCACTCCAGGCATAAACTCAACCAGTACATATCTTGTCTCTCCCAGAGTTAATATTTCGCCTGAAGCCAGTTTTTCCGTAACACCGTCGAAATACAGGATCTCCTGCCCCTGATAAAGCTTCATTTCCGGTAAAGACACAGCGGCTTTCTCCCGAAGAAGCTGCATCTTCTCTCTCAGCCTGTCTGCGTCCGCCCGGTTATGTCCGCGCACATAATGCGGTGTTGCGATTACTCCGCGGACTCCTTGCTCATATGCCAGTTTCAATAATTCTATCGTTTCTCCGATATACCTGCATCCATCGTCTACCCCAGGCAGTATATGGGCATGAACATCGATAATTCCTTTATCCAGTAACATTTAGCAATCTCCAACTCTAATTAAGCAAAAATACAACATAATAGTGATTATGTTGTATTTTTGCTTAATTAGAGTTGGTATATGCCGATTGACTTTTAATAATTTGAAACTTATATGTGTATTTTTATGAAAACCAAATATAGAATAAAGATTATTAATTTTTTTATATATAGATGGAAAAATTTACCATATAGAATGGCAGTTCTTCACTAGAATATCAAAAATGTAATTTTACAATTATTTTCTGTGATTCTTCTAAAGATTATCGGCATCGCCAGGATTTAGAAATAGACAAAATTATACAAAACAGGATAAGTTTATATAAGAAAACATTGAATTTTCCAATCTTTACTGCTATAATAGTCGAAGGTCAAAATTATAAATTTTTTATTAATTTTTGTTAATATTATATTTAATCGTACAGATCAATTTAATGTCGGATTTATACAACATAATCACTATTATGTTGTACCATCATAATAACAAGTTCATCTTTTCAATCTGTTTCCTATGTTCAACTCCCGAAGAGACAATATAAATCCTCGTCGTATTAATATTACTGTGTCCCAGTAAATCCGCCAGTTTGGCAATATCCTTTTCCATCTGATAAAAGGAATAGGCAAACAGGTGTCTGAGGTTATGGGGAAATACCTTTTTTTCATTTACCCCGGCCAGGCGGCAGATTTTTTTCATTTCTTTCCAGATGTTGCTCCGATCTAACGGATTCCCCTGTTTGGTTATAAAAATGGGGCCGCATTGAATGTGTTCTTTCCTTATATAATACATTAATTTCACCAGAAGCTTTCGCGGCAAAAGGACCTGTCGGTTTTTCCCTTTGCAGTCCACCTGTGCCACACCGTTCTTAACAGCCTGTACTGTGATGCTTGGCAGTTCACTGATACGGATCCCCGTACTTCCGCTTGTCTGGATAATCAAACCAATCTTTTCTTTCCCTTCCCGTTTGGCTGTCCGAATCAATTCGAAATACTCCTGTTTTGTCAGCTCCTTTTCTTCCGGACAGTATACCTGCCGCTGTTTTTTCAGCTGCTTGACTCTGAATTCCTGCCACCCCGCAAACTGCATAAATCGGTTCAGGGAGGCAATAATCGAATTTACGCTGTTCACCGCGTAATGCTCAACCAGATATTCTTTAAAACCTATGACCAGCTCTTTTGTCACCTCTTCACCGTCAATATATTCGACGAATTTTCTGAGATCGCGACGGTATTTTTCTATCGTATTCTTGCTTTTTTCATCCTGTTCCAAATATTCCCCAAATAATATTTCCATTTCAGCAGTTATCACATAAGTCGTCATAATTGTTCTCCTTTAGTATGATTTTTCATCTATATTATCATTAATTGGAGTATATTTTAATAGATAACGCAGTATTTATTATGGTAATTTTTTCCATATATTCTTTTTCCCTAAAACACAGCAGACCTCCTGTGAGGGGATCACAGAAGGCCTGCCATGCAATATTTTATTCAAATATAACCTGTAACCGTTTAAACCAGCTCCAGTCGCTCATCTGCTTCAATTAACGGCAGCAAAGCTTCTGAAACCTCGATATATTCGAGCCGGAGCGTACTCTCAATCCTGACAATCTTAAGCTGCTCTTTATTGGCTCCCCGCAGCACTTTCACGGCAATTTTCACCGCTTCATCCTCGTCTCTGGCTATCACCGGAATCTTGCAGTCATCTAAATCCTTGACGGCAATTCCATTGGCATAGATTGACTCATAATCCAGCTGGTCAAATACTTTCCTTGTCGTTATGTCGAATATCCCAAGTCCCACGCCGTTTCCGTGAGTCTCCTCCGAGAGATCGAGAAGTACCATCTTATCAATCTTTGGTACCGGCAGGATAAATTCTTTGAGCAGAAAGCTTTTGCCCAAAATATTCGGATCGTATCCGCAGCCGGAAATATCTTTTCCTATTTTTTCAACTATCAGGACATCTATTTCCGGTATCATCAGCGTCGGCATATTTCCCGCCGCTATCTTCACAAGCTGCTTCTCGCGCTCTATCATGGTTTCAGCCGGAACGGCCTCTATCCATGCCGTCTCATCATAAGCGTTTTCCAGTACCGCAACGCCGAATCCAATATTGGCCGACTGCATAATCATGGCAGCCGCTTCTTTCAGCACTTCCCCAAAATGGTCGAAACTCTCCTCATGAATCGAGGTGCATCCCACATGGTTTCCAAGACCGATCACCAGCATCTTGCACAGTCCGCTCTGGATATCCGCAACAAAATCAGTATGGATTTTGACCCGGTTGACCGGAACTACCAAATCTGCTTCGAATGCCGCTTTGTCAAAATATACCTTCGTGCCGCTTTTTAACTTTCCAATCTCCACCACATCCAGGCTTGTGACCACGGGAACACCCATAGCCTCTTCCGTGATGCCGTACCCGGTCAGGATTTCCCTTTGTCCCTCCTCGGTTCCTCCGCCATGGCTCCCCATGGCGGAAACGATAAACGGCTCGCCGCCGCATCGTTTTATCTCACCGATAATGCTATGTACAATGAAAGCCAGATTCCTGATTCCGCGGCTTCCCACGGCAACTGCCACACGCTGCCCTTTTCGTATTTTTCCGGAAATTTCTTCTTTTGCAAATTCCGAACGGATTCTCCCCTCCGGATCTTCCACTCTGGGTCTGTCAAATTTCTGTCTGACCCGGTGCATGGACGGCAGACTTATCTGATAATCCTCTTCCAGCATCAAAGGCATTTTCCTACCTCCTGTCTTACACATTTTCTAATATCCATTTATTTCATAAGTCCCAAAAGGCCAAGTGTCACCGGCTCACAGAATGTGGTCAGGCCGAGCGCTATCAGGAGTCCTCCGATGAAAAACAGCATCGGTTTTATCAGCCGCGTCATCGGTTCCCCCGAGATACCGGCAGCCACAAACAGATTGATACCGTATGGAGGTGTGACAAAGCCGATGGCAAGGTTCATCGTAAGCATAACACCGAAGGTAATCGGAGACATTCCTATCTGAGTTACCACCGGCAGCAGAATCGGCGAAAGAATTATCGTAGCCGGGATATTATCGATAAGACATCCGATAAACAGCAGGAAAACGTTGATTAACAGAAGCAGGACAATCCTGTTATCCGTAACGCTCAGCATGGCGGCTGCAATTTTGTGCGGAATCCGTTCCATTGTCAGATAGGCTGCAAAGGCCATTGATAATCCTACCATAAATGTCGTCATGCCATTGACGCTGATACTTCTGTAAAATGAATCGTATACTCCCTTCAAATCGATTTCCCGGTAAATAAACACGCTGACAACAAAGCAGTATACAACGGCCACAACTGCTGACTCCGTCGGCGTAAAAATACCGGAATAGATTCCGCCCAGAATGATTACCGGTGTCAAAAGCGCCCAGAAAGCTCCCTTAAAAGATACCCAAACCTTCTTAAATGTCGGCCTTTCACCTTTGCTTACATTTTCTCCGCCGGTGCGGAATACGGACACAATAATCAAAACCACACCCATCAGTATGCCCGGTACAATACCAGCCATGAACAAATCACTGATGGACTCTCCCACAACAACGGCGTAGATAACAAAGGGAATACTGGGAGGAATAATAACGCCGATGGTTCCGGCCGAAGCGGCCAGGGCCGCGCTGAACGGCCGGCTGTAACCGCGCTTCTCCATTTCCGGAATCATGAAACCTCCGATTGCGGATGTTGTCGCCATCGCGGAACCGGAAATGGCGGCAAAAAACATACATGCTATCGTTGTAACAATACACAGCCCTCCCTGTATCCAGCCTAAGAGCGTATCGGCAAAATCTACAATCCTCTTTGCAATTCCGCCGCTGCTCATCAGATTTCCGGCCAGCATAAAAAACGGGATTGCCATCAGAGGAAAGGAGTCACAGCCGGTAATGGCGTTCTGCGTGATAAGCGCCACCGGAATATTGGAAAAACAACTAAGCGTAATAAATGTTGCAATACCAATTGCATATCCGACAGGCACCGACAATGCCATCATCAGGATAAAAGAACCAAATAATACAGCTATATTCAAGCTTCCCCGCCTCCTTCCACAGGCTCTGCGGCGCCGTTTCTATACTCTTTTACCGTCCGCCATAATTCTCCGATAATACGAAGAGACACTGCAAGCTGGCTGACAGGAAGACTAAGGTATACAAGGTACATCGGCATTCTCATAGCCGCTGAAATAAGACCGCGCGTATAAATCGATGCCACCAGTTCAAAACCGTATTTTACAAGAAGGAGACAGAAGGCCAGCCAGATGACGTCGGCGGCTATGCGGAGCATAGTCTTTCTCCTGCTTTCTTCCGAACCGCCCAGAGCCTCGATCCTGACATGGGAATTATCTCTTTGGGCAACACTTGTTCCAAGCCAAATCTGCCAGATAAATATGTATCTTGCCAGTTCTTCCGACCAGGACAGTGAGGAACTGAACACATATCTCAGAATAACCTGGAAAAAGACGAGGATTACGGTAAAAATCAGACTGCAAACCAGAAGATGCGCCTCCAGCTGATTGTAGAAGTTTATGAGTTTCTTCATAATGCGCTTCCTTTCACAAATAAAACGGAGACACTACTGCGCTCTGTATTTCTCAACCGCGTCTACGATGTCCTGGCCATATGTGGTTTCCCAGTTCTCATACATTGGAGCCACCTTATCCGCAAATGCCTTGCGCTCCTCTGCCGTAAGCTCGGTCAGCTCCATTCCTTCCTCCTGCAGCTTTTTAAGATATTCGTCGTTATTATCTAATTCCATGGAACGCTGTTCGTCGATGAGTTTTGTCTGTACTGCATCGTCCAGAATCTTTCTGGCCTGCTCATCCATGCCCTCATAGAAATTTCTGTTGATGACAATACCGCAGAAATCATAAATATGTTCCGTTGTGCTGATATATTTCTGTACTTCCTGGAATTTTGCTTCGTAAATCAGGGATGCCGGGTTTTCCTCCCCGTCTACCGTTCCCTGCTGAAGCGCTGTAAATAGTTCGCTCCAGCTCATAGGAGTTGCATTTGCCCCAAGGGCTTCAAACATCTTTATGTATACCTGATTGCTCATGCAGCGCATTTTCAGTCCCTTCAGATCGTCGGGAGTCTTAATCGGGCGTTTGTTGTTGGTCATATTCCTGATACCGTTAAAGTTATATCCAAGATTTAAAAGCCCCACATTGCCGTCTTCCAGCTTTTTATTCAGGATTGTTCCAAGGTCCCCGTCCATGGCGGCAAAGGCGTGTTCCGGGGTGTCAAAGAGGTAAGGCATTCCCAGCACCTGGAAACCGTCTACGTAAGCGCTCAGCAGGTTTGCCGACGGTACGACCATGGTCAATGTTCCCAGCGCTACGGATTCCAGCATGGCTTCATCCCCACCCAGCTCGCTGTTCGGATGGATTTCAACCGTAATCTTCCCGCCCGATTTCGATTCGACCTCCTCCTTAAATGCGAGGCAGCATTTATGCAGGGAATGGCTCTCCGAACAGATATGGCCGAGGCTGATCTGGTAAGATTCTCCCGTATATTCCGAACCTCCTGATGCCGGGTTCTGTGATGTATCGCTTTTCGGTTCGGACTGGGCGGCCGGTGTGCCTGAAGCGCTGCCTGAAGAACCACATGCCGTCAGACCTGTAACCATACTGACTGCCGTTAAAATCGCTGCTGCCGCTTTAACACTACGTTTCATATTTTATCCTCCTTCTGGAATTTGGTAGTGTCAAGTCTGACACTCCGTTTTTTATTAAAAACCTTGTATTTTAAGGGATTACACCACTTTTGAAAATAAAAAAGCAATGACCTCCCCTTTTCTGGTAT
>OLNK01002354.1_pt1 | contig 11180 bp, 11 predicted proteins | sample 1672791 | NCBI WGS metagenome assembly OLNK01 (sample SAMEA3136724, study PRJEB25190) | human gut metagenome | biome: human gut; feature: human-associated habitat; material: faeces | place: Austria | collected 2013 | reverse complement strand
GGTAAGTTCGACCTGGCTAAGAGAGCAAAAGCAGCTAACCTGGATGCGATCCATGACACAGTTCATGAGATGGCAAGAGACGAGGCTCGTCACGGCAAGGCTTTCCAGGGTCTCTTAGAGAGATACTTCGGCTAATTATTACAGATAATTAAGGGGGTGTCGCAAAATCATCAAATTAGATGATTGAGCGATACCCTCGCTCTATACATAGAAAAATCCGGAAGAAATCCTTTTCATTTGGAACTTCTTCCGGATTTTTGGCATACTTTAAATATTTCTTCTTGTATTTACCCCTAGTTTTCAGAGCCAAAATAGAGCTAGTTGGAATCACTATCTGCGCTCCTTCAGCTTCTTCAATATCGCTATAACATCTGGTTGCGTTGGAGTAAATTTAATGCCGGTTTCAACATCCCCATAACTTTTCTCGCTTTTCGCTCAATCTCTCTGGCGGTATGCTCACTGGTCAGCATCAAATGATTTCCGGCAATCGTATATTCCCGTTCTATGTATTCTTCTGTTATCAGGAACATATCCTGTATCAGAAATGCGCTTTCCCGGCTATCGTCCAGCTTAACGATATGGAGAATATCACAAGGTTTCCCACCTTATTTCCTTTAAGATACGGATCTGGCATATTTTCAAAAAATTTATCTTTGATAGTATAAAATCCTGTTTTCCTCATTATGGAAAAAGTCCCTCGCCTTGCGGCGAAGGACTATACTTTCAACCCGACCATTTATATACCACATATCGGTAAACTTCCTTTGTACCTGCATTCTAGCAAGTGCAAAAAGGAAAGTCAATAGGGCTCCCTATAAAACAATAACAGATTTAATTGAATAATTAACCATTCTAGTCTTACTTCCTAATCGCTCTCATTATGCAGCAATCCCTTTTTCCGTTCTTTTAAATTTCTTCCAACTGGAATTCCGCCTGCAGCGCCCTTAACATCTGCGCTTCCCGGCGGTGGCAGGTAAAAATGATCATCTGGCCGTCGTAGGCCGCTGAAAGCCACTTAAGCGCAGTCCGCAGCCGGTCGTCATCATAAAGCGTAAAGCTGTCGTCAAAGATCAGAGGGAAGGGCTCCCCATCCCCCTGAAGAAGCCTGGCGGCTGCCAGCCGCAGAGCCAGATACACCTGGTCCATGGCCCCGCTGCTGATGCTCTCCAGCGGCACCAGTCTGCTCTTTGTATTCAGAAATACGTTTAAATTTTCATCAATGCTCATGCTGTCATAGATCCCTCCGGTGATCCCGGATACCAGCCTGGACGCCTCCTTATTCAGGTACAGGCCAAAGGAATCCCGGATGGATGAGGACAGCTCCGTCATGGTCTCCTGGGCCATCTCGATGGCCAGGATCTCTTCCCGGACCCGGTCGTTTTCCGCCAGAACCCGCTTTAAGGCCGCGGCCCTGGTCCGGCAGGTGCCAAGATGCTCCAGCTTCTTTTCCAGCTCCCACTGGATGCGCTGCTGTTTCTCAATCACCTCGCTGCAATTGTTCTGGCGCTCCCGCAGCGTTGAGATTTTTTCCGTCTGCAATTTAAGTGTTTCTTCTGATTTCGCCATCATCTGGCAAAGCCTTGTAAACTCGCCCAGACGGGAACGCAGGGCTTCCATGGCCTCATCGCTGATTGAACTGTCGCCCAAATGGCGTTTGAATATCTCCGAGAGGGTGGCGGTACAGAGTTTTGCCTCTTTGAGACGGCGCTTTCTGCGGAACAGAGTAAAGAATCCGCCGGCCAGCAGCACAGCCGCGCCGATGGCCAGGGCCATACCCGTGGTATAAGGTTTGAGCTTAACCGGCAGAACAGGAAGCAGCGTATTATACGGATAAAAATACCAGTAGAGGAAGTATCCGGAGCCTGCCGCGGCTGCGGCGGCCAGCAAAAACAGTATGATGGGAACCATCCGTCCTCCGCCGCTCTGCGTAACGGCTTTCGAGTCATTATAGCAGCTGTATATCTCTTCGGCATTATTTAAATATGCGGAAATGGAGGCCTCATCGGAAAATTCATAGTCGTCCAGCATCTGGCGTCCTCTGAGTACTTTGTCAGCCAGCTCATCCTTTTCCTGCTGGTTCAACTCAATCTCTTCTTTGACACTGTCGCGCATCTTCACATATTCCTGCATTTGATTCTCATATTCCGGCGAGGAAATCTCTTTTTCAATATTGCGGATTTCACTTAAAAGCATCGTGTAGGTTCTCGCCGCCTCGGGGCTGAGCTGTGTTTCAAACTGTTTTTTCTGCCCCTTTAGGTAATTGGTGGCCTTAGTGATATTCAGGGCCATATTGCCGGAGGTATTCATGTTGGCAATATAATTCTTAAGCTCCGAGATCATTCCGTCCTCGGTGGCGCTTTTTAACTGGCTGATGCTGATGGTATTATTATAGACTGTTTCGCTTAATCCTCCCAGAAGCTCATCCATAAATGCCTTGGTCGGCTCCACCTCTTTTCCCAGGGTTTCATTAACAATGATAAATTCTTTTTTATTCTTCTGAAAGCTCCGCTCAATGCGGTATACAATACCGTCGGATTCCAGGCGCAGCTGTCCTTCGTAGGTTCCGCTGTTTTCCCATGGCTCGTACTTGCTGTAGGTATCCGTCCTGGCGGCCCTGCCCCTCTGGCGTTCGATGCCAAAGAGCATTCCGCGGATAAAGGTGTGAATGGTGGATTTGCCTGCTTCATTCTTGCCGTAGACAATATTGATGCCGTCCTCAAAGGAGACAGACGTGTTATGAAATTTACCAAATCCGCTTATGTATAAATCCAGAAAACGCACTTTTGTTAACTCCTTTCATCGGTTGTGAGAAGCAGGGCATGGATTCCGTAAAACAGCGCCTTTTTTTCCACAGGGCTCATATCGGGTTTCTGAAGCGCACGGATATAGAAGCCGATCATATCGCTGGGATGTTCGGCAAACAGCGCGCTGAAGTCATATTCCGGTTCTGATTCATCCAGGATATCGGATATTTTATAGCGGAGCAGCAGGGAGTCCAGATCAAATGTAATATCAGGATCCCTCATTCCCCGTACCCGGAACCGGTAGATGTTATCAGTTCCGCGCTTGTCAATCTCGTGGGACATTTTAAGGCATAGCTCCGTATTGGTTGTGGCAGGGGTGACATTTACAATCAAAGGGATGTAGCGCAGCTTTGACATCGGAATAAATTCAAGCTTGGTAACCAGCAGGGTGGATGGGTTAATCTCTCCGTAGAAGATACCGTGGGCGCCTGTCTCCGTCTTATCCAGCGGCTCAGGGGAGCCGCAGTAAGCCATCTTGCGTTCAATCAGAACTTCCGGCTTGTGGATATGGCCAAGCGCTATGTAAGAAAATCCGGAGTCTGCCAGCGCGGCCTTGTCGATCGGCGTGTGGTTCAAATCTCCCCCGTGCCCAATCAGGATATGGATCCGGCCGTCATGCGGCGCATAAGCTTGGTTCAGACGCGGCTCCGTAATCTCCGCAGTATGGTAGCTGAAGCCGGTCACCTCCGTGTTGATATCGCGGAAATAGTAGCTTGTCAGTTCTTCGCTGTCGATGAAGGTTACATTGGGACACCATGAAAAGCTTAAGACGGCAGAGCTTAAGCGGATCCTGTCATGATTTCCGGCGATTATAATAACCCGGACACCGGGGATGGTGGAAAAGAGGTAGTTGACCTCTTTTAAATCCTTTTGCAGCGGCTGGCGGTGAAACAGATCGCCTGCGATAAAAAGGCAGTCGGCCCCTGTTTTTCTTGTCTTTTCAATGATAGCGGCAAACGTGTCGCGGATATCGCGGGCCCGTTCCCTGCTCCATGGTTTGTCACTGTCCGGGGACATGCCCCAGTGGATATCGCCGGTATGTATAAACTTCACAATGATCCCCCTTTAATAGTAAATTCTGTGTAACGGCCCATCCTGTCGGAACCGTTACAAATTTTTCCAGAAGCCGTTAATACCAGACAGAGCTGCCGCAGATAAATCCGACGCGGCAGCTCCTAAGCCGATACTATAATTCACAGTTATTAACCGTTCTTGGGAACGGAATGATATCACGGATGTTGGAAACGCCTGTCAGATACATGACGCAGCGCTCAAATCCGAGCCCGAAGCCCGAATGCCTTGTGGAACCGTATTTTCTCAGATCCAGATAAAAACCGTAATCTTCTTTCCTGAGGCCCAGTTCATCCATTCTTGCCACCAGTTTGTCGTAGTCGTCTTCCCTCTGGCTTCCGCCGATAATCTCGCCGATTCCCGGTACGAGACAGTCCATGGCGGCTACCGTCTTGTTGTCTTCGTTCATCTTCATATAGAATGCTTTGATTTCTTTCGGATAATCTGTGACGAATACCGGTTTCTGGAAGATCTTCTCTGTCAGATAGCGCTCATGCTCCGTCTGAAGATCACAGCCCCAGAATACCTTGTAATCAAACTCATCATTATGCTCTTCCAGAAGCTTTACGGCTTCCGTATAGGTAACATGGCCGAACTCGGAATTAAGAACATGGTTCAGTCTCTCTAAAAGCCCCTTGTCGATAAACTGGTTAAAGAAGTTCATCTCTTCCGGAGCATGTTCCAGAACATAGCGGATTACATATTTTAACATACTCTCAGCAAGAGCCATATTGTCATTCAAATCGGCGAAAGCCATCTCCGGTTCAATCATCCAGAATTCGGCCGCATGGCGCGTCGTATTAGAGTTCTCGGCGCGGAAGGTCGGTCCGAAAGTATAGACGTTGCGGAAGGCCATGGCGTAAGTCTCGGCATTGAGCTGTCCGCTTACGGTCAGGTTGGTCGGTTTATTGAAGAAATCCTGTGCAAAATCAACGGCGCCTTCCGGTGTCTTCGGCACGTTATTCAGATCAAGCGTAGTTACCTGGAACATCTCGCCGGCTCCCTCACAGTCACTTCCTGTGATGAGGGGAGTATGCACATAAACGAAATCGTGCTCCTGGAAATACTGATGTATAGCGTAAGCTGCCAGGGAGCGTACGCGGAATACGGCCTGGAATGTATTGGTTCTGGGACGGAGATGGGAGATCGTCCTCAGGTATTCAAGGGTATGGCGTTTCTTCTGAAGCGGGTAATCGGACGCGGACGGACCCTCAATCAGGATCTCAGAAGCCTGGATTTCAAAAGGCTGTTTTGCTTCCGGCGTGGCGACCAGCTTACCTTTGACGATGATGGCAGCCCCTACATTCAGCTTGGATATATCGGAAAAGTTCTCCAGTGTATCATGATAAACGATCTGCAGCGTTTCAAAATAGCTTCCGTCGCTGACGACAACAAAACCAAAGGCTTTTGATCCTCTGACGCTTCTTACCCAGCCGCCAATCTGAATTTCTTTATCGAGATAAGCTTCTCTGGAACGGTAAATCTCTCTTACAGTTACTAAGTTCATAATGTGACTCCTTCATTTATATAACTTTTTTGTATTTTCTTGTCAATGCTGTCATTATACTTTATTTTTCCAGTGGTTTCAAGGGGTTACTAAATCCCCGGCCATATAATTCTTCTGTATTGCGCGAACCGCCATTTCCTCGAATGCCTGAACGTAGAGGGGCTTTTCAATATAGTTTAACGAAACCAAATCAATCTGGAGGAATTTATTGAAATTTTTGACCGGAAGTATATGGATGTATTCCTCCTCCGGGCAGTTCCTGTTATGGGTGTGAATCCGGGATAGCAGCATACGGGGACCGATTCCGGCGCCCACGCCTTTGGCGCACAGGGAGATCGTTAGCGAAGACTAAGCTTTTCCGGAACCGAGTAAATAAAATAGAACATTCCCGTGAAATTCCCGTATTTTAGCGGTTTTCCGAGAAAAAAGGAAATATTTGGAAGGGGATTTGAAAAAATATATTAAAGGAAACACGGAAAATGTCGGAAAATGCACAAAAATAATACTAAATCTAGTAAAAATTTGTTCACTATTTCGGAAAAGTGTGCTATAATAGTAAGCACATAAATAGCTACACAAATCTATGCATCGAGGGGTGATATCGTGATTAAAAAAGAAATGATTGCAATGCTCTTAGCAGGAGGACAAGGCAGCCGACTCGGCGTGTTGACACAGAAGGTTGCAAAGCCGGCAGTTTCATTCGGCGGAAAGTACCGTATTATTGATTTTCCGCTCAGTAACTGCATTAATTCCGGAGTAGACACAGTCGGAGTTTTAACACAATACCAGCCGTTGCGTCTGAACGCGCATATCGGAATTGGTATTCCTTGGGATCTTGACCGCAATGTCGGAGGTGTTACTGTTCTTCCTCCTTACGAGAAAAGTAAGGGAAGCGACTGGTATACGGGTACGGCAAATGCGATCTATCAGAACCTTGAATATATGGAGAATTATAACCCGGAATATGTATTGATTCTTTCCGGAGACCATATCTACAAGATGGATTATGAGGTAATGCTTGAATATCACAAAGCGAATAATGCTGATGTAACCATTGCAGCTATGCAGGTGCCGATCGAGGAGGCCAGCCGTTTTGGTATCGTCATTACAGATGACAATAACCGGATTACTGAGTTTGAGGAGAAACCGGATAATCCGAGAAGCAACCTGGCGTCCATGGGTATCTATATTTTCAGCTGGCCGGTACTGAAGGATGCTCTGATCAAGCTGTCGGAGGAACCGGGATGTGATTTTGGTAAACACATTATTCCGTTCTGCCACGAGGCGAGTAAGAAAATCTTTGCATATGAGTACAACGGATATTGGAAAGATGTTGGAACCCTGGGGTCTTACTGGGAAGCCAATATGGAATTGATTGATATTATCCCCGAGTTTAACTTATATGAGGAGTACTGGAAGATTTATACTAAGAGTGATATCATTCCGCCTCAATACATATCCGAGAATTCCAAAATTGAGAGGAGTATTATTGGAGAAGGTACGGAAGTGTATGGTGAGATCAGCAACTCTGTGATTGGAGCAGGAGTTACGATCGGAGAAGGAGCTGTCGTCAGAGATTCAATTATTATGAAAGGAAGCGTAATCGGCGCAGGGGCCGTTGTGGATAAGGCCATTATCGCAGAAGACGTGACGGTAGGAGAAGGAGCAGTGCTGGGTGAAGGCGAGATGGCACCAAGCAAATATGATCCGAAGGTATATCAGTTTGAACTTGTGGTAGTCGGAGAGCGTTCCACGATTCCGGCCGGAGTCAGAATCGGCAGGAATACGGCGATTTCCGGAGAGACCACACCGGATGATTACCACGGCGGAGTACTTGAAAGCGGCGATTACATAATAAAGGCAGGTGGAGTACAATGAGAGCAATTGGTATTGTTTTAGCAGGCGGCAACAGCAAGAGAATGAGAGAGTTATCCAACAAGAGGGCGATCGCTGCAATGCCTATCGCGGGCAGCTACCGCAGTGTCGATTTTGCTCTGAGCAACATGAGTAACTCTCATATACAGAGTGTTGCTGTACTTACACAGTATAATTCCCGATCCCTGAATGAACACTTAAGCTCTTCCAAATGGTGGGATTTCGGCAGAAAGCAGGGGGGTATGTATGTTTTCACGCCGACTATCACAGCCGAGAGCAGCGACTGGTACAGAGGCACGGCAGACGCGCTTTATCAGAATCTGGACTTCCTTAAGAAGAGCCATGAACCGTATGTAGTGCTTGCCAGCGGTGACGGAATCTATAAACTGGACTATAATAAAGTCCTTGAATACCATATTGAAAAAAAGGCAGATATCACGGTTGTCTGCAAAGATATGGGACCGGAAGTGGATATTACAAGATTCGGTCTTGTAAAGACGAATGATGACGGCCGTATTACGGATTTTGAGGAGAAGCCGATGGTGGCGACCTCCAATACGATTTCCTGCGGAATCTACGTGATAAGAAGGCGCCAGCTAATCGAACTGATTGAACGCTGCGCGGCGGAAGACAGATATGATTTTGTAACCGATATTCTGGTGCGTTATAAGAATCTGAAGAGGATTTATGCATATAAGCTTCCGACCTACTGGAACAACATCGCTTCCGTGGACGCTTATTACAAAACCAATATGGATTTCCTGAAGCCGGAAGTAAGACACTACTTCTTTAAAGAATATCCGGAGATTTATTCCAAGGTGGATGATCTGCCCCCGGCCAAGTACAATCCGGGCGCCATGATACGAAACAGCCTGGTATCCAGCGGATGTATCCTGAACGGAACGGTGGAGAATTCAGTTCTTTTCAAGAAGGTCTATGTTGGGAATAACTGTGTAATTAAGAATTCTATTATATTAAACGACGTATATATTGGGGACAACACTGTAATCGAGAACTGTATTGTGGAGAGCAGGGATACAATCCGTGCCAATACGACGCATATCGGTACACCTGACAACTTAAAGATTGTCATCGAGAAAAACGAAAGATTTACATTATAAAGAACAGACGGGAGAGGGGTTTGGTTTATGCAGATTACGGACGTAAGAGTAAGAAGAATTGAGAAAGAAGGCAAGATGAAAGCCATTGTTTCCATCACGCTGGACAATGAATTCGTAGTCCACGACATCAAAGTAATCGAAGGGGAGAAGGGGCTGTTCATCGCTATGCCGAGCCGCAAAGCTGCGGATGGTGAGTACCGTGATATTGCACATCCTATCAATTCCGGTACGCGCGATATGATTCAGAGTATTATTCTTGCTAAATATGAAGCAACAGCCCTGGAGATGGCTGATGAAGAGGCGCATGAACAGGGCCAGGGGGTTTAAAACGTTAAAAAACACATAAAAATTGCATAAATATGAAAGAAATTGCCCCGGGGTGCTGGACAAAGCCGCCGGGGCGTTTTATTATATAGAAAAATACTTCGCATTAAATGCGGAAATAAAACCAGGGGGGTTATAATTATGAGCGGTACAATATTTGCGCTGATACCGCCAATCGTAGCAATCGCACTGGCATTGATTACGAAAGAGGTGTATCTTTCACTTCTGATTGGTATTCTATCAGGCGCATTCCTTTTTACCGGGCTGAATCCGGTCCATGCGGTGGAAACCGTAATTTCCATTATGGGAGATAAGATTGGCGGCAACGTCAATATCCTTCTGTTCCTGTCATTCCTCGGCATAGTAGTGGCTCTGATTACAAAATCAGGCGCATCCAGGGCATACGGCGAATGGGCGGCACGTTCGATTAAGAGCAGGCGGGGAGCGCTTCTGGCGACTATGTTTTTAGGCTCCCTTATCTTTGTCGATGATTATTTCAACTGTCTGACTGTGGGTACAGTTATGCGCCCGGTTACGGACAAGCATAAGATTACCAGGGCAAAGCTGGCATATATTATCGATGCCACGGCAGCCCCAATCTGCATTATCGCTCCGATATCCAGCTGGGCTGCGGCCGTAGGCTCATCCCTTCCGGAAGACAGCGGTGTTGATGGATTCAGCCTGTTTCTGCGGACGATTCCGTTTAATCTCTATGCAATCCTTACTATTATATTCATGCTCTTTATCATCCTCGGTGGATTTGATTTTGCGGCAATGAAGAAATATAATGAGCGTGTGGAGAGAGAGGGAAAGGAAAAGACGATTGACGCGGAAGCAGTCACCATTGCAGGGAACGGAAAGGTTATCGATCTGGTTGCCCCGATTATTATTCTGATAGTTTTCTGTATCAGCGGCATGCTGTACACGGGAGGAATAATGGAGGGAGTGGGGATTGTGGAGGCTTTTGCCAACTGTGACTCCGCGCTGAGCCTGGTACTTGGTTCCTTCTTCACGCTGGTATTTATCTTCATATTCTATCTTGTAAGAAAAGTAATCCGTTTTAATGAATTCTGCGAAAGTTTTACGATTGGTATAAAAGCAATGATTCCGGCCATCATGATCCTGTGCCTTGCGTGGACGCTGTCCGGTATCTGCAGCGCGGATTACCTGAATATCGGAGGTTATGTCGGTTCGGTCGTTGGCGGAAGCGCTCTGGTAGGCGCGCTTATGCCGGCCATCATGTTCCTGGTAGCCTGTGGTCTGGCATTTTCCACCGGTACATCCTGGGGTACGTTTGGAATCCTGATTCCAATCGCCTTTGCAGTAGTCGGCGCTGAAAACATGAATGCGCTGACAATTTCCACGTCGGCAATTCTGGCAGGAGCCGTCTGCGGCGATCATGTTTCTCCGATTTCCGATACGACAATCCTGGCATCGGCAGGAGCGCAGTGCGATCACATTAACCATGTGTCCACGCAGATTCCGTATGTACTTTGTGTGGCCGGATGCTGTGTAATCGGATATCTGGCAGCAGGCATTACGCAGAATGGCTGGATTGGAACACTGACCGGTCTTTTAGTACTGGCAGTTGTCCTGGTTATCCTGGATCGGAAGAATAATCCGAAGTTTGCGGCCAGGCGTTAACAAAACGTATAATAAAAAACGCATCAGAAAATTAATTATAATTTGATTTGCTGGTATAAATTCCTCTGTTTTACAGATACTACATTTATGCAAAACGATACAGATAAATGTGGAAAATGTAAGATGGAGGAATTTTTGTATGAAAGCTACAGGTATAGTCAGAAGAATTGATGATTTGGGAAGAGTGGTAATTCCGAAAGAAATCCGCCGTACTCTCAGACTCAGGGAAGGTACTCCGCTTGAAATATTTACGGACAGAGAAGGAGAAATTATCCTTAAGAAATATTCGCCGATGGTCGAACTGGCTGCATTTGCCGTTCAGTACGCGGAAGCCATGGCCCAGTCCACCGGGCTTATGGTTTGTATCACGGACCGCGATCAGGTCATTGCCGTGGCAGGGGGTCCTAAAAAGGATTATCTTCAGAAGCCGGTCAGCAGACAGCTCGAAAATGCGATTACAGAGCGTATGACTATTACGGCAGTAAAAGAAGACAAGAACTTTATTACTCTTGTATCGGAAGAGCCGGAGGGAACTACGGCCCAGGTAATCGTTCCGATTATCTGTGAGGGCGATGCGATTGGCGCCGTTGCCATTCTCGGAAGGGAACCGAGAACGAAATTTGGAGATATGGAAGTGAAACTGGCTTCTACGGCTGCCGGATTTTTGGGCAGGCAGATGGAAGGGTGATTTAACGGAGGTTTGGAGGACGCGTCCGGAACGGACCAGGTCCGGTGTGGTGAGGGGGGTGTCTGAGTCTTCCGTCCCCGTGGGAGGTTGGTCGCGGAGGGGGAATCCGGCCGGAATGAATTGCTGCGGGGACCGTTTGCACTCTT
>OLNK01002335.1_pt1 | contig 11254 bp, 9 predicted proteins | sample 1672791 | NCBI WGS metagenome assembly OLNK01 (sample SAMEA3136724, study PRJEB25190) | human gut metagenome | biome: human gut; feature: human-associated habitat; material: faeces | place: Austria | collected 2013 | reverse complement strand
TGCAGACCCCGCACATTCTTATCGTTGAAGACGAGTTGGTAACACGCAACACGTTAAAAAGTATTTTCGAAGCAGAAGGTTATGATGTATTCGAAGCGACCGATGGCGCGGAAATGCATCAGATCCTGTCTGAAAATGATATCAACCTGGTGATCATGGATATCAACCTGCCGGGTAAAAATGGTCTCCTGCTAGCACGCGAACTGCGTGAGCAGGCGGACGTCGCGCTGATGTTCCTCACCGGCCGCGATAACGAAGTGGATAAAATCCTTGGCCTCGAAATTGGCGCCGATGATTATATCACTAAACCGTTCAACCCACGTGAACTGACGATCCGCGCGCGCAACCTGCTCTCCCGTACCATGAACCTGGGTACCGTGAGCGAAGAGCGCCGTAGCGTGGAAAGCTATAAGTTCAACGGCTGGGAGCTGGATATCAATAGCCGCTCGCTGGTAAGCCCCAATGGTGAGCAGTACAAGCTGCCGCGCAGTGAATTCCGCGCCATGCTGCACTTCTGCGAAAATCCGGGCAAAATCCAGTCGCGTGCGGAACTGCTGAAGAAAATGACCGGCCGTGAGCTGAAGCCGCACGACCGTACCGTGGACGTGACCATCCGTCGCATTCGTAAGCATTTTGAATCCACTCCGGACACCCCGGAAATTATCGCCACCATCCATGGCGAGGGGTACCGCTTCTGTGGCGACCTGCAGGAATAACACCGTTTTTCTTGCTGTCATAACGTAAAAACGGCGCAATTCGCGCCGTTTTTTTTATTTCCAGATCCTGAGCTTATCGTCATCCTGACCAGCGTCCGGCAGCTCACCTTTTGCCTTCGGCAGAGATAACGCGTACCAGTCAACGTGGCGGGTCAGGAACATCAGCGCACTTAACGCCAGCAGCAATACGCCGGTCCCCAGCAGCAATGCGCTATCTTCCGATCGCAACAGCATCCACATGACGCCGTCCAGCAGCAGTAGCGCACAGACGAACAGTAAACTGTTACGCCAACCTTTCAATACTGCCTGAAGATACACCCCGTTGATGAGCGCGCCTAGCAGGCTGGCGGCAATCCACGATGCCGTAAAACCGATATGTTCGGAAAGCGCCAGCAGCACCAGATAGAACATGACCAGCGACAACCCCACCAGCAGATACTGCATGGGGTGCATGCGATACCGCGTTAAGCTTTCAAAAACAAAAAATGCCATAAACGTCAGCGTTATCAACAGAACGGCATATTTTGTCGCCCGATCGGTCAGCTGATATTGATCGGCGGGCGTGGTGACATTCACGTTGAAAGCGGGCAACTGACGCCACTCAATCTGCCGACCCTCAACAAAAAACTTCGCCATATTGTTGGCAAACCAGGTGCTTTGCCACTGGGCGCTATAGCTTGTTGGGCTGACTTTCCGCTTTGCAGGTAAAAAGTCGCCAAGGAAACCCGGGTGCGGCCAGTTGCCGGCAAGCTGTAAGGTACTGTTGCGCCCAAGCGGAACCACCGAGAAGCTGCCGCTGCCATTCAGATTGAGCGTGAATTCAATATCCAGCCCTTTTTGTTCAGGGAGTAACAGCGGCATCGGCATATGAATGCCCTCTCCGCTATCGTCGAGACCCGGCCCAGGCTCAACGGGTAGCCTCTCGCCATTGAGCTCTGGTGACTTAATCTCGCCAATACCGCGCGCATCGCTGACGCTGACGACCAGAAACGGTCTGCCCAGCGTAATCGTCTGCTTCCTGAGCGCCTTGATGCGCGAAGGTTCAAAATGCGCTTTGACGCTGAGATTATTGTGCCAGATCTGCCCCTCATAGATACCGATTCGCCGGGATTCAACATCCTGATTACCGGTGACCGCCAGCGTCTCCGGCAGCCAGTAGTGTACCCATTGGGTTTGATATTCTACCGTTTTCGTTCCCTCAACCCGCGTTAGCGTCTCAGTCACCGGAATGGCAATCAGCGGTCCGGCCAGTTTCTGCGATCCGCTGGTGCTGCTCTCCAGCGCGTCAACCACGTCGCTACGATAGTCCGCGCGTTCAACGGTCAGCTGCCGGACCAGCATCAGCGGGATCGACAACAGTAAAATGCACCCCAGCAGGGTACTCATTTTCCAGAATAGTGGTGATTTCAACATAGCCCTCTCCTTAGTGATGCGCTCACCTTAAAGGGGCCGTGTGGGGAGACTTTGAAGCTATGTGAAGTGAGCGTGAAGTGTCAGCAAAGCGCACGCGCCGCCTTCAGGGCGATTAACCAGCTGGATATCCCCCTGATGCAGGCGCGCGACTTCACGAACAAACGCCAGCCCCAGGCCACTGCTTTTTTGCCCATTTTCACGAGGCAGGGAATAGAAACGTTCAAAAATACGCCCCAGGGCGTAGTCGGGAATGCCGCATCCCGTATCGCATACGGTTAACAGCACGCCGCCATCACGCTCTTCCGCCCCAAGCAGGATTTCACCTGCGGAAGGCGTGAAATCGATAGCATTATCAAGGAGATTACCCAACGCCTGCGCCAGAAGCTCCCGATCGCCTTCAACCATCAGAGGCGTATCCTGCCAGCGCAGCGTCACTTTTTTCGCCGCCAGCGCGATCTCGCGCTCCTCGGCCAGGCGATGAAATAGCTCAGCGACGGGGACGGGACGTCGGGCGATCTCCAGCCGGTTCTCCAGCCGGGCCTGCTGGAGCAAATTTTCCACCAGCGACTGCATTCGCGCGTTCTGCGCCAGAATATTACGGGTAAAACGGGCGGCGACCTCAGGCGGAGGAGCCTCACGGAGAATTTCTGCCGCGCCGCGAATCGCCGCCAGCGGGCTCTTCAGCTCATGGGTCAGCGCATAAATATAGTTTTCAATGGCGTTTTTACCTTCAAGCTTAAGGCGCATACTCTCCAGCGCCTGCGCCAGCTTACGCAGTTCGCTGCCGCCCAGATTCGGCAGCGGAACCGGACGATCGGCGGTCACGGAGTCCGCGTAGCGAACCAGCTTGCCGATGGAAAAGTTAATCCACCATACCATCGCAGCGCCTATCAGGAGCGCGATCCCCAGCAGCGCCCCGCCGGCCCACAGAATACGCCGCTCGCTGCGTTTAATGACCGGCGCCATGGCCAGATTGGGTTTCCCGACGCTTAGCACGCCAATGATTCGACCGCTGTCAGTCACCGGCGCGGCAATATACATCACCGAGCTGTTATCATCGTTCGGATCGCTGCGCGTGCTGCGCGCGCCGTATTGCCCGCGTAAAGTGAGCCAGACATCGTTCCAGCGCGAGTAGTCTTGCCCCAGCGCACTGCCCGCAGAATCAAACACCACCTTGCCCTGCGCATCGGTCATATAGACGTGATATTCATTGCGAACTTTATTAATGCCGGCAATGTTGGCGTTGATCGGCTGGCGATGCAGCGTTTGAAAAGCCTGGGCCAGGCGCCCGTGCTGGGGATCGGCGGAGAGTAAATCCTCGCGGGCCAGCTCGGCAAGCAGGGTAGCCGTATCAATCAGCGTCCCTTCGGTTGCCCGCCGGACCCCGGGTTTAATCTCCTGAACGAAGATGGAAAGCACAAACCAGGCCGCGATCGCCACAATCAAAAAGTAGCCCATCAGCAGCCGCATACCGATGCGCATCAGAAGCCTCCAAGGCTGTATCCCATGCCGCGGTGCGTATTGATGGGGGAGATGTCAGGGTTCACTTCTCGCAGCTTAGCGCGCAGCGTTTTGATATGAGTATCCACGGTACGATCGAAGCTCTCGTTCGCATCGCCCCATACCTGCTCCATCAGCAGCTGGCGGGAAAAAATGCGCCCCGGAGAGTGCAGTAGCGTTTTTAATAATAAAAACTCATAGCGGGTCAGATTCAGGCTCTGACCGCACCAGGTGACCCGAGCCGCGGCGTCGTTCAATGTGAACTCCCCCACGCGCAAGAGCGGTGGAGGGGCGGCGAACTTCTGCAGCCGCCGCAGAACGGTGCGAACTCTGGCGCAAACTTCACGAGGGGAAAATGGCTTGGCAATATAGTCATCAGCGCCGATTTCCAGGCCAAGCAGCTTATCCACCTCTTCGCTGCGGGCCGTCAGGAACAGCACCGGCAGCGCCGGGTAGCGGGCAAGCAGCCGCCGACAGAGCTCAAACCCGCTGATATCCGGCAGCCCGACGTCGAGAATCGCCAGGTCGGGTTGGTGGTGATGTGCCGCATCGAGCGCCGGCAGCCCGCGCTCGAACGCCGTAACGATAAATCCTTCCTGCTGCAGCTGGTAGACGAGCGTATCGGCGATGCTCATCTCATCTTCCACCAACCAGATCCGCGGTTGTTGCATCGGCGTTCCCTGTTATTTATTCCATGGCATAATCGGCACCGCGCTAATCGCGTTCTTCGGCGAGCCATCGACGATTTTATCCGAATAGGTCAGATAGACCAGCGCATTGCGTTTGGCATCGTAAAAGCGCACCACCTGCAGCTTTTTAAATACCAGCGAGGTGCGTTTCTGGAACACGACATCGCCCTGCGTTTTACCGTTTTTGATTTTATCCGTCAGCTCAATCGGCCCCACCTGCTGACAGGAGATCGCGGCATCAGAGGTATCTTCCGCCAGCCCTAACCCGCCTTTAATTCCCCCGGTTTTCGCCCGGCTGATGTAGCACGTCACGTTTTGTACATCCGGGTCGTCAAAGGCCTCTACGACAATTTTATGATCCGGCCCAAGGAACTTAAACACGGTATCCACAGAGCCAATTTGCTCCGCCTGCGCCATCTGAGACCCCGCCAGTAAAAGCATACCTGCCACTAACTTCTTGTATTTCATATTGTTACCATTCTTAAAAATTTAGCTGAGTGATTATCACACATTAAGCAGAAAAGTTTTATAGATCACAGCTTTACAAAATTACCACCGATACTTCTGGAAGAATCGCATTTAAAAGCAAAAAAAACACTGAATGCTAAAACATCAAAAAATGCTATTATCCGCTACCTTTAGTATCAGGCACCTGAGTTTAAGGATGGGGATATTTTATGGATCAAGCAGGGATTATTCGCGATCTCCTTAGCTGGCTGGAAGGTCACTTGGATCAGCCACTCTCACTGGACAATGTGGCAGCGAAGGCGGGCTATTCCAAGTGGCATCTGCAAAGAATGTTCAAGGACGTGACCGGCCATGCCATTGGTGCCTATATTCGCGCCCGTCGCTTATCTAAGTCAGCGGTTGCCCTACGCCTGACCGCGCGTCCGATTCTCGATATTGCGCTGCAGTATCGCTTTGACTCGCAGCAGACTTTTACTCGCGCATTTAAAAAACAGTTCTCGTTGACGCCAGCCCTTTACCGACGCTCCCCCGACTGGAGCTCTTACGGTATGCGTCCTCCGCTGCGCCTGGGCGAGTTCACCATGCCGCAGTACGAATTCGTCACGCTGAACACCACTCAGCTGGTCGGCGTGACCCAGAGCTATACCTGCAAGCTGGAAGAGATCTCCGATTTCCGTAATCAGATGCGCGTGCAGTTCTGGCGTGAATTCCTTGCCAATACGCCGTCGATTCCTCCGACGCTGTACGGCCTGCATGAGCCGCGTCCGAGCCTCGATAAAGACGATGAGCAGGAGGTGTTTTACACCACCGCGCTGACGCCGGAGCTGGCTAACGGCCATCTGCACAACGCCCACCCGGTGACGCTGGAAGGCGGCGAATACGTGATGTTTACCTACGAAGGATTGGGCACCGGGCTACAGGAATTTATTCTGACGGTTTACGGCACCTGCATGCCGATGCTCAATCTCACTCGTCGTAAGGGCCTGGATATCGAACGCTTCTTCCCGGAAGATGAAAACCGGAATCAGGAACCGCCTATTCAGCTGCGCTGCGAATACCTGATTCCGATTCGTCGTTAACGCTGTAGCTCATCCATCGCGGGGGCATCAAGATGCGAGACATCCCCCGCGGTTTCCACGACCCATCCCGACGCCAGCCAAGGGCTTTGCTGATAGTCAACGCGAGAGATAGAGCAGTTGCGCAGACGCAGGCGACGCTCCGCATAGGCGGGCAAGCCAAGAATCGTACTCACCAGACACCCCAGCGCCATGCCGTGGCTCACCAGCAGCGGCCGGCTACCTGCGGGCAGCTCCAGACAAGAGGTCAGCGCCGCGTGCATACGGTCGCTCAGCTCCTGCATTGACTCTCCCTGCGGGATGCGCCCGTCGGGCGTACCGTTAACCAGCTGTCGACGCCAGCCCTCTTCTTCTTCGCTCAGCGAGTCGATATGGCGCTTTTCCAGCACGCCCATATCCAGCTCACGCAAGCGTGAATCGGTCGTGACGCTGCATCCGCAGGCTTCAGCGATGATTTCTGCGGTACGCCGCGTCCGGCCTAAATCGCTGGCGATAATATGCGTAATCCCCAGCGTTCTGGCGCGCTCGCCTACCTGCCAGGCCTGACGCTCACCGTGGGCGGTAAGCGGACTGTCGGACTGGCCCTGAATACGTCGCTCGGCGTTCCACTGCGTTTCACCGTGGCGAACAAGGTATACCTGTAACATGCTTTATTATCCGTTATGAGCTCTTAACCATTAAGCTACAAGCATAGCCGCCTGCAACAAGAATGATTTGGAGTATACTGCGATGATGTTTAGTATTTCTGAGTTGTTTTGATTATGCACCATGTTGTCTCAGCTACCACTAATCCCGCCAAAATTCAGGCAATTCTGCAGGCTTTTAACGAGATCTTCGGCGAAGGATCCTGCCACATTGAGTCCGTCTCCGTCGAGAGCGGCGTGCCGGAACAGCCTTTCGGCAGCGACGAAACGCGCGCTGGCGCACGAAACCGCGTGGCTAACGCGCGTCGCGCGCAGCCCAATGCTGACTTCTGGGTCGCTATTGAAGCCGGCATCGATGAGGGCAGCACCTTTAGCTGGGTGACGATCGAGGACGGCAGCCTGCGCGGCGAAGCGCGCTCGGCGACCCTACCTCTGCCGCAGGTCATTCTTGAAAAAGTCCAGGCAGGAGAAGCGCTGGGGCCGGTGATGTCTCAGCATACCGGCATCGATGAAATTGGCCGTAAAGAGGGCGCTATCGGCGTATTTACGGCCGGAAAACTGACGCGCAGCAGCGTTTATCATCAGGCCGTCGTGCTGGCGCTAAGCCCGTTTCATAACGCTATTTATCGTTAACGTTAATCAACGCCTGCTCCAGCCACAGACGCAGCTCCGGCGGGGCTGACTTCAGGCTGTTCGAACCGCGGGTAATGGTGGCGATCCCGGCGCCGAGCTCGTTTTTCAGCTCGCGCTGGCTCATCTCGCCGCGCAGCAGCTCTTCAATAATACGCACCCGCGTGCCCAGCGCCTCGCGCTCGTCGGGCGTCAGCATGAGCTGTAAAAGCGGCAGATGGAGATCGTCGGCGTACGCCTGCTGCAGGAGAGCAACAAAACGCAGCCACTCCTGATGACGCTGTTCGGCCACCGCCGCTGAATAGGGGGATTGTTGGGTCATGTTACGCCACCTGTCGAATGTACTCACTAACGAGTACAAAGCATAACATACTTCTGTCCGGACTCTACGGATTTCGGGCAACATCGCGAAATACGATGTTGCCCGACGACGGCGATATTAATAGCGCAGCTTCCACTCCGCATCGCTCAGCAGCGTCTCTTTCTGGCCCATAAAATAGCGATAGTAGGCGTCATAGGACAAAACGTTTTTCACGTAGCCGCGCGTTTCAGAGAACGGAATGCTCTCAATAAACGCCACCGCGTCAATGCGGCCGCCGCTGTTGCCCCGCCACGTGCGCACCCGCCCGGGACCGGCGTTGTAGGCCGCGGAGGCGAAGATACGGTTATTGCCAAACTGCTGATAAACATATTGCAAATAGCTGGTACCAATGTTGATGTTCATTTCCGGATCGAGCAGCTGCGATGGACCGCTATAGCCGGGGATACTGAACATGCTCACCGTATGCGTTGCCGTCCCCGGCATAATCTGCATCAGACCGCGGGCGCCAACCGGTGAACCGGCTTTCGGGTTCCAGGCGCTCTCCTGACGCGCAATGGCCATCGCGTAGCTTTGCGGAATATCTTTACCGCTGATATAGCGGGTAAAGAGGTCGTTATAGGCCAGCGGGAAACGCTCTTCCAGCTGATCCCACAATTTACCGGCGATGGTGGCCTGGACGCTGAGATCCCACCAGTTCTGATTAAACGCGTAACGAGCCAGCTGCGCCTGCTGGTCTTTGGTCTTGCTGGTGACCAGATTGGCCCACTCGCTGCGGGCGGTGTTATCCATATTCCAGTACATCAGTTCGCGCACCCGCGCCATTTCCGGCCCCGAGGTCAGCGCCGGATCGAGGTTCGCTGGCGCTTTATCGATGCGGAACCTGTACTCCTCGCCAAGGCGCTGCGCGGCGACCATCGGATAGAAGCCGCGCTGCTGCATCAGCGAGCGGAGAATATCTTTCGCTTCGTCATCGCGCCCGCGCTCCAGCAGCAGATCGGCCTGCCAGTAGCGCCATTCGTCCTTCTCTTTCGCCTCCATCGGCAAGCGCGCCAGCCAGGTGTTCAGGCCCCGGCGGTCCCCAAGACCCAGCGCCATACGTACCCGGCGCTCCACCAGCGAGGTGGATTGCGAACGCATGATGGCATCGTCGCGCCAGATGGCCTGCTCTTCGGTCACGTCGCTGCCCATCAGGCGCCAGGCGACGATGTCCCGCAGCTCCTGAATCTGATCTTCATTGAGCTGCTGCGCCTGCGCTAATGAGGGGATCATCAGGCGCGCATTTTCCACATCCTGCCGCGCAACGCTGGCAAACGCGACCGCCGCCATCTGGCGGGTAAAATCCGTCGCGCCGGTTGTCCGGGCGAACGTCATCACGCTGTTGGGATCGTTAGCCAGCGCGATGACCGCCGTCGAAATCGTTTGATAATCGGCAGGCATCTGCTGGGCCAGGACCCGCACCAGGCTGGTATTGCCCGCTTTCATCGCCAGGCGAATGCGTTCAAGGTAGGCCAGCGGATCCTGCTGGCCGGAGGCGCGCCAGGCGCCAAACAGCTGATCACAGGCGTTTGGCTGACTTTTGCCGCTCAGCCACAGCGCTTTGGCGCCGTCCCAGGCCTCCTGAGCCTGGCCGACGTTCCACTTCGCATAGTAGTAATTGCACTGCGCCTCGGTGCCGGTCGGCTTATCCGGACTGAAGGCCAGCAGGCCGCGCCAGTCGCTACGGCGCGCCAGTTCATTGACGAACCGTGATTTCAGCGAGCGCGCGGGAGGCAGCGTCGGGTTGGCGGCGATAAAGTTGGTCACCACCAGCGCCGGCTGGTTCATCAGATCGTCGGTAATCTGCCGGTACTGGAGATAAGGATAGAGCGGATAGGTCGTCAGGGTGGGCATCAGCTGATTGACGACGTCCATTTGTCGACTGTCCCACGCCTGTTTAATTTGAGCATAGCGGCTGCGCTGTTCATCCAGTGAATCCGCATGCGCCAGTTGGCTTAACGTCAGCAGACTTACGCCGGCGGCCAGAAGACGCCACGTCACAGTTTTGGCTTTTTCCACAAGCTCTTCCTCTATTCAGATACACCACAGCAGCATCATGCCGCGGGCAAAAATTTCAGGTATTACGTAGATATGCTAATCAGACAACGCGAATCGCGCCACGTCCCGGACATTTTTTTACGCTTTTGTGAATCCCATCGCCTCGCTGGGATTAAAGCGCGAAAAAGGCTACACTTCGCCTTTGAAAACTATTCACTACCCTACTCAAAATCATTCTGGCTGCATCAAGCGAGCCTGAGGGATGAAGAGTATATAAAAGAGGCGAAGTCCAACGTGGCTCAATTCGTTTATACCATGCATCGTGTCGGCAAAGTGGTTCCGCCGAAACGTCATATTCTGAAAAATATCTCCCTGAGCTTTTTCCCTGGCGCAAAAATCGGCGTTCTCGGTCTGAACGGCGCCGGTAAGTCTACCCTGCTGCGCATCATGGCCGGCATCGATACCGATATCGAAGGCGAAGCCCGTCCGCAGCCGGGCCTGAAAATCGGCTATCTGCCGCAGGAGCCGCAGCTCAATCCGGAGCAGACCGTCCGTGAGTCGGTTGAAGAAGCGGTGGCCGAAGTGGTCAACGCCCTGAAAGGTCTGGACGAGGTGTACGCCAAATACGCGGAGCCGGATGCCGACTTCGACAAGCTCGCCGCTCAGCAGGGTAAGTTCGAAGAGATTATCCAGGCGCACGATGGCCATAACCTGAACGTCCAGCTTGAGCGCGCGGCGGATGCCCTGCGTCTGCCGGACTGGGACGCGAAAATCGCCAACCTGTCCGGCGGTGAGCGCCGCCGCGTCGCGCTGTGCCGCCTGCTGCTGGAAAAACCAGACATGCTGCTGCTCGACGAACCGACTAACCACCTGGATGCAGAGTCCGTCGCGTGGCTGGAACGCTTCCTGCACGATTTCGAAGGCACCGTCGTGGCGATTACCCACGACCGCTACTTCCTCGATAACGTCGCCGGCTGGATCCTTGAGCTTGACCGCGGCGAAGGTATTCCGTGGGAAGGCAACTACTCCTCTTGGCTGGAGCAGAAAGATCAGCGTCTGGCGCAGGAAGCTTCTCAGGAAGCGGCGCGCCGTAAGTCAATCGAGAAAGAGCTGGAGTGGGTCCGTCAGGGCGCGAAAGGCCGTCAGTCTAAGGGCAAAGCCCGTCTGGCGCGCTTTGAAGAGCTTAACAACGTCGAGTACCAGAAGCGTAACGAGACTAACGAACTGTTTATTCCGCCAGGCGCACGTCTGGGCGATAAAGTGGTTGAAGTCAGCAACCTGCGTAAGTCCTACGGCGACCGTCTGCTGATTGACGACCTGAGCTTCTCGGTACCGAAAGGCGCTATCGTCGGCATCATCGGCCCGAACGGCGCGGGTAAATCCACCCTGTTCCGCATGATGTCCGGTCAGGAACAGCCTGATGCCGGTTCAATCACCCTGGGTGAAACCGTCAAGCTGGCCTCCGTCGATCAGTTCCGCGACGCGATGGACAACAGCAAAACCGTATGGGAAGAAGTTTCCGGCGGGCTGGATATCATGAAGATTGGCAACACCGAGATGCCGAGCCGCGCCTACGTGGGCCGCTTTAACTTCAAAGGCGTTGACCAGGGCAAGCGCGTTGGCGAGCTGTCCGGCGGTGAGCGCGGTCGTCTGCACCTGGCGAAGCTGCTGCAGGTGGGCGGTAACGTCCTGCTGCTCGATGAACCCACCAACGACCTGGATATCGAAACCCTGCGCGCGCTGGAAAACGCCCTGCTGGAGT
>OLNK01002322.1_pt1 | contig 11318 bp, 6 predicted proteins | sample 1672791 | NCBI WGS metagenome assembly OLNK01 (sample SAMEA3136724, study PRJEB25190) | human gut metagenome | biome: human gut; feature: human-associated habitat; material: faeces | place: Austria | collected 2013 | reverse complement strand
GCTTCTGAGTCTGGCATAATCCGAAAGTTCCTGACAGGAAGGACACATCTTTCCTATCGTTTTGTCATATTCCTTATGATTCTTCCGGCAGTACAGCCGGATCATCTCTTCCACGACATACTGTTCTTTCTGCCGCTTTTTTTCTACTTTATTCTTTTTATTCATATCAAAGCTGTTTATTCCGCTTCCATTTCTCCCGTTTTTACTGTCTTTACCCTTAAGAAGAAATACAGGATGTGGCACACCCACACCACTGCCAGACAGATTCTTCCAACCGGCACATTCTTCATGCAGATAAATCCGATCGCCATAACTACGGTCACAGTTCCTACGATCTTACACTTTGTTCCCATTGTCATGGCCCTTTTCTGGACGAAGCTGTCCAGATGTTTCTTATATAAATTCGTTCCTATGAACCAATCATGCAGTTTCTTTGAACTCTTGGCAAAGCAGAACAGCGTTGCCATGTAAAACGGAACAGTTGGCAGGATAGGAAGTACAATTCCTATCGTACCAAGTCCCAGACAAAGAAATCCAAGCACGATCCAGACTATTTTTAATGGATTTTTCATCTTCTTTCTTTTCTCCTGTGGGAGTTCTCTCCCTTTTTTATTTGTGATTCTGATTCTATTTTCCTACACCGCCAGCACAAACTTCCGTCCGTCTACTCTCGTCACACCAAGCTCGATACCATACAGTTCCCGGATGCTTTCTTCGGTGATTACTTCCTCCGGATCACCTTCCACCAGTACCACTCCGTCTTTCATTCCGATGATGTTGTCTGAATAAGTGATTGCCTGATTGATGTCATGCAGTACCATAATAATGGTAATGCCAAATTCCTGATTGAGTTTTTTTACAAGCTGCAGGATCTCGATCTGATACCGGATATCCAGATAGGTGGTCGGTTCATCAAGGAACAGTGTCTTTGTTCCCTGACAAAGTGCCATTGCGATCCATACCCTCTGGCGCTGTCCTCCGGAAAGTCTTGATACTTCTCTGTCCCGGTACTCCATCAGGTTCGTGACTTCCAGTGCCCATTCGATCATACGCTCATCCTCGGCACTGTCCCCCTGCATCATCTTTTTATGTGGGGTACGTCCGAATGCTACCAGATTCTCAACAGTGATATCATCCGATGCACTGTTATACTGCTGGACGATGGCTACCTTTCGGGCAAATTCTTTTAAGTTCAGGTTCTGGATATTCTTTCCCTTGAGGAAGATATTTCCTTTCCCCGGATATAAGTTCTTTGTCATCAGGGAGAACAGAGTGGATTTTCCACATCCGTTCGCTCCCATGATGGTTGTGATCTTGCCTTCCTCGATCTTTAAAGATACGCCTTTTAACACTTTATTTTTACCATAGGCAAAATGTAGGTCTCTGACTTCCATCGCCGGCTTGTCTGCCCATTTATCCGCTTTTTTCTCTTTTTTCTTTTGCTCAAAAGTGGAATCATTCCTGATCAGTTCCATATCTTCCGAGGTCAGCTTGTTTTCTATCTTTTTATTTTGCATACTTCTTAGACCTCCTTAACAGAATGATGAAGAATGGGCCTCCGACCACACTCATAATGATGGATGCGGATACTTCATACGGAGCAGCTATCGTTCTTCCGATGGTATCTGCCAGTAGGAATGTAAACGCTCCGAACAAAGCACTAAATGGTACTAATGCCTTATGGTCACTTCCTACCAGAATTCTTCCGATATGTGGAACAATCAGTCCTAAAAAGCTGATCACTCCAGCTACTGCGGTGGAAATACTTGCAAGTAATACTGCTATCAGTGAAATCACGATACGCATTGCATTGACATTGATTCCAAGGCTCCTGGCTGTCTTATCTTCCAGCGCCAGCAGATTACACATCTTTGTCATGACCAGTGCCAGTACCAGTCCGATCACGACATATGGTACTAAGGTCTTCACGTCATCCCATGTCTTCATAGTGATATTTCCATTTACGATTGCTGCCACGCCGGACATATTTCCGCCGTTCATAGAATTTAACGCACTGGATAATCCGGTGAACATTGCATCGACTGCCACACCGACAAGGATGATTCTTAAGGGACTTAATCCCCCTTTCCATGACAGGCTGTAAACTAAGACAAATGCAATCACACCACCAAGAAATGCAAATAATGGAGTGAAGAAAAATAAAGTCGGTGCAAATGCGGTAATCAGTACTGCCGCAAAACTTGCTCCACTGGAAATACCAATGATTCCCGGATCAGCAAGAGGGTTCTTAAGTACTGCCTGAAATAACACACCTGATACCGCTATCGCTGCTCCTGCTAACATAGAGATTACAATTCGTGGGAACCGCAGGTCATAGATCGTTGCCACATCTTCATTGTATTCTACAAACAAACCTTTCAGCAGTTCCGGGAAGCTGACCTTCAGGCTTCCGATGTTCACTGCCGCAAAGAATAATGCCACAAGCAGCAAGATCATCACAATAAAAGAAATGGCTGCTTTTGCTGTTTTTCGATGTTTCCTTGCTTTATCCTGTGCGGAGAGGTTCTGGACTTCGGTTTTAGAAGTCTCAGAAGTATTCTGTGATTCTGTCTCTTTCATCTGTCCTCTCCTTTCTACTTGCTCTGCTGTTCGTTGTATTTCTCAGTTGCGTCAGAATCCTTGGCTTTCTTCTGTGCATTGTCACTGGCTTCTTTTGCTTTCTGTGTATCTTCATCACTCTCCGGGTACAGGATCGGCTGTAACTCTTCCAGTGCCTGTGGATATTTAAACGTTGCACTCATGCCAAAGTATTCATACGTCAGGTCATAGACTCTGCCATTCTTCACTGCATCAAAATGCTGCCAGATGTCATTCTCGGCAAAGTCCTTATTGAACATCTCCACGACCTGATCCGGCAGTGCATGGGCTGCACGCAGGATGATGTCCGGCTCTTTGGTCTTCATATCTTCCGTGTTGACGGTCAGAAATTCCTGATCGGTGTCAGAATACACATTCTCACCACCTGCCAGTTCCACCAGACTTCCCACATAGGAGTTCGGTGTGGCAATGATATAACTTCCCGGAAGTCCCATCAGGATCATCACCTTCGGATGGTCCTTGCCTTCGTTTTTCTTCTTATAGTCATCATAAAACTCGGTAAATTCCTTCACCAGCTTGTCTGCCTGATCCTGCCGGTCGAAGATCTCGCCCAGCTCCTGAATGGAACGGTACATACCCGGTACACTTCTGAGATTTAAGAATGCCCAGTCAGAACCGATGGCTTCATACTTCGGCTGCAGGTCATTCTGTAAGGATACCGGGCTTAAGATCCAGTCCGGTTTTAAGGATGAAAGAATCTCGGTATCCGGACTCATGGCTGTTCCGACCGTCTCTACATCCTTGTATCTGTCCGGGATGGTGGATACGGTACTGCTGCATACACCCACCAGATCCAATTCCAGCTTGTCACAGATATCTGCGGTTGCCGGAGAGGTCGCAATGATCCTCGGCTCTCCATCCAGCTCCTGCACCTTCTTCTTCGCTGCTTCCACCGCAGCCTTTTCCTTCGGATCGGTGATCTTCAATAACGACTCTGCGGATTCCGAAGAAGTATCCGCACTGCTCTCGGTCTTTGTCCCGGAGTCACTGCTTTCCTTTCTCTGACTCTGATCGACACATCCTGCAAGGGAAAAGAGCATGGTCATCGCAAGCAGGACTGCGGATGCTTTCTTTAATCTTCTATTCATCATCGTCCTGTCCACCTCCCCAGCGTCTCCAGTTCTTACGGAAATAGAATACCACAGCAGCCACAACACCGATCAGGATCAGACCGACCACCAGAACCGCAATTGCGATCTGAAATACCTTGTTTCCTGAAGTCGATGTGGAAGTACTGTCACTGTCTGCTGCATCTGCATCCTTTGCGGTAGAAAGACTTAATCCTTCTGCACTGTCCAGTGTACTGCTGTCCGTACTCGGAGTTTTCGATTCACTGCTTGGCTTTGCTGCTTCTGATATACTGCTCTGTAATTTCTTACCGGATGACGCACTGCCTGTGGAACTGTCGGATGAAGTACTTCCTGAACTCTGGAGAGAAGAATTTCCAGAGCTTAAGCTGCCTGAAGAACCAGATACTGCCGACCCTCCATCGGAAGAACTCTCTGCTGCTGTTCCGTTACTTGCTGCACTTCCTGTTACCATCGTAGCATTCATATCTGTGTTATTCCCTTCACTGAAATTACTTGGGTAGAGATAGAAGACAACATTTCTTCCCATCGGTTCTACATACATCGTTCCACGCACGATACAATTTTCACTTGGCACCTGAATTACGACATCGGCTGTCGTTCCGTTACTGTCAGAACCTGTACCTGTCTGTGCATACCCGGTACTTGACCAGCCGGAGTCACCGACACTCTGTACCTGAAAATCATGTCCACTGGTATAATCCATCAGACTCAGACGGATCGTCAGATAATAATTTCCATCATCTGCCACCTCTAAAATACCAGTCGGATACACGCATCCTTCTACCATTCCCTGTCCTGTGGCGTAAGAGCCTGCCCCGCCGGAATCTTCCACTACTCCAGTTACCGGATGTGCATAGCACCGGTTGATGGTACAGGTATAGACACTTCCTGTAGCCGCCTGTGCCTCCACTGCCGGAAAACCAGCCAGCAGGGCAAGGCCAAGTGCCGAAGCCATCACCACAGACTTGATTCTGTTCTTTATCTTTGCTAATTTCATCTTATTTTCTCCTGTTATACTAGAGAAGTCCCTGCCACTTATGTAGCAGAGACTTCCATTTTCTTTCTGCGTAACTGTTAAGATTCCGTCTGCCCGGCTCTGAACAATTACCTGTCTGCTTACGAACTGCCTGTCAGATCAGGAAGCCATTCTTAAGCTTTTTCTTTATAATGTTTACTTTGTAACTTTTCTTCTCTTGTACTCCATCAGTCCGGCAAGAAGTGCTACTCCACCGAGCAGAAGAAGTGCTGCCCAAAGTGTATTGTTTGCTACGACATCATCTGTCTTAACACTGGATGCACCCTTGAGGCTGGAACCTGTACCATTTCCAAGGCTGGATGTTCCACTCTTCAGACTTGAAGAACCACTTCCAAGTGAGGAAGAACCAAGTTTGCTGCTTCCAAGAGAATTGTTTCCGAGGGTATTATTTCCAAGTGAACCATTTCCAATCGAAGAGCCATTATTGTTATTTCCGTTGGAATTATTGTTGTTGTTATTGTTGTTGTCGTTCTTATTAAAGTTCGGATCGTCGGATGTGGTCGCTTTCAGTGAGCTCCAATCCAGTTTCAGGAATACTGGCTGAGTTCCTGTACCGGAACTGATTGCATCCATGATTGGAACAAATACCTGTAATGGCACATATCCATCATTCAGGGCTTCCGGAATCAGTTCGAATGTAACGACATCTGGATAGTTTGTTCCATAAGAATCAGATACTAATGTTCCATCTGCATTCTTCTGGTAACTGTCTACAGTAACATCTGCAAGATTTCCCTGTGGTGTTCCATACTTCTCATCAATTGTGTAACCTGTTGTGAAGTATTTCAACTGGCTTAAGAATCCCAGTTTCTGTCCTACCGTCAGACCATTGAAGTTCAGGGTGATATAATATTTGCCATTCTTCACTGTCAGTTTGATGGTATGGTTAATCGCCTCATTTGACATAGAATATGTATTCTTGTCTACTTTCACCATTGTTCCGTAAACGGAGTAAACACCATCTGCAAGATTCTTGATATCCAGTTTTCCATCATTTTTCTTTGCTAACTGCTGGATTGCTTCTGTCAGTTTTGTCACCTGTTCATCTACAAGTTTCTGTGATGCTGAATCATTATCCATGACATTCTGTGCACGATTAATTGCACTCTGCAATATTGCAAGAGAGCTTTCTGTGTAAACGTCTGTCTGACTTACAAATGTTTTTGCTTCTGCAATCTTACTTTCCAGTTTGCTCTTATCTACAACTTCTTTTTCTACCAGTCCATTTAAAGCAGTTGTCAGGGATTTCTCTGCTGCTGCAACTTCTGACTCTGTTGCTTTTGGATTTGCCACAACATTCTCAGCCAGTGTAATTGCTGTATTCAGGACTGTCAGACTGTTGCTTTCGTAAACATCTGTTTTTGCTGCTTCCGCTTTTGCTTTTGCAATCAAGTCATTCAGATTCGTCTTATCTACAGCTCTCAAACCATCCAGTGCTGTCTGGAGTGCTGTTACCTGTGCCTGAACTTCTGCCTTGGTAGCATCTTCTTTTGCTGCCACTGCCTGTGCATTTGTGATCGCTGTTTTTAATGCTTCAAGTGTTGCAGAAGTATAAACAACATCTGTACGGTTTGCTTCTGCTGTTGCTTTTTCAATCAATGCATTCAGTTCTGTCTTGTCTACAACCTGAGTTTCTACTGCGTCTACGGCTGCCTGTAAAGCTTTCACCTGAAGATCAATTTCTTTCTGAGTAGAATTCATGTCGTTATACACATCCTGTGCTGTCATATAAGCTGCATTTAAAGCATTCCAGTATTCAGCAGCAACATTGCCCTTAGACATAGCCTTCACCTGATCCAGAAGTGCTTTGATCACACTGTTATCTCTCTCAACGCCTGTCTCCTGTTTGATATTTGCCCAGTCGATAGAAACTCTGGCAACTTTTGTACCCTGACCTTCACCAATGCTTTCCATAACTGGAACATAAACCTCTACATAGAACAGGTTATCGTTCAGTTTAATCGGGATTGATAATTTCTTCGGATACCAGTTTCCTTCGGTATTCTTGTCATAATATTTAGAGTTCTTATCATTAAATAAATCATAAACGTCCGTGTACTCTTCCAGAGTTGTCGCATCAGAAGCCTCATATTTTACCGGATAATTATATTTGTTGTATTCAACCGTATCCATATCGACTTTTTTCAGTTTGTACAGATAGCCTGTCATTCCGGCAAACTCCATAGACTGGAAGTTCATCTCCAGTGTTACTTCACCTTTACCCGTAACTCTTACAATTCCGGTCTGAACCATGGAAGCATTTCCCATAGAATTTTCATCGGATGTTGCGTTGAGCAGTTTGATCGGTACGGAATATGTACCTTCAAAAATCTGCGGATATTTTTCAAAAAGATTACTCTGCTTGTTCTTAACAACAAGTGCTTCATAAGAAGAGGTCAGCAGTTTTGTCTGCTTTTCTACTTCTGCTTTTGTTGCATTGACATCAGCGGATACTTTCTGAGCAGATTTGATTGCTGCCTGGAAACTGTTCCAACTGTTGTCTGTATAAGTGCCGTCATTTGTCTTGGTCAGTGCATCTTCGATATAGCCATTTAATTCTGACTTATCTACTACATCATCCAGACGAACAAGTGCTTTCACTGCTTTATCCAGTTTTTCAACCTGTTCTTTCATTTCATCTGCTGTCGCATCAGATTTTGCTAATACTTCTTCAGCTTCCTTGATTGCAGACTTCAGATTCTCATAGCTGTCTTTTGTATAATTTGCTTCTGCGTAATTATTTTTCGCATCGGAAACTGCCTGATCCAGTTCTTCTCTTGCTTTTACTTCTTCTTTCATTACAAGACCTGCGGTTGCTGTATCCAAGGCTGTCTCTGCTGCCGTGATTTCTGACTGGAATGCCACCTTATCTGCCAGAACACTTTCTGCTGTAGCAATCGCATCAGTTAATCCAGCAAAAGATTCGCTTGTATAGTTTTTCTCTTTTAACGCTTTCGCATCATTCAGTTTTGATTCCAAATCAGATTTTTTAATTTCCTGTTTTACTGCAGATTTCAAATCAAGATTTAACAGGAGTTCTGCTTCTCCGCTTTCTGTTGTTACTTTTACTTTGTGGTTTTCTACATTTGCAGGAAGTGCAACTACAAGTCTGCCTGCGTCTGTATCTGCATCTGCATATCCGGCACCTTTGCGATACTGCATACCGGTAATTCCGTCCACGTACAGATAAGCAGTTACATTGCCATCTTTATCTGTATATAAACGAGCAGATTTTAATCCCGCATTCAAATCATTCGCTGTTCCATCCTGATTTGTCAGTGTTGCCTGTACTTCATAAACACCTTTTTCCATTGAAATAGCTGTTGACATTGGTACAAGTGCATCTATGGCTGATTGAAGTTCTGCAGATGCCTGATCCGCATTTTCTTCTTTCACTTTTCCTTCCTGAGCGTTGATTACTGCTTGAAGGTCTGCCCAGCTTTCTGCTGTGTAATCTGTTTTATTTAATGCTTTTGCATTTTTCAGAACTTTATTGTATTTGTCAAGTCCTGTTGCCTCTTTCAATCCACTGATTGCATCAGAGATTTCTTTATCTAATGCTACGATTTCAGAATCGTTTGCAGATGTTGTTCCGTCGATTACTTTCTGAGCTTTTTCTACTGCATCAGATAATACTTTGTAAGATTCCTCTGTATAATTGTCGGCTGCATATTTAGATGCTTTATCAACTGCTACAACTAAAACAGATTTATCATGAGTTGGCTCGTTAATTTCCAAAACACTTTCCAGACCAGACAATGTCATGAAAGCTGTTCTGCTTCCCTCTCCTGATCCAGGAACTTTATTCTGAAGTTCATCCATAATTGGAACATAGAAATTCAGGTACACACCATCATCTCTATCTGCTGATTCTGGAAATTTAAATCCGACTGTCTTTGGATAATACAGATCATACTGTTCTGCATAAGAATCCATATCTGTACTTCCCGAATCATTCAGATAATAACTGTAATAATCCAATGGAGTATATTCATTTAATACTGGAAGTCCATCTTCTTCTGTCTGCTCATTATTTGCCCAGAAAATGCCATTGCTGTATCCATATTTACCTCCGATTGTAATTCCCTGCGTATCAAAATAAATATGCTTCTTTCCATTTTCAACTACTAACCTTGCTGAATCACTGACAACCGCCGAATTACTCATAGATAATCTATCCGGCTGATCCTGTTGCCACATAGTAACATTAACGTTGTAAACTCCATCTTTGATTTCAGAAATATCTACTTTCGAAGATGCTTCAATAACTGCTAAAGTACAATTTACACTTTTTGTATCACTTACTACAACTTCATTACCTTCTATCTTTATGGACATGTTATCTTCATAAAGATTTAATGGATTCCATGTACCTTCCTGATAAGTACCATTTAAGCGGTACACTTCTATTTTATCTTTATCCCATCCATCCGGAATCTGGAATCTAAGTTCTACAGGATATTTCGGTGTAACATTTTCATCGCCTACTTTAACTGACAGATCATACATTAAAGCCTTTGAAGCATTTCCGGCTAGTTTAGAATAAAGAAGATTATACTCACTATCTTCGTCACTATCTTCCTTAACTAATCCTGCATCAAGTGTAGCCTTTGGATTAACTGAATATGAATCAGTATTTAACGTAACATTTCCATCCGTCAATGTAATCGGCTGTCTCGCATAAGATTCTGCTCTCATCTCAGCAACATAAGTTGTTCCATCATCCAATTCAATTTTTACTCTTTTGCCAAATGCTGCTTCTTTGTAGTTTTGGAATGTAAATGAAACTTTTCCATCCTTCAGAAGTTCCTCTGAATAGTTTGCAAGTCCATCTTCGCCATTTACTTCTGTTGGATATAAATTCATATATTCCTGAAATTTTTTATCGATAGCAGTTGTAGTTGACTGTCCCAAGTCTTTAATAGAAGTAAGTTCTTTTATTGATTTCACATTGCTGTCATTTTTCAGTTGTGCAGTAATCTTTAGAGTCCCGTTTTCCAAAATAGATGTTGTGAAATCTTTAAATAGCGGATTCACTTTTCCATTTAGCCACACATCTGCATAACTTCCTGTCTGTCCACTTACATTAGTTTTTGTAAAAGAAAGACCTCCATCTCCGTAGTTTGAAGCGTCAATAGTTTTTACTTCCTGCCGTTCTCCAACTTTTAACCATATTTTTCCTGCTTTTCTTGCTGTTGACGTATATTGTGTATCAGCTTTCTTTGTTCTGCCATAACTATAAAACCCATATACATACATTGAACCGGTTAAATTATCAACATCAAAAGAGTAATAAGTTCTTCCTGCTAATCCACTTTCAACAGAAGCATTTTGAATAAATTTATCATTCCAGCTTTCATCAATATATGTATTTTCTTGCTTGGCAAGTTTTTTTCCTAACATATATGTTGTTGCCTTTTCCACACCATTATCTGCTTTATCAGAAAAAATATAAGTATCTGGTACATTAAAAGTACCCATTGATCCTTTATTCGGTCTTGTACTATCATCTATTGCTCCCGGTTTTGACACCTGAAAAATATCAATTTTATCATAATTTTCAAGTTGTAACGTTACATGATACGTCCCATCATCATTCTTTTTTACCAGTGCAGCATTATCAACAAAATTTGCAATTGTTCCAGACGTTCCAGCTTTTGCTATAGACTCTCCTGTAGCATCACAAATATCAATAGGAATCAAATATTCTTTATTTTCCTCTATTAAATCACTTTTCGTCTGCCCCTCGTTTTCTTGTGCAAAACTTTGGACGCTCATGCCTCCTAAAAGCATAGAAACACTTAGTACACACGACAAAATTTTTTTTATTTTTTTCATCTTTCCTCCGTAGCATCCGAGGTGCCTGACACCCTTAAATTTTTATTAACATTGTTGCTTCCTGTGTCTTCCGCAAATGCGGTTGTCGGGACTAGAGTCAGGACCATCGCTGCGGATAATGCAAAGGTTAGTATTCGTTTTACGATTTGCTTCATTCCTTTTTCTTCCTCCTCTTTTTTTGTAACAAAACTGTCACTTTTTATTGTGGTTTTGCAAATCTGATCGATATAGCCACTTACTGTTAGTTGTACTTATCCTCTTCGAGTATCATCCATCCTCTCCTAACCACTTTCTGTCCTGTGGACTAATAATTTTTTAGTTACGATATATATACTCTTAGATAGTTACATCTAACCGCTGTTTTAAAGTTACCATATTATTTCACCCAACGTCAATACTGTATTTGCACCTATTTGTTGTCTGAATAGCAACAAATTCCCTGTTTTTTCTTATGTTTTTGTTGCTATTCAGGCAATTTTATGTGTAAAAACGCCGTTATTGATAGTGTTTTATCAATAACGGCGTCTTATCGAGTTTTTTTCTTATTTCGTTTTCTATTATGAGAAAATGATAAAATTTCTCATTTTTATTTTATACCCAAAAATATAATAGTGCAGTACTTTCCGGCATATGTACTAACCCTACACTACAGGTAACTGTAACCGGTACAACTCCCATCGTACCAACTCCCGTCCATTTGTGGATTTTACATGCTTCCATTGGAATTCTTACAA
>OLNK01002308.1_pt1 | contig 11392 bp, 9 predicted proteins | sample 1672791 | NCBI WGS metagenome assembly OLNK01 (sample SAMEA3136724, study PRJEB25190) | human gut metagenome | biome: human gut; feature: human-associated habitat; material: faeces | place: Austria | collected 2013 | reverse complement strand
TGGAAACGCGACAATATCCAATTGTAATGCGATTTTTAGGCTTTACATTTATTACCTGGTTGAGTTGCTCATCAGAATAATATCTATAGCCACTTACTGTAGTATGATGCGGATGAAGTTTTCCATTTGCATCCCAATTTCGTAATGTCTGAGCAGATACGCCTATAATTTTTGAAAATTCGTGTATAGAATAATATTTACTCAAAGTATCAACTCCTTTCAATAATATTCTAGTCTAATATCTTATAAAACTCAATATCTACTTATATGATTTTATAATTTATCTTTAACTGTTAATGACCTCTTAATTTTATCTTTCTATATTATCCTGCTTCTTCAGCAATTCCAAAAGCTCTTTTTCAGGAAGCGGCTTGGAAAAATAATAGCCCTGAATCATCTCGACTCCCCAGCTGCTGATCTGTTCCATTTCTTCCTGTGTTTCCACTCCTTCGGAAACGATATGATAATTCATTTTATGAAATGTTTCTACAACGCTTTCATAGAAAATTGCCCGTTTCTCATCCCTACAGATATCAAAAAGCAGAGATCTGTCAACCTTGATTACAGAAAACGGAAGCCTCATTACCGTATTCAGATTTGCATATCCGGAACCAAAATCATCCAGACAAAAACCGATGCCAGCGGCCGTAAATTCCTCCGCAACTCTTCTCAGACCTGCATTGTATTCAGTCGCAACCGTTTCCGTGATCTCAAACTGTATCCAGTCATGTGGAATCTTATAAGCATCCATAATCCGGATAAAATGTCTGCTACAGTCATTTCTCATCAGATCCAGAGAAGACAGGTTCACTTTTACATTCAGAAGATGTCTCATCAGGTATCGGTTTTCTCCTAAAAATCTGCAGACACGACTAAACTGTAGATCTGTGATCTGTTCGATCATATGATTTTTTTCTGCAATCTGAATAAATACATCTGGAGCGATCCAGCCAAGCTCCGGATGCTGAAGGCGACTTAGCGCTTCCAGTGTGATAAAGCATTTTTTCTGTGTAGAGTAAACCGGCTGATAGTAAATTTCAAACAGATCCTCTGTAATCGCCTTATGCAGATACTGCTCCACCCGTTTATTATACAGAAAACCATTCATCGTCTGATGATCATCCTGTATCACCTCTGTCAGACCACTTTTCGCAGATAAAGCTTCCAGATATTCTGCATATTCCAGAATAAGCCCACTGTCTCCAAGTTTCTGCGCATTCATGATCCCGCTTATGATCACAGGCACCGTAATAATTTTATTGTTGACATTCAGCTTACTGTTCCCATCAAACATTCTCTTCAGCTGCGTAAGATAATATTCATATTCTTCAAGTGAACCGGTAAGTATCATAAAACGCTTTCCCGTTGTACGAAATGCTTTTTTCCCGCACATCTCACCAAGTTTTCTTGCTGTCAGCTTTAAGATTGAATTACCGCCCTGTACCCCTGCGATTTTATTAATGTGCCTCAATTGATAAAGATACACCGTAATAATGTGAAATGATTTTTCCGCACTGATCAGCTCATTGCTTTTTCTGACCAGATACAGATGATTGTATAATCCGGTAAGTGTATCGATATTTGCATGAGGATTGTTGATCGTAATAAATAGTGCCAGAATTCCCAGACTCATACCAAACCCTGTTGTAAGAAGCGGATGATATAAAAGCTGGATCACCACTCCCGCACCGGATATCAACAGGATTTCCAGCAGACTCTTCACTTTTTGATAGCCCAGTTTTTTCCGCCATATGACAATAAGGATCAAGGCTGCTGCCATATGACAAAGTGCACTGTAATACATCAGCATATACCATGGACCTTTCATATAGCCTGCCGGTATATCAAAATAAAACAGCTTTTCCGTGAACGGGTTTGTCAGAATCATCCCCATCAGAATGAATGTCGGCACACCTGATAAAAACATCTTTTTTGCCGAAATGATCTTATTATCATGTAATGTCTGAATATAACAGATCACCGTAAACGGCAGCAATGCCTGAAGCAGATAAAAGATCGTTGTTGCAAGCATTGCAGCAATTTCACAATTACTATCTGGAAAAGAAATATAATAATTACTGGCAAGTTCCGCAACCACATCTAAAATACCGATGATGGCAAAGAAAAGGAATACCTGATTATTCAGATCCTCTGCTCTTTTCTGTCCCAGAAAATACCATAAAACCAGCAACAATATAACCATTGCCGCAATAAGAAAATCTATATTATAAGTCATATTTATCCTCCGCCGGTTTTTATTTATTTGAACAAAGCATATCGTCTGCCTGCTGTTTCCAGTCACTGAACGAAAGAAGACTACCATTCTTTTTTCTCAGATAACTATACCCGAACTTCAGCCGCACAGGCTGTCTGTTTCCACATTCTTCTTTCATCTCTTCTTTTATAAAATGCTCCCATTCTTCCGGTGTCTTTTGCGGGTTTTTTACGATAATCGCAAACTCACCACCATCAACACGAAAACTTACTGCCTGCTGTTCCAGAACACTTCTTTCTGCACTCTGGATGCTTCTTGCCGTTCGGATAACCGTTTCATCACCCATCTGTCTTCCAGACATATCATTAATCTTCTTCAGTTCTGCAATTTTCACAAACAACAATAATACATTTTCAAGTAAAATCGCACCCTCCTGGATCTCTTCAAGATACATCTCAAATGATTTCCGGTTTTTCATATCTGTCATCCGGTCTTCCAAGGACATTCTCCTATAAACCTCCTGTTCCAGGCAAAACTGAATGTTGTTGGATACTTTACAAAGCAATCCCCAAAACAAAACAGCAATATAAAGAAGAATGCCAAACTGGAAAATAGATTCATACCAGTAAATGGATAATACCCAGTACAGTACCAGTGCGATTACACCGCTTATCCCTAATACACCAAATGCCTTTAGACAGAGATTTACTTCCTTCTCCTGCGTTTTCCGATACTCTTTCCACAAAAGAAGGATCATAGACACAACCCCCGTAAATAATAAAAGATGTGTGATAAATAACATGTCTATAAAAGGAATCCTAAACAAAAAATACAAGAATCCCTGTAAAACAGCATTTGCATAAAGAAGAAAAATCCAAACCTGCGGTATCCATCTTACACTTTCACTTACTGTATTTTGTATAAATAGCAGCATAGGAACAGACATCGTCATAAACGCATAAAAGGATACCAACGTTCCTGCTGCACTCTGACTGCCATACATCTGGTAAATTCCTGAATCCAGAATACACCACAAACTGCATAAAAGCAAAAACAATGCTACATTTAAAAATCTCTTTTCTACAATCTGCCTGTATCTGGTATAGAAAAAGACAATCACCGAAACGAGACCGAGACCAGTCATTCCCAAAACTACCAGTATCGAAAAAATCGATCCTAGCAGATGCTGTCTGAAAACAGAACAAAACTCTCCGATCATCGGGGCATACACATATAGTCTGGCATTCTTTTTAGTTTCATAGCTGATTGATAACACTTCCTGCCCGATTTTCTCCGGCAAAGAAATATCTGCCCATATTTTCCCTTTCATCTGCCTGTTTTTTTCAAATCTGTTATCCTTATATTGGTAGAGAAGCCGGTCTCCTATGCAGACTTCCAGCTGATCCTGTATTCCTCGGATCGACAAGATTTTTCCCTTATCAGCCTCTGATAACATATCATTGTAAAGAATGATCTGCCCATCTTTATCCGCTGTAACAAAACACGGCAATTTGAGCTCCGTCTTTTTCCCATCCTTCAGCTGATACCATCCATTGCTGAATGTGTACAACTCGCCCCTTTCCGACTCCGTACCCGGCTGATACAGTATTCTGACAAAAATAAGCAACAATGTCACAATGAGCAAAATGCAGAATGCTTCAATTTTTTTCCATTTCTTTCCTTTTTTCATTTCCCTCATCTCCTATGCATTCTGCCGGAAGCTTTTCTACATAGAAAATGTAATTTCCTATGAAACAAAAAAGTCACCTGCGTTATACAGGTGACTAAAATTTAAGCCGAATAACTTTTTTCACTTACTCTATTAACCTATTCGCATCTTCTTATTGCAACCGGCTGACATAGCGTACTGCCTTAGTCCCTTTGGCTTTGCGTCACAGTTTTTCAACAGCTTTGCCCCTATAAACATAATTCAAGTATAGCATATTCAAGATGACGAAACAATATTTTAATTATTATAATAATCTATAGTTTTACACATAATCCATAACAAGAAACATCAGATACTTTCTGATATATTCTTCCATCTGCTCAATGGCTCCCGAAAGCTGATTTTCAATATATTTTCTGTTATTTTTTGATGTAGGAAGCACATTCGCACCGGCAAAAAGAAAGATTGCCGCAAGACCAAACAACAAAAAATACATTCCAAATCCTGCATGTGTCGTCAATGCATAAATGCCATAAACAAATGCTGCCGCACCCATGATCACAATTGCAAGTGCCACCCACTTATAAGTGGGATTACTTCTGTCATAGGTTCTTTTTTTCTTTGCTGCCAGACTCAGATTCATATATAAATCCGACTGGTTCTTCAAATATTTCTTACAGATTCCTTGCTTCGTCCAGCAGATTCATTTTCATTTCATAATATGCCGGACTCATATCCAGATAATGCTTGTGAGGATTTTCAAACCGTTGTTCCTCCGGCCAAATTTCTGTATCAAGCTGCCTTTTCACATATGCCCTGATTTCTTCCAGAGATTGTACTGGGGCTATACGTCTGCCGTTTTTGACTATCAGCTTTTGCAGTACAATTTTCAAAATGTCGGTTCTTCCACGGCTTTTCCGGATCGACATAGCGGTACGGATTTGTTAAATCCACTTCTTCCTCCGCACCTGTAATCAGATCAGCAACCGCCTGCCCACAATCGCCAAATATTCGATATACCTGCTTTAACCCGGGATTGGTGATTTTCTCTACGGTTTCCGATACTTTAATCCTCGGAACAAAGGAGCCGTTTTCTTTCACCGCCGAAATCTTATAAACTGCTCCAAACACAGGATTGCTCTTTGCCGTAATCAACCGTTCCCCAACGCCAAAGCTGTCAATCTTCCCGCCCTGATACAAAATAGAAGTAATCGTATATTCATCAAGACTGTTTGACACTACGATTTTACAATCTTCAAGCCCTGCATCGTCCAGCATTTTCCGGACTTTTTTAGAGAGGTACGCCAAGTCTCCTGAATCCAGGAGCACTACATTGTCCGGGTAAATCTCCGCATATCGCCGAAATGCCTCATATTCATCTTTAAAATACATGACCCAGCTATGCGCCATTGTCCCGTTCACCGGGATTCTAAATTTCTGACCTGCCATTACAGTGGCCGTACCGGAAGCCCCACCGATATATGCTGCCCTTGCGCCGTAGACTGCCGCATCAATATTATGCGCCCGCCTTGCTCCAAAATCTGAGACAATGCGTCCCTGCGCTGCCCGGACAATCCGGCTGGTCTTGGTGGCAATCAGGGATTGGTGATTGACCTGAGTGAGAATCGCCGTCTCGATCAGCTGTGCATCAATCAGAGGTGCAACGACCGTAATGACCGGCTCGTTGGGGTACATAACCGTTCCTTCTGGAAAAGCATAAATATCTCCTGTAAATCGGAACTCTTTCAAATATTGCAGAAATTCTTCTGAAAACAGATTCAGAGAGCGGAAATAATCTATGTCCGCGCTGTCGAAATGCAGATTTTCTGCATATTCAACTACCTGCTCCAGACCGGCAAATACCGCATAGCCGCCCTGGTCGGGATTCTTCCGGTAAAACACATCAAAAACGACCTTCTGCGTTTTCTGCTGGTTAGCGAAGTAGCCATTTGCCATTGTCATCTCATACAGATCCATCATCATGCTGATGTTTCTTTTATCAAACTGCGTCACTATCCTTCCTCCCATCTTTCAAAGTAAACAAAATTTCTCCTTAAAACTGCTTTAAGTTTTCAGAACTTCCGGCAGAATCAGTGCAAGATCTCTGTCCATGCCCATCGCCTTATTCTGAATCTGATGTGGAATGTAAATCTCGCCCTTATTAAAGGTAATATAAAAGGCATTCGGTTCCGTATCTGCCCATGTTCCCGCATGGAAAGCACAGCTTTTCCGGTTTGTTTTTACCGTCACTGACAAAAACCTGTCCTGGTTTATGAAACGGGCAGGCTTCAAAATGGGGAATGCATATTACCTTGCCGGTTCATGGGTAACTTCTGACTTTAATATTGTGATTTTTACATTCTTTTTCATTACATATTCTCCTTAAGCTCATGTAGAAAGAGGGATAAATCTTCACATACCGCTAGACTCTTTCCTTTTAGATGTTCTGGCGAACTCTCTTTCGCAAGATTCACTGTCACCAGAAATGTTTCTGGAAATTTGTCGGCCATCTTCCAAAAGGGAAGTTTAATCACGCTGGGCGTCATATCGCCTACTCCTAATTCCAGCAGGAGCAGCTTTTTATCCTGATTTTTACGGACAAAATTCTCATATCTTCGATATGCGATTTTCCATGCTTCGCCCTGTAAAAATGTACTGTCCTGCACCCACGGAACCATTTTCCAGCCGCAGACAGGACAGCGGGGAATCAGTTCTGACGGAACTTCCAGGCCGTTCATGCTCTTTAACATATCCTCGACCAGTCCGTGATTTTCATACAGTTTGTCATGGCATGGCTGGCTGCACTGAAAATAGCGGAAGTCCCCCTGGAACTGGCAAGTTCTTTCCTCCGGGAAAACCTTTGGAACCTGAATATCACAATTTGTCGTCAAAATAAAATATTCCTTTTCTCTCAAAATCTCCAGAAGGTCAATGTACGGCTGACCCACAGGTGCTTCTTCCATAAATCTTATATAGCGTGAGTAAAAACCCCACTGCTGTTCCGGCTTTGAGTAAACGTAATAGAACCCCTGAAAAAGACTTTGAATTCCATAGGCTTTCTCAAAATCATGGAAGTTTTCTTCAAATACGGTATTATGATGATAATGATTATAGCCAGCCGCGCTGGACAGCCCGGAGCCTGCTCCTACAAGCACTGCATCCGCCTGCCGGAGCAATTCTGTCGTGGTTCTGATGCTCTCTGCTCTCATTTCATTTCCCCACTCAAAATCTTTCTGGTGTCAGTCAATACCTTTGCAATATCTTCCCGGATTGCCATCCCCTTATTTTTTAGTTCATCCGGCACAATGGCATCCCGCGGATTGATGGTGATATAGAAGGCGCCCGGCCATGTGTAAGTGAGGTTCCAAAATGGCTCTTGAATGAACATCGGCGTCATACGACCCACACCGAGCTCCAGAAACAAAACCTTTTTATGCATATTCTTTTTCAGGAACGTATTGAGTTTGTTGTGTTCTTCATGGTACTTTTTGCCCTCCAGAAACACCCATGAACGTACCCATGGTTCCATTTCCGCGCCGCACTTCGGGCAGCGAGGAATCATATCCGTAGGAACCCGCAGGTCAGGACCAATGGCGTCATTCAGCTTATGTAGTGTTTCCACAGAATCATAAAGCTCGTCATGACACCGACGACTGCACTGGAAATACCGCCAGTCTCCCTGAATCGCGCTGATTTTTTCCTCCGAGAATATACGGCTAAACTGTGTATCCTGATTGGTCGTCAGGATATAATAGTTTTTATCTTTCAAAATTTCAGACAGATCATAATAGGGCTGTCCGGTCCTGGCGTCCAGGATCATGCACAGGTTCCGGGCAATGAATGCCCACCGTTCCTCGCTGGTACGGTAGTGATAATAGAACCCATCAAAGGAATTGTGGTAGCCATATTTTTTTTCAAAATCACCTAAATTCTCTACAAAGTCCTTATCCCGTTCATAGTAGTGCCGGTAGCCTGCGGCAGCTGACATTCCCGAGGCTGCTCCCACAACAATGGCAGCAGCCTCTTTGATGTGTTCGGCAAACAGTTTTACCTGTTCTTCATAGCTTTTACTTTTTGTCGTTATCATCTTTAAAATGCTCCTTTTTCTGTATTTTCAGTTTTGATTTATGGCGGACAAAAGATTGCAATTGCCTTTTACATGCACATCACCATTCGCATTAAGTTGCAAGTTCACACTGCACTAACAAAAGACTCTGCCTCTTTTTTCAAAGCAGCAAGCGTTTCGTCCAGATATCCGTTCACTCCAAAAGATTTCTCCTTAATATCTTCCGTAATGTACACTTCTCCGAGATTGATCGTTATATAGGCTGCGTTCGGCTCTTGAGCCGTCAACCGCATAAGGGGAGCTTTGATCAGCTGGTTTCTCCATCCGATCCCCAGTTCCAGGATCACAAGGTTTTTCCCTTGATATTTCTTCAGGAAAGTATCCAGACGTTCCTTTTCCGCTGTCGGCTGGATAAAATTGGGCCCGATCATATGAATCTTCATGGGACCTCCGCACTCCGGGCAGCGGGGAACCAGCTCTAATGGGATTTTCCCGTCCTGCTCCTCTGACGCCATCTTCTCCGCAAGATCCAGCACAGGATACAGCTTCTGATGACATCCGGACGCACACTGCATAGTCAACCAGTTCCCTTCTATCTCATAGATTTTCTCTGGATCAAAACCACACATCTCAAAATGGCACTCTCCGTTGGATGTAACCACAAAATAATCTTTCTCTCCTATGATCGCTTTCAGGTCTGACATCACTTTACTCTCTTTATATTCACCGCAGTAATGATTGATCAGCCTGCTCCAAAATCCCCATTTTTCTTCTTCTGCAGGCCACTGTGCGCTCATGCCGTGCAGGATACATGTCAACCCATATTTCTTTTTCAGATCGCCGAATAATTCCCGGAACGCCTGATCATCCGCAAAAAGATGCAGTCCTTCCGTAATGGAAAGTCCATTGCTCGCTCCGATCAGGATGGCATCCGCTCTTTTTATTTTTTCCGCAATTTTTTTCAGATCACTCATACTGTCTACTCCTTCTTTTCACTTCTCATATCGAAATTTTTTGTTCATCTGTATTGCTTCACTGCTTCTTTCAAACTTACAAGCATTTCCTTCAGGTCATCTTCCAGCTAATTTCACAGCATCCCTTAAAACTTTTGCAATATCCCCCACAATCGTCATCCCCTTGTCCTCAATCTGCTGAGGCAGGAAATCATATTTATTATTCACAGCAATATACCGTGCATGAGGAAGGGAAAGTGTCAGGTTCCAGAAAGGTTCCTGAATAAACATCGGTGTCATCCTTCCCACCCCAAGCTCTAAGAACAATATCTTCCTGTCCTTGTTTTTCAAAATATAATCGGATATTTTCTGATATTCTCCCTCATATTTCTTACCCTGAAGAAAATTGCCATATCCCCGCACCCACGGGAACGCCTCACCGCCGCAGTGAGGACATCGTGGAATCATCTCAGATGGCACATAGGTGTCATTTCCCATTGCACGAATCATCTCTTTCACCGGTTCCACGGCATCCCATGTATCATCCGTGCAACACTTCGCGCACTGTAAAAACCGATGGTCTCCCTGGATCTCGCTGACTTTTTCCTCCGGATAAAGTTTTATGAACTGGGTATCCTGATTGGTCGTCAAAATGAAGAAATCTTTTTCCGCAAGTAGCCTATCCAAATCCAGATAAGGCTCCCGTACCGGTGCGTTCTGCGTTGTGTTTAAGAAGGTCGCCACATATCCCCAGTGTTCCTCTCGGGTCGGGAATGGGTATTGCATTCCAGCAAACGCGCCATGAAATCCGTACTTTTCTGCAAACCTTCCAAAATACTTCCGATAGGAAGCATTATCTTCATAGTAAAAATCTCCGCCGCCTGCCGCTGACAGCCCGGACGCACCGCCAACGACGATACAGTCAGCCTCATTTAGCTCCTGCACCAGGCGGCTGATCTGTTCCGAGTACGGCAGCGTCTTTTTCTTCGTGAGTATATATGGCGTCTTTCCGGACGCATACATTCCATAATATTTTGAAAAATTCGTCTGTGTCTGCATTACAAGTTCTTCATAAAACGTCATTTCCTGTCTTCCTTTCGTATTTACTGTAAATTTTATTTTAACACCAATTCTTACTCTATCATGGGGTTGCCTTTCTGTCAATATGTTGTTATAATTAAATTAACATCTAGGAGGAATTATTTATGAAATATTCAACAAAACTCAGTGATGCGGTTCACATCCTTGCATTTATCGTACTGAACCCCAATGGTTCCCTGACCAGTGACAGTATTGCGGAAAGCGTACACACCAATCCCGGCTGTGTGCGCCAGCTTATGTCCAGTCTGCGCCGAGCCGGTCTCATCTCCAGTGTCAAAGGTCATCCAAAACCATCACTTACCAAAGAGCTTTCGACGATTACATTGTTGGATATCTACAGAGCGGTAGAAGGAGAAAAGCCTCTGCTTCATCTGGATACTCATACTAATCCGGAATGCGGTGTTGGCATCTATATTCAGTTGTCTCTTCAGGATTTTTTTGACCAAATCCAGGAAAAAGCAGAAGAAGAAATGAAGTCTATCACTCTACAGGACATCCTTGACCGATATCAGAAAAAAACCGTCCATCTGAGCAAAATTTCTTTCTGATCGGGGATTGAATATATGATGTGCCAGAACTGCATACAGCATATAAGCTGACAAAATACCGAAGTGCCAAATCCCAAACTGGAAGAAGTGCTCCAATTACTGGAAAAATTGATTATTTAAGAAGATTAGGGTGCCAAAAGGTTTAATACTTACGCAGATAATCAGTTTATGAAAGATTATCTCAATAGGAACAAACAATTTTCTGACGGTTCCTTTATTGTTGCTGATGGGACATACAGTGGAGAAAAGAACTCACATTTAGCATCTGAGCATAACCTAAGGCTTGTTACAACTAATTTTACAGGACGTAAGCCACATGCGAATGTGAAAACTGTCCATACAAAAAACGCTGTAATCCACGATTTTTGAAAACACGGGTACGAAAAGAGTTATCCTGGAAATCTGTTGGAAGAGCAGAACAATTGCAATACATGAAAACAGAAAATTTCTCTGAGTATGCAGGGTTTAGAAATGGAGTTGAGGCAATTCCCGCTCTTCTTCGTCGAAGATATCATGTGGACAAGATACCTGTGAACGGAAAAAAACGCACTCGATTATTCTTCGGATTTAAAATAGCAGCATTAGATTTTTAAAAGCTATTAGATTATACCAATAGCTTAGATTTGTATACTCCCCATAAACGATAGGTTCAAAATCATATTTTTTACCAGTTCGTGTTAAATTTTCAAGGGTACAAACAAAATCAAATATTAAAATTGTGCTTTTGACATTCTAATCCTATAAAGCAAAAAAGCACGAAAAACTAACGTTTTTCGTGCTTTTTGAGAGGCGCCAACCAGATTTGAACTGGTGATAGAGGTGTTGCAGACCTTTGCCTTA
>OLNK01002307.1_pt1 | contig 11402 bp, 9 predicted proteins | sample 1672791 | NCBI WGS metagenome assembly OLNK01 (sample SAMEA3136724, study PRJEB25190) | human gut metagenome | biome: human gut; feature: human-associated habitat; material: faeces | place: Austria | collected 2013 | reverse complement strand
ATACACTGCTCACGTGGCCGAATGACCAGTTCTATTACTGCCGTCTGTACGCGAAAGAGGGAACGGACATGGTAAATTTCATGTCCAGACTGACGGTGTATCTCGGGAAAATCAAGAATAGAAACGCGGGAGATTTCTATACGAGTACGGTGGCGGATGAGATGGGATCCATCGACAGCCTCATGGGCGGACTTTCCATGGCTGTGGGCGGGATCGCTGCGATCTCTCTCCTGGTGGGCGGCATCGGGATCATGAACATCATGCTGGTGTCCGTCACGGAGAGGACCCGCGAGATCGGTATCAGAAAGGCGCTCGGTGCAAGGACCCGGGATGTCCTGATCCAGTTCCTTACGGAATCTGCCATCCTTTCGGCCTGCGGAGGAATCATAGGGATTCTTCTGGGCGGCGGCCTGGTCACTCTGGTGGGGGCGGCCATCGGAGTCCCGACGATTGTCAAACCGGGAGTCATTCTGGTGGCGGTTACTTTTTCCGCTGTAGTCGGAATCTTCTTTGGACTTTATCCGGCCTCCAAGGCGGCGAAATCAGATCCGATTGACGCGCTGCGATATGAGTAAATGAGAAAAATAATAGCGAATTTTCATTTTATTTACAATTTTATGAAAATTATTTAAGACACTCGCCATTTACCTGAACTTATGCTATAATAAATTGATACGTTTATGGTAAATGGGGAGTGAACTTATGCTCAATGAAGAGAAGATCAGGCTGATGGCCGACCTGGCTGTTTTCGAGAAAAAGAACGGCGGCAGGATGCAGGCGGTTACCAGTTACTTCAAAAGTGATTATATCAGCCGGAACATGATTCGCGGTTTTATCAGCTATACTCTCTGCTGCGTGATGATTCTGGCTATCTGGGTTTTATTTAATATGGATGTTTTCCTGAGCACCATAGGTATCGACGCTCTCACAGGGCTTGCCTGGAAGGGCGGGGCGGTTTACCTTGTGGGGCTTGTTCTGTATATGGCGCTAATCTGCGTTATTTACGGCAAACGATACGATTATCAGGCTAGAAAAAACCGTATTTATATTGCGAAATTAAAGCATCTGGACAAGCGCTATGATTACCACAGCCGTTCCAGGGAACTTGCGAGGGAGGGCAGACGCGTATGATGGGACTTCTGGTTTTTAAGGAGAGGCTCAAAGCATTTTACGGTAAAAACAGCGCATTTGTAATTCCTGTCCTGAAATTTATCGTAGGATTTACCGCCATCTTTCTGATTAACAGGAACGCCGGTTTTATGCCTAAGATTTCAGGCCCCTTCGTACCGGTGGCTATAGGACTTGTATCCACCTGTCTGCCGTATGGGACGATCGCGTTTCTGGCAGGCGGATTTCTTTTGATACAGCTTTATGCCGCATCTTTGGAGGTTGCGGTGATTACCTGTATTTTCCTGCTGATTGTAGTCCTGCTTTACTATGGATTCCAGCCGGGAGACAGTATTCTGCTTCTGGCAACGCCGATCCTGTTCTTTTTTAAAGTTCCGTTTGCCATTCCGATTCTGGTGGGCCTGGCGGGCAGCCTGGTTTCGGTAATACCGATGAGCTGCGGTATCTTTATTTATTATGTGATTATGTATGTGAAGCAGAACAGCAGTTTTCTGGCGGGCAGTGAACAGGTAGAGATGACGCAGGTATTTGCACAGGTTGTGAAAAGCCTCATTGGCAATCAGACGATGCTTGTCATGGTAGCGGCGGGATGTCTGGGCGTTTTGGTCGTCCATGTCGTGAAAAATCTTTCAATTAATTACTCCTGGGGGACGGCGATAGCGGCCGGTTCCATTATCCAGCTGATTGTGATATTTGTCGGTGACTTTAAGTTCGGTGTGTCGGTATCGGTGCCGGGCCTTATAATTGCCATTATATTATCCGCAGCGGTTGCGGGAGTGTATCACTTCTTCGTTTTTGCCGTAGACTATAGCAGAACGGAGTACGTGCAGTTTGAGGATGACGATTACTATTATTATGTGAAGGCGGTTCCCAAAATTGCGGTAACTAAGCCTGAGGTAAAGGTACAGAAGATTAATACGCGCAGAACGCCGAAGCACTGAGAACGTGCGGCGGCAAGTTAGAATGAATGACAGAAGGAGGTGAGCGCATGGCAGAGATTCTAAGGGAACTTTATTCCTGGATAGCATTTGTGCCGGAGATTACTTTCAAGAACTTCTTAGAGATTGCAATCATTACGATAGTCGTTTATGAGATGCTGGTATGGATTAAGAATACAAGAGCATGGACTCTTCTGAAAGGGATTCTCTTTATTTTTGCGTTCGTACTTTTAGCGGCCATACTGGAGCTGGATACCATCCTGTGGCTGCTCGAGAAGACTTCCTATATTGCGGTGACGGCGATTCTTATCATATTCCAGCCGGAGCTGCGAAAAGCCCTGGAACAGCTTGGCAGCAAGAATGTCCTGACCAATCTTTTCACGGCCGATGATGTGAAGAAGAATGAAAGTTTTAATGAGAAGACAATCAATGAGCTGGTAAGGGCCAGCTTTGAGATGGGCAAGGTTAAGACCGGAGCCCTGATGGTAATCGAGAGATCAACTCCTCTCGGAGAGATCGAGAGAACCGGAATCGAAGTGGATGGCATTGTCACCAGCCAGCTTTTGATTAATATATTTGAACATAATACGCCTCTGCATGACGGAGCCGTTGTGATCCGCGGAAACCGTGTCACGGCTGCAACCTGTTACCTGCCGCTGTCGGACAATATGGGCATCAGCAAGGATCTGGGTACGAGACACCGGGCGGCCGTGGGAGTCAGCGAGGCTTCGGACAGTGTGACCATCGTCGTTTCGGAGGAAACAGGACGGGTCACGGTGGCGTCAGGAGGACAGCTTCGCAGGGTAGCCAGCGGAGACGAACTGAGGAGCCTTCTGTCCACATTGATTAAACACGAAGACGCAAACACGGGCAGATTTAAGATTTGGAAGGGAAGGCGGAAGAATGAAAGAAAAGCTGACTAAAAATTCCGGACTGAAGCTGGTTTCCCTGCTCTGTGCATTTTTTGTCTGGCTGGCCGTCGTAAATGTGGCGAATCCGGTGACTACAGGGACCAAAGAAGTCCCTGTAGAGCCGATTAATGAGCAGGTTTTGGAAAAAGCGAACCTGACATATGAGATCGTAGGCAAGAAAACGGCAGTCATTACCTACCGTATCAGAACCAAGGATCAGTATAAGGTGAAACCGAGTGATTTCAGGGCATATGCCGATCTCTCCGAGATGTATGATGTCACCGGGGCGATCCCTGTCAAGGTTGAGGTGGTCAACAACAGCGACCTCTTTGAGACGGCGCCGACGGTCAAATCACCGGAAGTCATTAAGATTCAGACGGAAAACCTGCAGACGAAAGAATTTACACTGGTGCCGAATCCATATGGAAAACAGGCGGACGGATACCAGCCGGGTGAAATTACCATGTCGCCGGATCACGTCTATGTCAAGGGACCTGTATCCCAGGTGGGACAAATCAGCGGAGTAGGAATCGAATTTCCGATCGAGGGGGCCAGCTCGGATGTCACCGGCACGGCCACACCGGTATTCTATGATGCCAATGGGAACAAGCTGAATGATCTCCAGGACAAGGTCAAGGTGCTGGGCGGAGATATCACGTACACGATGCAGATACTGAAGGTAAAGACGATACCGCTTGATTTTGTCGTCACGGGCGAGGTTGCCCAGGGATATAAATATACGGGTGTGGAGACTTCTGTCAAGAATGTTTCCGTGGCAGGGCTTAAGTCGGATCTGGCGGGTATCAGTACACTTACGGTACAGGATCCGCTGCTGAATATCGACGGAGCGACTTCTGACAAGACATGCGAGATTGACCTCAAAGATTTCCTGGAACCGAATATCACGATAGCCGGTATGAGCGATACCGTGATCACGGTGACTCTGAAAGTAGAGCCGCTGCGGGAGAAGACATTTACGGTCAATACGAAGGATATTGCGCTGAACGGCAAGTCCGATAATTATTCCTATACGTTTGGCAGCGATAAGGCGGAAATCAGGGTGCGGGGACTCAAGGAGGATCTGGACAGTCTCTCCACCGCAAAGATGAATATACATGCCGATGTCACCGGTCTTGGAGAAGGAACCTATGACATCGAGGCGGCCCTTGACCTGGATGATGCATTCGAAGTAATCGCCTATCCGAAGGCGACTATGACGATTGCCGAGAAGTCACCTTCCGACGAGGTTTCGGGAACTGCGGAAGAGACGAAGACGGGCGAGACTAAGCCGAATGAATCAAAATCAAACGAAACAAAAGAGACTAAAGCTGCAGAGAGCAGCCCGGCGGAGACAAAACCGGCAGAAAGTAAATCAGAATAGTAAAGAGGGGTTATTTTGTCATGGTTAAGGCAAAAATAAAAATTAAGAATCCAACCGGCCTTCATTTGAGGCCGGCCGGGATTTTCTGTAATGAAGCGGGTAAATATGACTGCTCCATTATGTTTAACTTCAGAAATTCAACATCGAATGCAAAGAGCGTGTTAAGCGTTCTGGGCGCCTGTATCAAGTGCGGGGACGAGATTGAATTTATATGTGACGGCAAGGACGAGGAGGCAGCATTGTCTGCAATGCTTAATATTGTGAACGACGGCCTTGGCGAGTAAAGAAATCCGGAAAGAGGAGGAACCACAATGGCAAGAGGGACAGGCGCATCTGCCGGTATCGGTATTGGAAAAGCAGCTATTCTGAGAGAAGAGAAGTTAGTGATTGAAAATACCGGAATCGAGGATGCCGAAGCAGAGAAAGAACGTTTTAAAAGTGCGGTGGAGCAGAGTATTGCGGATGTAAGCGCCCTTGCGGATGACATGGCATCCAGAATTGGAGAGAAAGAAGCTGAGATTTTAAACGGCCATTTAATGCTTTTACAGGATCCGATGCTGACGGGCGAAATCGAGAATCAGATTGATAACGATAAGGTCTGCAGTGAATTTGCGGTGGAGACAGTCTGCAATATGTATGCAGATATGTTTGCTTCCATGGATGATGAATTGATGCAGCAGAGAGCTGCGGATATGAGAGACATAAAGACAAGAATGCAGAAGATTCTTCTGGGAGTCCAGTCGGTGGACGTATCCCTTCTTCCGGCGGGAACTATCCTGATGGCGGAGGACCTGACACCGTCTGTCACGGCAGGAATCAACCCCGATAATGTGGCGGGAATTGTGACGGAGCTTGGAGGGCGCACCTCCCACTCGGCAATCCTGTCCAGAGCCTTGGAAATTCCGGCTGTCGTAGCGGCATCGGGAATTCTTAGTGAGGTGAAGGACGGCGACGAACTGATTCTGGACGGAGAGTCAGGAGAGATTTTTGTAAATCCCGGCAGTGACCTGATTGCAGAGTATGAGAAAAGACGGGATGCCTATTTACAGGAAAAAGAAGAACTGAAGCAATATATCGGAACGTCCAGCACCACGGTGGACGGAGTGACGGTCGAGATAGCGGCCAACATCGGAAAGCCCGAGGATGTGGACCGGGTGCTTGCCTACGACGGGGAAGGAATCGGTCTTTTCAGAACCGAATTTCTGTTCATGGATCGGAACGAGATGCCGACCGAGGATGAGCAGTTTGAGGCTTATAAAAAGGTAGCCGTCGCAATGAAGGGGAAACCTGTTATTATCAGAACCCTGGATATCGGCGGCGATAAAGAGATTCCTTACATGGGGCTTAAAAAGGATGAAAATCCGTTCCTGGGCTACCGGGCGATCCGGTTCTGCCTTGACAGAAAGGATGATATTTACCGTCCGCAGCTTAAGGCCCTGCTCAGAGCCAGCGCTTTTGGCAATATAAAGATTATGGTTCCGATGGTGACTTGTATTGAAGAATACAGGGAAGCGAAGGAGCTGGTGGCGGATATCGGGAAAGAACTTGATGAGGCAGGAATTGCCTATAATAAAGAGATTCAGGTCGGAATCATGGTTGAGACGGCAGCCGCATCCCTGATGGCGGATGTGTTTGCGAAGGAAGTCGACTTCTTCAGTATCGGCACCAATGATCTGACACAGTATACAATGTCGGTAGACCGCGGCAATGATAAGGTTTCCTACCTGTATTCCACCTTTAACCCGGCAGTGCTTCGCAGTATCCGCCACATCATCGAATGCGGACGCAGGGAAGGAATCATGGTGGGAATGTGCGGTGAGGCAGCCAGCGATCCGCTTATGATTCCTCTGCTTCTGGCATTCGGGCTGAATGAGTTCAGCATGAGTGCATCTGCAATTCTGAAGGCGAGGAAATATATTACCGGATACAGTGTGGAAGAATTGAAGGCGGTTGCGGAACAGGCGATGGGCTTTGTGACGGCAGCCGAGACACAGCAGTTCATGAAGAATTTTGTGGAAGGCCGATAAACCGTGATTGCGCGCTGTTTTCCGGTGTGGTGTGAGCCAAAATAAGTTTCTGACTGAGAAGACAAGGTGCCGCATAATTATAATTTGTAATGATACAATTATGATTATGCGGCACCTGCCATATCGGCGGGGGGCGGGGTACGTCAGATAACTGATAAAAATTAGGAAGATACCTGTTGAGGATGAAAAGTATGACAGTTTACGCACTATGTTACGCAGCCGCATGGCTGTTTGCAAAGAGCGGCCATTTCTATCTGTCCGGTGCCGGACTGATAGGGGCAGCCCTATATCTTTACTTAATGGACTATAAAAGAACAGAGAATATGCTGAATCTGCGGGGGCTTTTTTCGCTCTCCTGGGTCGGCGGACAGGGACTGGCATGCTTAAAGCTCAGCCGTCTGGGCGCCGACTGGCCGGCAATGACCTGGCTCTGCTTTCTGGCGGCATTTGCCGGCTTCTACGCAGTGTTCTGGTTTCTGGAACATTATATCGGCACGGAACGTGTAAGCCCGATGCGGTTTAACGCGTTTGGAAATTATGAACAGTCCGTCTTTTTCTGTGCCTGCGGCCTGACGGCAGTATCCGTTGGCTGTTTCCTGATTGAGGCGGCGGCGCTGGGATATGTGCCTCTGTTTGTCAGAGGCGTGCCCCATGCATATTCGGCCTTCCATCTGACCGGGATCCATTATTTCACGGTTTCATCTGTTCTGGTGCCATCGCTGTGCGTCATCTATTACTGCATCAACAGAGGAAGGAACAGAGCGGGAAGCGCAATCATAGCCGTGCTGGGCCTGATTGCCCTGGCCATACCGATTCTGTGCGTCTCCAGGTTCCAGCTGATTTTTGCGGTAATCCTGGCTGTGCTGACCTATATTCAGATGGACAGCAGGCTGAACCTGCTTTATGCGGTTTTTGCCCTGGCGGCATTAGTGCCTCTTTATCTCCTGCTGACAGTGGCCAGAAGCCATGATGTGACGTATCTGAATGCTGTTTTTGAAATGAAGAACGGGAATATGCCGATTTTTATCACGCAGCCTTATATGTATGTGGCTAACAATTATGACAATTTTAACTGTCTGGTAGAGGAACTGGGAAGCCATTCCTGGGGACTCAAGATGCTGGCACCGCTGTGGACTCTGTCAGGACTCAAATTTAAATTTCCCGGTCTGGTGAATTTCCCTTATTTCGTCAATAAGGAGGAACTGACCACTCTGACTGTATTCTATGACGCCTACTATGATTTTGGAATCATTGGTGTGCTGGGACTTTCCTGTATACTGGGGGCCTTGGCTTTCTATATGATGCAGGCGATGAAGAAGGTACGCAATCCGATTATGTATCTGTTCTATTCCCAGATTGCGATCTATATGATGCTGTCTTTCTTCACAACCTGGTTCAGCAATCCGACAACCTGGTTTTACCTGGCGGTTACGGGAGCAGCCGCGTTTGCCGTGTCCAGGCGATGGGGCACAATAAAATAAAGAAAAGGGGATAAAAGTGATGATTTCAAAAAAGATGATACCGCTTATGCAGAATAACTCTGCAATCAGAATGATGTTTGAAGAAGGAAAGAAGCTTGCCGCGATCCACGGACAGGAGAATGTATTTGATTTCAGCCTGGGCAATCCCAGCGTTCCGGCGCCGGAAGAAGTAAATCAGGCAATTAAGGATATAATAGAGGAAGAGGATTCTCTTTTTGTACATGGGTATATGTCCAATGCAGGATATGAGGATGTGCGCGAGACCATCGCAGAGTCGCTGAACCGGCGGTTTAATACGTCATTTGGTTCCTCAAATATTCTGATGACCGTAGGTGCGGCCAGCGGCCTGAATGTAATTTTAAAAACACTCTTAAATCCTGGCGAAGAGGTTATCACATTTGCCCCGTATTTTGTGGAATATGGCTCCTATGTGCGGGGATACGACGGAGAACTTGTCGTCGTGTCTCCGAATACCGTGGATTTCCAGCCGAATCTGCAGGAGTTTGAGGAGAAAATAAACGGAAAGACAAAAGCCGTTATTATCAACACTCCCAATAACCCGACAGGTGTGATTTACTCGGATGAAACACTCAGAAGAATTGCAGCTATCCTGGAAAAGAAGGAAAAAGAGCTGGGAAGTTCCATTGTCCTCATATCAGATGAGCCGTACCGCGAACTGGCTTATGACGGGGCCACGGTTCCCTGGGTGACAAATTATTACCATAATACCGTTATCTGCTACTCCTACAGCAAGTCTTTATCCCTCCCGGGAGAGCGGATTGGATATCTGGTAATTCCGGATGAGATGGAAGACAGCAGAGATGTGATTCAGGCTGCCACCATCGCCAACCGCGTGCTGGGCTGTGTCAACGCCCCGTCCCTGATGCAGAGGGTGATTAAGCGCTGCGTTGACGCCGAAGTGGATGTGGCGGCATATGACAGGAACAGAAATCTCCTGTATAACAGCCTGAAGGATTATGGCTTTGACTGCATCAAGCCGGAAGGCGCTTTTTATCTCTTTGTGAAATCACCGGTGGAGAATGAAAAGGAATTCTGTGAGACGGCGAAGCAGTATAATGTGCTGGTAGTGCCGGGAAGTTCCTTTGCCTGTCCGGGTTATGTGAGGATTGCATATTGTGTTTCGTACGATAAGATTGAGCGCTCCCTGCCGGCATTTAAAAAGATAGCGGAGCATTACCATTTAATTTAAGCTGACAGTTAACAATTATTTGTGATTCAGTATTCATCTGTCATTCAGTGTAAGCCGGAATCTGACGGCTTTAGGAGGTGTTTCTGGTTGGAGGATGCAAAAAGATTTCTCAGAATGATATTAAACATTTTAATTCCTCTGGCGGGTCTTTGTATTGTGTGTTTTCTTGGTCCAAAGCTGCTGGGATTTTTCATGCCGTTTGTAATCGGGTGGATTATTGCGCTGATTGCAAATCCCCTTGTTAAGTTCCTTGAACGCCATTTAAAGCTGGTGCGCCGCCACGGTTCCATGGTGATAATCGTGGGTGTTCTCATCCTTGTCATAGGTCTGTTATATCTGGCAGTCGTGTGGACCTACACGGAGATGGCAGGATTTGTGAAGGATCTGCCGTTGCTGTATGACAATGCGCTGAGTGAGATCACGGAAGCCATTGAGAACAGCAGGAAGCTGGTCACTTATCTGCCGGACAGCCAGAAACCGCTTCTTGAAATCTCCGATAATTTGGGAGGAACCATCGGTGCGCTGTTCTCCAAAGCAGCGGCTCCCACAGTGGAGATTGCGGGAAATGTGGCAAAAGGCATTCCGAACGTCATGGTGAACACAGTCATCATGATTTTGGCATCCTATCTGTTCCTGGTGGAGCGCGATAAGATTCTGCGCGGCTTGAAGGCCGTGCTGCCGCCATTCGTGTTCCGGTATGTGGACTATCTGAAGAAGGACGCGAGAGGGCTGATAGGCGGCTATTTTCTGGCACAGTTCCGAATCATGTTTGTCGTGGCGGCTATCCTGGCGGCAGGGCTTATGATATTGGGAGTCAAATACAGTCTGGTGCTTGCCGTGCTGATAGCGGTTCTGGATTTTCTGCCGATTTTCGGAACAGGGACCGTTCTGCTGCCCTGGGCGGTCGTAAAACTGTTTTCGGCAGAATATCCGTATGCGGCCGGTCTGATTCTGATATATATCACAACGCAGGTCGTGCGGCAGATTATCCAGCCGAAGATTGTGGGAGATTCCATGGGGCTGCCCCCGCTGATTACGCTGTTCCTGCTCTATATGGGGTACAAAGTGAAAGGAATCGCAGGTATGATCCTGGCTGTGCCGATTGGTCTTATATTTATTAATTTTTATAAATACGGGGCCTTTGACTCTATGATTGAGAACACGAAGATGCTGATAAAAGAAGTGGATAAATTCCGAAAAGGAGAATAAGGCCTGTAAAGGTTACTGTGAAAGAGCCATTGCGCCAGAAGGAATGAATAACCTACTGGGACAATGGCTTTTTTTGAAGGCGGTGCTCTGTGCGCGGAGCGTGCAGGTTATCGACTGACGTCCGTCCTTCCGGTCTCTTGCCGGATTTTGGATTTTCACCGAAGTTTTTTTTGTATGCCCGAAGGAAAGCGGCATAGTTGCGGAAGCCGCAGCGGAAACAGACCTCGGTTACCGGCAGGTTACGGCCCAGCAGTTCCTTGGCCATCAGGAGGCGCTTCTCATTTATGTAGCTGTTGATGGTATAACCAGTTTCCTGTTTGAAGAGACGCATCATATGGAATTTACTCAGGAAAAACCGGGAGGCCAGACTGTCAATTGTGAAGTCGGCGGAAGGATTTTCCGAGATATAGCGCATGATTTCCAGAACCTTTTCGCTGCTGGGGCTGGTGCTTACATATTCCAGATGGCTCCCGGACGCAGCCCGGTTCAGATGGATCATAAACTCCAGAAAAAGAATACGGCAGTACAGTTCTTTGGCATAGCCGTCTTCCCGGCATGCTTTTTCAAGGCGGATCAGGCTTTCATAGAGAGAGCTGATTTTCAGGGAACTGATCCGAAGCACATCGGAGCAGTGTTCCCTGGCGTCTTTAAAGCAGCGGCTTAAGTCGCAGTTCTCGGTGCGGAAACTGTCCACGTAACCGGGAGAGAGGTATACGACGATCCGCTCATAGACATCCCCGGAACGGAGCAGCGGCTTATGGATGGAATGGTGGCCGACCAGAACGATGTCGTATGGGTTCAGGTGATAGGAACGGCCCTCTATGACATAATCCACATCTCCGCGGAGAAAAATCAGGACTTTATCAAAGTCATGGTAATGATAGGAGATATCGCCGGGGAGACAGGCTGAGAGATGGAACAGCCGGAATTCCTGATCCAGATAGCCTCGTTTTTCGTAAGAATCCATAGGCAGGCAGCCTCCTTTCGTGAGCTTGATGTGATTCGCATGGTAATATCATTATAGGAAACAGTTCGGACGGGGGGGGCAGTTGCTAAAGCATAATGGAGATTTAGTTAAGCAGGTGAGGACGCCGCCGGTACGGCCAGCGGACGGGGT
>OLNK01002303.1_pt1 | contig 11420 bp, 8 predicted proteins | sample 1672791 | NCBI WGS metagenome assembly OLNK01 (sample SAMEA3136724, study PRJEB25190) | human gut metagenome | biome: human gut; feature: human-associated habitat; material: faeces | place: Austria | collected 2013 | reverse complement strand
TATTAGTTAAGAAATTAGTATCTGGTTTGCCTCAAGCATTAGAAGGTACAAAACCAGTTCTCTTCTATCCTGTACTCGGTGTATTGTTCATCGGCCTCGCTATTACCTTCGTAATCAACCCTCCTGTGTCCGCACTTAACCATTGGTTAATGGACTCCTTACAATCCATGGGCACTACTAGCCGCGTATTGTTAGGTCTTATCTTTGGTGCCATGATGTCCGTTGATATGGGTGGTCCTGTAAACAAGGCCGCTTACGTTATCGGTACTGGCGCCCTTGCTACTGGTGAATATGGTATCATGGCGGCTGTAATGGCAGGTGGTATGGTTCCTCCGTTGGCAATCGCTCTTTGTACTACATTCTTCCCTAGCCGTTTCACAGAAGCAGAACGCAAATCTGGTATTACAAACTATATTATGGGCCTTTCCTTCATCACAGAAGGTGCTATCCCATTTGCAGCAGCCGACCCAGTTCGCGTATTGCCAGCTTGCATCATCGGTGCTGGTACAGCTGGTGCATTATCCATGTTCTTCGAATGTACATTACGCGCTCCACATGGCGGTATCTTCGTAGTACCTACAATTGGTAATCCACTTCTTTACCTTGCATCCATCGCAATCGGTTCCGTTGTGGCTTGCTTCATCTTGGCACTTGTAAAACCAAGCCTAAAAAAATAATTGTGAAAGCTAGGTTATACTACTACCTATAGCTAAAAACCACACTTATAGAAAAATACTATATACGGTAAAAGGACTAGAACAAAATGTTCTAGTCCTTTTCTTATACAAACTATCGAATTACATCATCATAAAATACACCGAAAACTTTTTTGAATACTTGATTTGCTACATGATAGCTTTCAAAATCAAAGTCTGTAGGCGTTAGGAAAGTAACATGCTCATACCCTTTATAACCAGGTTTTGTTGGTTTGCTTTCACCATTAAGAGTATAGTCCTGTTGAGCCTTAACAGTCCCTACAATACCAGAATTATCCATTTTTATATTCCATATTTCACCTAAGTAGAAATCCGGAAATTGCTGTTTAAATTCTGGAACTTTTGCCACTAAATGAGCAAAGGAATAATTTAGATTATAGTCATAATGAATTGTATATTCTCGAACCAAATCTGACGAAGGCAAAACAACATAGATTTTAGCCTCTACACTTTTTGTACTACCACTTGTAGATACATCTTTAAGTGTACTCAACTCAATATATTTACCATCTCCACCACCTGTATCACCTTTAGAAACGATATGTTCAAAACAACTTGTATCTTGTAGTTCAGCATTAGAAACAGCTTTTACAGAATTAAAAGAAATACACCAAATACATAGTAGTGCCATAAAAAATAAGAAACGTTTCATAAGGTACCTCATTTCACCACAATATCATCAAAATGCTGCTGATATGCAACGACAAACATGGCATCTGCTATAGCAAAGAGATCTTGATCGGAACGACTACGATCAAGTGGTCGTGATTGATGTAGCAATCTAGCTGGGCTATTAACCACAGTGCCATCCCAAGTGTATCGTTTGACCGCTTGTAATTCAATTTGTATACCAGACTCATCTTGTGCAGCCTTAATCACTGCATACATAGCTGGTGATGGTTTTACACTCTGCTGAGCTTGTATTAGACTAGCTAACGAGTAATTCGTATTATAGGTGGCAGTCAATTCATATTCCGTAATAGCCTCACCACGAGTCCGTTCGCTAACAGAATAAATAGTACCTTTAAGCTTATAATGTGGAGCTGCATACTCTAAACTTTCCACAGAATAGGTATTTAAAAAGAATATATCCCTATTACTTGAATTATCATCATAAGAATATGTTTTCTCATATACATTTTTAAACTGTAGTGAACTATTTAACTCATTAATCGATATCGCTTGTGTCTGTATAGTAAAAGCACTCAACACCATACAGGCTAATAAGAATTTTCTAATCATATTCTCTCCTTTATCATCAAAACTCAGCTAAATTACAAAAAGCATATCATATTTTATAGAAAGATGTACACATACGAAAAATGCCATTTCAAATCATTATAGATAATATAAAAGTAATGATTGCTATTCTACGTACTTTAAATTTATTTATATTTTTCTAAGTTTATCTTCTTCGTACTCATCCAGCATTCATCTATTCTTCTATAAATTGTACAAATATATCGATTTATGTTAAACTATATAAATATAAATAAATTTTAAAATTATAAATTATTTTTTTCAATTCTAGTTCGGAGAGTAATTCATGAAATCATCTAGGAAACGTAAGGTTACCGCTGCATTTTTTGCAGCTGCAGCGTTGGGTGGTGTTGCCCACGCAGCCCCTACACTCAACATGAATGATTTGGTAGGTTCGAACACTACCACTGAATCAACGGCTCAAGGCAATAATAATATTGCTACTCCAGTCGTACGACCTATGGCAACTCAGCCTACCCCTGTAACTACACAATCAGTTCCAAAGGTAACACCATTAATACCGCGTGTACGTCCAGTACCTGTAAACGATATTGCAAAAGCTTTATCAGATCAACAACGGGCTGTTTCACAACCACAATATGTTGTTAACAAACAAACTAATGCTGTCATGGAACCAACATTGGCCATGCATAGCTTGATGAACGTACAACGTAAAACTGAACCTGTTACAGTACAAAAACAAGTTGATGGCAAACAGCAAGTGCAAACGACACAGGTACAACGTACTCCTGTAATGGTTCAACAAGAATCTACAACTCCTTTAGTTATTGCTAATACAACTCAAACTAAAGCTGTTGTAGCAAAACAAAAATTAACTATTCGAGATATTCAACGTGCAGAACGTGAAAGATTAGCTCAATTAGCAGCAGAAGAAGCCGCACAACAAGAAGGTACAAGCCAAGTTGATCAGCAAATGGTTGCTCAAAAACAAGCTGAAGCTCAGCGTCAAGCTGTAATTCTAGCAGAACAACAACGTCAAATGGCTATGCAAGCGGAACAGCAACGGATTGCACAGCAACAAGCTGAGGCTCAACGCCAAGCGGCTTTGCAAGCTGAACAACAACGTTTAGCTACCGAGCAAGCTGAAGCTCAACGTCAAGCAGCTCTAAGAGCCGAGCAAGAGCGTATCGCTGCACAGCAAGCTGAACAAGCTCGTATCGCTGAAGCACAACGTCAAGCTGCTGAGCAAGAACATCTTCGTATCCAAGAGGAACAACGTCGCATTGCACAACAACAGGCCGAGGCTCAACGTCAAGCGGCTATACAAGCGGAACAACAACGTATCGCTGCAGAGCAAGCTGAAGCTCAACGACAAGCGGCTCTAAAAGCGGAACAAGATCGTATTGCAGCAGAACAAGCTGAAGCTCAACGACAAGCTGCCTTAAAAGCTGAACAAGAGCGTATCGCAGCAGAGCAAGCTGAGGCTCAACGACAAGCGGCTCTAAAAGCTGAACAAGATCGTATCGCAGCAGAGCAAGCTGAAGCTCAACGCCAAGCTGCCTTAAAAGCTGAACAACAACGTATCGCTGCTGAACAAGCTGCTCGCCAACGTGCAGAAGCTGCTGCTAAAGCTGAGGCAGAACGTCAAGCGGCTATAAAAGCTGAACAAGATCGTATCGCAGCAGAGCAAGCTGAGGCTCAACGCCAAGCGACACTCAAAGCTGAACAAGACCGTATTGCTGCCGAACAAGCTAAAGCTGAACGTGAAGCGGCACTCAAAGCTGAACAAGATCGCATTGCAGCACAACAAGCAGAAATGGCTAGACAAGCTGCAATCAAAGAAGAGCAAGAACATTTAGCTGCTGAGCAATTAGCAAAAGAAGAAGCTGAATCCGCTGCTAAAGCTCAAGCTGAGGCAGAAGCAAAAGCTAAAGCCCAAGCTGAAGCTGCCGCTAAAGCTCAGGCTGAGGCAGAAGCAAAAGCTAAAGCCGAAGCTGAAGCTAAAGCACAAGCTGAAGCTGAGGCAAAAGCTAAAGCCGAAGCTGAGGCACAAGCTAAAGCTCAAGAAAATAAATTACCTCAATCTTATGTAGATGCTCGTAATGAAGCTTCCACAAAAGGAGCTGGTGTAACGGAAGAGAAAAACATTCTTTCTCAACCAATAGAACCGCCATTGCAAGCCGATACCTCTGCGAAGATTAGCCTTGCTTTCGACGTGAAGAATTATGAATCCATGTCTACTACTGTAGATAATAAAGAAATCAAGTATCGCGCCTTCGAATATATCCCTTACGTGGCTAATCCAATCGATATCGATCAACAGTACATGAACATTTATGTACCAGAAGAATACTTCAACAATGGCACTGTAAATGGTTACAATACGCAAACAGCCCCTATCTTCATGCCAAATGCGGTAGGTGGTTATATGCCAAGCCAAGCTATGACTCCAAAAGTGGAAAATGGCAAACCTAATAGTGTTCTTTACGCATTATCCCGTGGCTATGTAGTAGCTTCCCCGGCTACACGCGGTCGTACAAATAAAGCATCCGATGGCAACTTTATCGGTAAAGCACCTGCAGTTATTGTTGACTTACAAGCTGCCACAGCATACTTACATGCTAACGATTCCACAATGCCAGGTAATGCAAACCGTATCATCACTAATGGTACAAGTGCTGGTGGTGCTGTATCCTTATTGCAAGGTGCCACTGGTAACAACTCTGATTTCCAACCATATTTACAAGCATTAGGTGCTGCTACAGCGGCAACCAATGTATATGCAGTTTCTGCCTATGCACCTATTACAAACCTTGATGCGGCTGATATGGCCTATGAATGGAGCTATAAAGGTATTACATCTTTCAATAAAGTAACGATGGGCCAAGGCGAATTGCCTCAAGCCAACGTAGGTGGTAATACAGCTCCTCCGCAACGTACAATGCAACGTGTAAACTTGAATGCTGATGATGTAGCATACTCTAACTTACTAAGCGAACACTTCCCAGAATACGTAAATAACTTACAATTACATGACTCTATGGGGCGTGTATTGAAACTAGATAAGAATGGCAATGGTACTTTCAAAAATTATGTGAAAGCATTCATCATCGATGCAGCAAATAAAGCACAAGCTAAAGGTACTGATTTATCTAAACATACATACCTTGTACGAGATAATAAAACAGGCGCTATTAAAGATATTAACTGGGAAGCTTACAATCAATTTGTAAGTCGTTCTAAAGCACCAGGTGCATTCGACTCCCGTTCTAATGACTCTGGCGAGAATAACCTATTCGGTACAAGTGCTACAGATAATAATCACTTTACAATTACTGCTGCATTACACGATACAACACCAAACCAAGATGTATACGTAGAAAATGCTAAAATCGTTACTATGATGAACCCAATGAACTATCTCGGTTCTCCAGCAGCGACAAATGCACGCTACTATCGTATCCGCTATGGTACAGCTGATAGCAATACATCCGTAGCCATCCCATTGATCGTAGGTACACGTGCTCAAAACCTTGGGTACAACGTAGATATGGCAACACCATTTGGTGTAGATCATTCTGGCGACTATGATTTAGATGAATTATTCAACTGGATGGACAATATCGTTAAAAACGGTAGATAATAACAACTAAATACATACCATAACAAAAAAGGAGCTACCTAGTAGCTCCTTTTCTTTATGTTAAATTAAATATCTCTAACATAAACTTCCACTATGTTAAGCACGAAAAAGCCCCTCTACCGAGGGGCTTTGCTATATCAGGAAAGCATATTCACTACTTTCACCAATCGTATTCTATTACACTTCAGGGAATAAAGCTGTAGACAAGTAGCGTTCGCCTGTATCAGGAAGAATTACTACGATATTTTTGCCTTTATTTTCAGGACGTTTAGCCAATTCTTGAGCAGCCCAAAGAGCAGCACCAGAGGAAATACCAACTAAGATACCTTCTGTATGTCCAAATGCTTGAGATGTAGCGAATGCATCATCGTTAGTTACTTGGATTACTTCATCGTAAATATTAGTATCCAAAGTATCCGGAATGAAGCCAGCGCCTAAGCCTTGGATTTTGTGAGGACCAGGTTTGCCATTGGACAATACTGGGGAATCAGTTGGTTCAACAGCCACAACTTTTACGTCAGGGTTTTGTTCTTTTAAATAACGACCTGCACCAGTCAAAGTACCGCCTGTACCAACACCAGCTACGTAGATATCTACTGTACCATCTGTATCTTGCCAGATTTCAGGACCAGTTGTTTTATAGTGAATTGCTGGGTTTGCTTGATTTACAAATTGACCCGCCTCGATGGCACCAGCTGTAGCTGTTACGATTTCTTTAGCTTTTGCAATAGCACCTTTCATGCCAAGAGAGCCATCAGTCAACACGAGTTGAGCACCATAGCCAAGCATCAATTTACGGCGTTCGATGGACATTGTTTCTGGCATTACGATTACAACTTTATAACCAAGAGCAGCACCAACAGCGGATAAACCGATACCAGTGTTACCAGATGTAGCTTCTACGATTGTACCACCTGGTTGTAATTCACCAGATTCAACAGCTGCTTGAATAATTGCTGCAGCAATACGATCTTTAACAGAGCCACCTGGATTAAAGTATTCCAATTTAGCAAAGATATTTGCATCTGCGCCATATTTTTTACCAAAACGTGTAGCTGCCAACAAAGGTGTTTTACCAATTAATTCAACGAAAGATTTTGCAATATTAGACATAATAGTCACTCCTTATTAAATAGAACCATCCCAATTGTCATATTTTGTATCAAGTTTAGCGTAAGTCCCATCAATTACATCTTGAAGAGTTACGTTTTCTAAATAATCATGAATATAGTTTTGTAATCCTGCCCAGAAACCAACAGTTCTTTCATTGATTACTGTATCAGTACTCACCCCTTCATCAAGAGTGGAGATGATAGCCATGGATTCTTCCGTAGCAAGCAAAATTTCAATTATAGTGTACTCTTTAGGGCTTTTAGATAAGCGATAGCCTCCGTATTTACCACGAATACTATCCACTAGGTTAGCGGCACCCAAACGAGCCACAATACCCTCAAGGTATTTCTCAGATATACCTTGTCGTTCTGCAACGGATCGCAAGGAAACCGGTTTATCCTGACCTTGCTCTGCTAAATCGATGAGAACCATCAATGCATAGCGACCTTTTGTGGAAATCCTCATATATCTTGCCTCTCTTTGTAAAAGTTAGTGCTAACACACCCCATGTTATAAAGCACTTATCCTACTTCATTTATAAAACCTTGTGTATCACTAGGAATTAATTTCATTATAGACCACTAAATTCAAAAATGCAAGAACTTATTTCCTACTTTTACAAAGGGATATTTAAAACCCTTATATTTATTGGCCTAAGCCTATATTATTGATTTATTTTATTATATTATTAGACTTGCAATCACACCTAACGAAACATTAATTATTTTACATAACACAAAAGGACTAGCCCGAAGGCCAGTCCTTTTGCGTATAGTTTGTAGTTTGTTATATGAGGTTTACCATGATGAATTGGAGAGGGTTCATCTGGTATTGGGACTTACCGTATCGTCAGGAAAACGATGCGCGCCCGTTTTGTCATTTGAGGAGTTGTCTAGATTATTCTAGCGTTTAAGTTATTTCTAAATTAGATTTTACCTACTAGATCAAGACCTGGTTTCAATGTGTCTTTACCTGGTTTCCAACGTGCAGGACACACTTGATCACCATGTTTTGCTACGAATTGAGCTGCTTGTACTTTACGAACCAATTCCTCAGCAGAACGGCCGATACCCATATCATGGATTTCAGCTGTACGAACGAAACCTTCTGGATCTACTACGAATGTACCACGGTAAGCCATAGCAGATTCTTCTTGGAATACGTCGAAGAAATCAGCTAATTCATGTTTTTTATCAGCTAACATGTAGTACTCGATTTTATTAATGCTTGGAGAAGCATCAGACCATGCTTTGTGAACGAATTCAGAGTCACAAGATACGGAGTAAACTTCGCAACCTAGTTCTTTCAATTCTGCATAAGAGTTTTGTACGTCTTCTAATTCTGTAGGGCAAACAAATGTGAAGTCTGCTGGATAGAATACGAAGATGGACCATTTGCCCAACACATCGGCAGTACTAACTTTTACTAATTCAGGTTTTTTGAAAGCATCTAGAGTAAATTCAGGAAGTTGTTTACCAATAATAGACATGTCATGTCCTCCTTGTGTGAGTTTCAAATTGTAATGATTATATTTGTATTGGTGCACTTAACACCATTGCTATATCTATCTTTGTCTATATAATAACAAATATCATTCAAGATTGCAAGTGTTATTTTTAAATTTATCGATATATTTTTCCAATATTTTTCGATATGAATAAAAAAGAAGAAAGATGCTCATTTCTGAGCATCTTTCTTCTTTTTACGTACTACAATAGATTTACTACTTACAGTAGCATGATCAAAAGCGATTAAACCCGCTACATTAGCAAGCCCTCTCCGTGCTATATGACCAGTTGTAGATTGTTCTTTACCCGATTTACCATATACAAACTGCTCTAATTTAAGTGCAGCTAATATAAATATACCTATAATAGATAAAAGAGATCCCATGGCTCTACTCTATTTTTTTAGTTCCAAAATCGCATCTACGAAACCGCGGAATAATGGATGTGCATTATTTGGACGGGATTTAAGTTCTGGATGCGCTTGTGTACCGATGAAGAATGGATGGTTCTTCACTTCAATACTTTCAACAAGACGGCCATCTGGAGATGTACCGGAAATTACAAGGCCTGCATCAGTCAATTGTTGACGGTATTCATTGTTGAACTCATAGCGATGACGATGACGTTCATAAATCAAATCTTCCCCATAAGCTTCGTGAGTTTTCGTACCGGCTTCCACTTTGCATGGATAGATACCTAGGCGCATTGTACCGCCTTTTTTATCTACATCAACTTGATCACTCATCAAGTCAATTACTTTGTACTTAGCATTTTCATCGAATTCGCTAGAGGTTGCTCCTTCCATGCCACATACGTTACGAGCAAATTCCATTACTGCAGATTGCATGCCAAGGCATAGGCCAAGATATGGAATATTGTTTTCACGAGCGTATTGGATTGTGCGAATTTTACCTTCTACACCACGGGAACCAAAGCCACCAGGCACGATGATACCTTCAACACCTTCAAATACCTCTTTAGGATCTACAGAAGTATCATCAAGTTCTTCAGAGTCAATCCAACGAATATTCACTTTAGTACCTGTAGCAATACCAGCATGATCTAGAGCTTCAACTACGGATAAATACGCATCATGCAACGCTACATATTTACCAACGATAGCAACTGTAATGTCTTTACTAGGGTTCAAGATTTTATGAACCATTTCTTTCCATTCAGTCATATCGCAAGGGCGTTCTTCAAGGCCTAATTTTTTGATAACAATATCATCAAGACCTTGATCTTGCATCATCAATGGTACTTCATAGATGGAGCTGCAAGTTTGGTTTTCAATAACTGCTTCTGGTTCTACGTCACAGAACAAAGCAAGTTTTTCTTTCATTTCATCAGAAATGTGTTTTTCGCTGCGGCATACCAAGATATCTGGTTGAATACCAATGCTGCGCAATTCTTTTACGCTGTGTTGTGTAGGTTTAGTTTTCAACTCGCCTGCTGCATTGATGTAAGGCACCAATGTTACGTGAATGTAAAGTACATCATTACGACCTACTTCTTTTTTCACTTGGCGGATAGCTTCCATGAATGGCAAGCTTTCAATATCACCTACAGTACCACCGATTTCAGTGATAACTACATCAGCGTTATCCTCTTTACCTACGCGGTATACGTTTTGTTTGATTTCATTTGTAATGTGTGGAATAACTTGTACAGTGCTGCCCAAGTAATCACCTTTACGTTCTTTATTGATTACAGACCAGTACACTTTACCTGCTGTAATGTTGGAACGTTTACTAAGGTTAATATCGATAAAGCGTTCATAGTGACCCAAATCAAGGTCAGTTTCAGCACCGTCATCTGTTACGAATACTTCACCGTGTTGGTAAGGGCTCATCGTACCAGGGTCAATATTAATGTATGGGTCAAATTTTTGAATCGTTACATTGAAACCGCGGTTTTTAAGCAAGCGACCCAAGGATGCTGCTGTAATCCCTTTACCAAGAGAAGAAACAACGCCGCCAGTTACGAAAATATACTTAGTTGCCATGATGCCTCCCACCTATTACATTTTTTCCGGAGCAGAAATACCTAAAATACCCAAGCCTTGACGAAGTACGAGGGCAATCGCTGTGATTAATCCTAGACGAGCTTGTTGCAACGCTGGATCTACGCCAATGATACGACCTTGACGATAGAAGGAATGGAACATGCTTGCCAAATCGAATAAGTAACGAGCAATACGATGTGGTGCACGATGTGCGGCAGATTGAACGACCTCTTCTGGATATTCAGCTAATTTTTTAATCAATTCTAATTCCATTTCGCTTGTAAGCGTTGTGAAATCAGTTTCACTATAATCACCAAATGCAATGCCTGCTTCACGCACTTGGTTGTAAATGCTGTGAATACGAGCATGAGCATATTGAATATAATATACTGGGTTATCATTGCTACGAGATTTAGCCAAGTTAATATCAAAATCAAGTTGGCTATCTAGAGAACGCATCAAGAAGAAGTAACGAGATGCATCTACGCCAACCTCTTCAATCAATTCATCTAATGTAACGCTATCGCCGCTACGTTTAGATAATTTAACGAGTTGTCCATCGCGGAACAATGCTACCATTTGTAACAATAATACTGTTAGCTTATCTGGGTCATACCCAAAAGCAGCCATAGCAGCTTTTACACGGCATACATAACCATGATGGTCAGCGCCCCAAATATCAATCATTTCTTTGAAGCCACGATCATATTTATTGCGGTGGTATGCAATATCTGCCGCTAAATATGTAGGAACTCCATTATCACGAATAACTACACGGTCTTTATCATCGCCATAGTCAGTAGATTTCAACCACAATGCACCGTCTTTTTCATACACTTTGCCAAGAGCCTTTAACGCCTCTACGGAGTGATGAATTTCATCAGCTTCATGAACAGTACGTTCAGAGAACCAATTATCGAAAGTAACACGGAAATTGCTTAATGTTTCCTCTAAGCGAGCTAATTTTTCTTTTAAGCCCTCTTCTTTAAACAATGCTACACGATCAGCTTCGTTCATAGCATTTAATTTATCGAAGCCTTCGCGTTCTGCAATAGCTTTTGCAGTCTCAATAATATCAGGACCACGGTAGCCATTTTCAGGGAACACGAGAGCTCCTTCTGGAATATCAAATTCAGGCATGGAGCCGTCTTCGTTGCGCTTAGGTGGGAATACTAATGTAGCACCTTGCAACTCTTGGAAACGGTACTCAATGG
>OLNK01002300.1_pt1 | contig 11436 bp, 10 predicted proteins | sample 1672791 | NCBI WGS metagenome assembly OLNK01 (sample SAMEA3136724, study PRJEB25190) | human gut metagenome | biome: human gut; feature: human-associated habitat; material: faeces | place: Austria | collected 2013 | reverse complement strand
CCATTCAGGCGGGTAGAGAGATTCGTGTTATGGTAGTTCCAGAGCAGGTATCTGATGATGATATGGTGCTGATGGCCAGGGATATTGCGAAGCAGATTGAATTTGAGCTGGAATATCCGGGTCAGATTAAGGTCAATGTGATTCGCGAATCACGGGCGACAGATTATGCTAAATAATTAAGAACCGTAACAGAAGATGAAAATGCAGCCCTTGTCGAAAGACAGGGGCTTTTTTCGTTGTCAGGCATATGCCAAAAAGATCCACGGGATCTTTTTGGCTGACAGGAAAGTTTGTTGAAAGTGGAAAGGAAATGGATCAGATGAGTGATGAAATTAAGCGTGTAAAAAGAGAACTGAAGTTTAAAGGCAAAATTATAGATTTCTATCAGGATACAATGGAGATCAATGGGGATCATACCGTAATCTGGGATTTCATAAAGCATAAGGGAGCTGCTGCTGTAGTTCCGGTTACGGATGAGGGAAAGATCCTGATGGTAAGGCAGTACCGGAATGCTCTGGAACGTTATACACTGGAGATCCCGGCGGGAGCATTGGATACAGCGGATGAGCCTGGAATTACATGTGCTTCAAGAGAACTGGAAGAAGAAACCGGTTATCGCAGTGAGAATCTGGAATGGTTGATTAATTTAAGAACAACGGTTGCGTTCTGCAATGAAAAGATTGAAGTGTTTGTTGCAAAGAATCTGATCCCTTCAAAGCAGCATCTTGATGAAGATGAGTTTATTGATCTAGGTGCATATACGATGGAAGAATTAAAGGAAAAGATTTATTCCGGTGAAATTGAGGATGCAAAGACGGTTTCGGCATTGCTTGCGTATGAAGTGAAGTATTGTAAGTAAGATTGTAAGTAACGTATATTCATAATCCCCCGGCATATAATGAAATATCGGATGACAGGAGGAAGTGTCTTGAAGAAATTTCATACAGGAAAGCGTATCCTTACGCTTTTTATGCCGGGCTTTTTATTTGGTATCATTTATACAAATTTTATAGCGAGACAGTATGTCGCGGAACCTGAGGTTTTCAGCGACTATTTTTTACAGCAGTTTTTACAGACCAGGATCGTTGCACAGGAATTTATCTGGTATGTTTTAAAGGTAAGAGCGATTCCGTTTGCAGTTCTTCTTGGGCTGGCATTTACGAAAATGAGAAAAATGACTGCATCGCTTTTTGCAATTTGGACTGGCATATCAGGCGGAATCCTTCTCTCAATAGCCGTGACGGAACTGGGAATCAGAGGAAGTATCTTTTGCCTGCTGGGGATTTTTCCTCAGTTCCTCTTTTATATTCCTTCTTTTCTGATTGTTCTTTCCTACTGCTGGATGTATCCGAAAAGCAGATGGAGCAGAGAAAAAACCATTATGTCTGTCGGTATGCTTTTAAGTGGGATGATCATGGAAACTTATGTAAATCCGTTTTTGCTGCATGCTTTTCTGAAAAAATTTTAGTGGTATTTTTTAAGAACGGTTTTGCGGTTGTCAGACGCAGACAGAAGAGAAAAATAATACTCACTACCAACTGGCTGATAAGAAGTCCCCAGAGGTATCCCTGTATGCCAGATTCAGGGATCACAATATAAATACTAAAGAGGCGGATTGAAAGCCCGATGATATTGATCAGCAGGGTGAGGAAGCTTTTGCCCAGTCCGTTCAGGATGCTTGACAGAGCGGTATTGGTATAGAGAAATGGACAAAGCCATGCAAGTGTCAGAATAAATCTGGCCGCAAGCACACTGTGAAAAAGTGTATTACCGATAAAGTTTCCGGTAATCAGGAAAAAGAAGCAGCTTATAAGTCCCAGCGTGAAGCAGCCGCCAATGGCACGAAGAATCAGTCGGTGTAGAGATGAGACGGAACCGGAGCATTGTTCCTGGGCAACGGCGGGCATCAGCATAACACTGAGCGAATTAGTCAGTGCGGAAGGAAATAAAATGCAGGGCAAAGCCATTCCGGTCAGTACACCGTAAATACGAAGAGATTCTGAAGAAGTACAGCCGGAAAGTTTCAGACATACAGGAATGGAAGTCGCTTCAATCCCCTGGAGCAAGGCGATTGCTGTACGATTCATTGTAAGCGGGAAAGCAGTTGGCATCAGTTCGAGAGTATTTTGCGGAAGTGAACGAAAAAAATGACTGAATTTTCTCAGGGAAGGTAGTTGGGCAGGAGGAAGCTGATGTAAACACGCAAGAGAATAGAGTGCGGAACAATATTCTCCAACTACAATGCCAAGAACAGCAAGCAGGATGCCGGGAGTCTGCCCGTTCTTTTGAAACAGAAGGTGAAGTACTACGACAAAAGAAATGCGGACAAGTTGTTCTAAAAGCTGCGATAAAGCGGGAACTGAGGTTTTTTGCAGACCGTAACTATATCCTGAGATGCAGGTATGGATAGCAGCAGCGGGCAGAGCATAGGTAACCAGAAGAAGGAGATCGGCACATCTTGCATCCCCCATCCAGTGGATGGCAATCCAAAGGGCATACTTCTGAAGAAGCAGCATTTGTATTATGGAAAAAAGAACAGAAAAAAAGAGTCCGGTATATAGAATCGACTGAGCTTCAATATATTTGCCACGGGATGCCTTCTGGGCAACAGTCCGTGAAATTGCAGCTTCGATCCCGGCAGTACTCAGTGAAAGGCAGAAAAGATAAACCGGAAAGATCAGTTGGTAAAGACCGACATTTTCCTCACCAAAGATGTGACTTGTAAACATACGGAAGAAAAATCCCATAAACCGGCTGAGGATTCCAACGAAAGTAAGAATGAATGTTCCCTGAATCAATTTGGTTCTGGCAGGCATGAAAGAGCCTCCTGATGAATTGTTCTTTTAATATTTATTTCGGGAACAGCCTTGACAGAACAAAATACGAGTGATATCCTACTAAAGAAAATCCTAGTACAATACTAGGGATAATTAGCTGGATAAAAGAAGGTGAAAATTTGAAACTGTCAACGAAAGGCAGATATGGTCTGAGAGCCCTGATCGATCTTGCACAATATAGTGAGGAGACACCGGTATCTATCACAAGTATTTCAAAAAGGCAGGATATTTCTGAACGCTATCTCGAACAGCTTATGTCCATGCTGAAAAAAGCAGGAATAGTAAAGAGCATCCGGGGAGCAAATGGAGGTTATATCCTTGCAAGAGATGCAAAAGAAATCTCAGTAGGTGAAGTACTCCGGGCATTGGAAGGAAGTCTGGAACCGGTAGAGTGTGCAGGTCTTGATCCCAGGGGAGGCTGTCAGGCATCAGAAAGCTGCGTGACAAAGTATGTATGGAAACGGATCAATGACAGTATTAACCGGACAGTGGATGATATCTGGTTAAGTCAGTTGGTGGAGGAAGGACGTAATACTCCATGCGATGATAAAGATCGCTCGCAGTGCAAAAACTGAATAAAATACAGGAAAAGAATCAGAACAAAATCAGAAGGAACATCGGTGCGGACAGATGTTGAGATGCTGGATGAAGCTGCATCCGTGGAAGAACTGGCAAGACTTCTCGGTGGAGCAAATGTGACGGAACGTGTCATGGAAAGTGCAAAAGAATTGAAAGAATTGGCAAAGTGTGAAAGATAATCCCAGTGTGAAAAGCACGACAGGATCACATACTAAAAGCGGATACAGAAGATGTATCCGTTTTTTGTTGGCGAAAGAGGTGTGATCTTATGTGGGATAAAAAATTAAAAAACCGGACGATAAAAAAGAAACTTTCCAGATGGATGACTGTGGTGTGCAGTTTTCTTCTGGCTGTGGGACTGGGCTTTTCCGTCGGAAGTGCGGCGGCAGAATATTTCCCGGAAAGCAGGGAAACCCAGGCACAGACGAAAGCAGTGCAGACGAAAAAAGTATCTGTGGGAGGTATGCCGGCAGGAATTTATATGGAAACGGACGGAGTACTGATTCTTGATACGCAGCAGATAAAAGGAATCGATGGGAAAATGTACGAACCGGCACAGGGAATGGTGAAAAGCGGAGACTATATCAAAGCAGTCAATCAGAAAGAAATCTGTGGAAAAAAAGAACTGCTGAAAGAACTGGAAAAGCTTTCCGGTGAGAAGGTGGAACTGACAGTAAGGAGAGGGGGAAAACTGGAAAAGATCGTTCTGCAGGCAGTGGAGACCGCGGCCGGTGAATATAAGCTGGGAATCTGGGTGAGGGATAATGTACAGGGTCTTGGAACGGTTACATTTCTGACAGAACAGAATGAGTTCGGAGCTTTGGGACATGGGATTCATGATACAGATACAAATGGACTGATGGAAATTTCCGGAGGAAAGCTTTACAGGACAACGATTCAGAATGTGGTAAAAGGAAGCAGTGGAAATCCGGGAACAATGGAAGGAATGATCGTCTATAACCGCTATAATCTGCTTGGAACGATCGAAAAAAATACCGATGCAGGGATTTATGGCAGACTGGATAAAACCGAGGAGCTTTTTGGAAAAAAAGAACTGGTTGAAACTGCGGCAAAAGAGGAAATCGTGACAGGACCGGCAAAGATGAGGTGTTTTCTGGAAGATGAAATCAGGGAATTTGACATTGAAGTGATGAAGGTGGATCAGGAAACTGCAGAGATCAATAAAGGAATGATGATCCGGGTGACGGATGAAGAACTGCTTGAAAAAACCGGAGGAATCATTCAGGGGATGAGCGGCAGTCCGATCCTTCAGAACGGAAAACTGATCGGGGCGGTGACGCACGTATTTGTTATGGATTCGACAAAAGGTTACGGCATTTTTGCGGAAACAATGCTGGAACAGTTGAAATGACGAGAATCGTCGAGAACGCTGTCGAATTACTGCTACAAAATCTGCTTGATTCTGCAAGGCGCAGGGGAATATAATAAGCGAGTGGCGTTTTCAAAAGAAGTTCTCATGACCTGAAGGGGAGAAGAGAATGAATCATTTGAGTGTTGCCATCGCTGACGATAATCAGAAAATCTTAGATCTGCTGGAAAAGGTGATCGGGACGGATCAGGAACTGGATCTGGTCGGAAAGGCGAAAAATGGTGAGGAGATGTGTCGGATCATTAAAGAAAAAAATCCTGATGTGGTTCTTCTCGACCTGATTATGCCGAAAATGGACGGACTGACTGTCATGGATCAGATCAATCAGGATAAAAGTGTCAGTAAACGTCCATATTTTATTGTTATTACAGCGGTGGGACAGGAAAAGATTACAGAAGATGCTTTTAATAAAGGTGCAAATTACTATATTATGAAACCGTTTAATAACAGAATGTTGTTGGAACGGATCAAATTCGTAAGAAAAATGACTCACGGAACAGAACGCAGACCGGAGGAACTGGTGACCGGGCAGACTCCGGGAGGAGAAAATCTGGAGAACAGAGTGACCAATATGCTGCATGAGATCGGGATTCCGGCACATATCAAAGGATATCATTATCTGCGGGATGCGATCATGATGGCAGTGGAAGACATGGATGTCCTGAATGCGATCACGAAGATTCTCTATCCTACCGTTGCTAAAAAATATCAGACGACATCAAGCCGGGTCGAACGGGCAATCCGGCATGCTATCGAGGTGGCATGGAGCCGTGGAAAATTAGATACACTGGATGAACTGTTCGGTTATACAGTCAGTACAGGAAAAGGAAAACCTACAAATTCGGAATTTATCGCATTGATCGCGGATACGATCCAACTGGAATATAAGCATGGAAAATAGGGGGTAAATACTGGAAAATACTTTGCATTACAGAAAAAATGCGGTATAATATTTGTAATTCATCGTCGGAAAATGCGGCGTAAGCGAAAAACGGAGGATAGTAATATGAAAAATATTTTATTTGCTTCTTCAGAATGTGTTCCTTTTATTAAGACCGGAGGCCTTGCAGATGTTGTGGGATCGCTCCCGAAGGATTTTGATAAGGAGAAGTATGATGTACGGGTTGTCATTCCGAAATATATGTGCATGAAGCAGGAATGGAAAGAAAAGCTGGAGTATATTACAAACTTTTACATGGATATTGCCGGACAGAGCCAGTATGTGGGGATTTTCAGACTGGTACACGACGGTGTGACGTTTTACTTTATTGATAATGAGCATTATTTTTCGGGATTTGCACCGTATGATGGCGATCCGAAGTGGAATATCGAGAAGTTTGCATTCTTCTCAAAGGCAGTACTGAGTATCCTTCCGGTGATCGGGTTCCGGCCGGAGCTGATCCACTGTCATGACTGGCAGACCGGTCTGATTCCGGTTTATCTGGACAATTTCAGATACCTTGGAGAGTACTACAGAGGCATCAAGACGGTCATGACGATACATAATCTGAAGTTCCAGGGGGTATGGGATACAAAAGCAGTACAGAAAATTACAGGGTTGCCGGATTATTATTTTGCACCGGATAAAATGGAGGCATATAAGGATGCAAACCTTCTGAAAGGCGGTATCGTTTACGCAGATAAAGTGACAACGGTAAGCCGCAGCTATGCAGAAGAGATCAAGACCTCTTTCTATGGTGAGGGACTGGAAGGCCTGATGAATGCCAGAGCCAATGACCTGTGGGGAATTGTCAACGGACTGGATTATAATGACTGGAATCCGGATACAGACTACCGTCTTGCAAAGAACTTTAATATTAGCAATTTCAGGCGGAACAAGCCGGCAAATAAGATGGCATTACAGGAAGAACTGGGACTGGATCAGGACAGCCATGTGATGCTGATCGGAATTGTATCCCGTCTGACAGACCAGAAGGGATTTGACCTGATCGATTATATGATGGATGAGATGTGCCAGGATGCGGTACAGATCGCAGTGCTTGGTACGGGAGACCCGAAGTATGAGAATATGTTCCGCCACTTTGCATGGAAGTATTCAGGAAAGGTTTCTGCGAATATTTTCTATTCGGATGATCTTTCCCACCGGTTCTATGCAGGATGTGATGCATTTCTGATGCCGTCTTTATTTGAACCATGTGGACTGAGCCAGCTGATGAGTCTGCGTTATGGTACACTGCCGATCGTCAGAGAGACAGGAGGACTGAAAGATACTGTTGAGCCTTATAATGAGTTTGAAAAGACAGGAACAGGTTTCAGTTTCACGAATTATAATGCACATGAGATGTTGAATACAGTCCGTTATGCAGAGCGGATTTACTATGATAAAAAGAGAGACTGGAATAAGATCGTAGAACGTGCAATGAGCCAGGACTTCTCATGGCAGAATTCTGCACGACAGTATGAAGAGCTTTACAAGAGCCTGATAGGAGAATAAAAGGAGTTTACAACCAGATGAAGATCATTGACAGATTGAATGAAGACAGAATAAATATATCTTTTGAGGTGTTCCCACCGAAGACGGATGCGGGGTTTGCAAATGTGCAGCGTGCGACGGATGAGATCGCAAAGCTGGATCCATCTTACATCAGTGTGACGTACGGAGCCGGTGGAGGTACAAGTAAGAATACAGCGAAGATCGCATCCCATATCAAGGACGATCTGCACGTACTCAGTCTTGCACATCTGACCTGTGCTTCTTCCACAAAAGAAGAAGTGCGTGAGGTGATCCGGAATTTAAAGGAGCTTGGCATAGAGAATATTCTTGCTCTGCGTGGAGACATCCCGGAGGGAATGAAGTTCCCGGATGGAGACCGTTTCCATTATGCATATGAGCTGGTGGAGGAGATCCGAAAACAGGGAGATTTCTGTATCGGTGCAGCGTGCTATCCGGAAGGTCATGTGGAGAATGAGCATAAGGAAGATGATATCCGCTTTTTAAAACAGAAAGTGGACTGCGGTGTTGATTTCCTTACAACGCAGATGTTCTTCGACAATGATATCCATTATAATTTCCTTTACAGGATCAGGGAAGCCGGGATCACAGTCCCGGTTCTCCCGGGAATCATGCCGATCACAAGTGCGGCTCAGATGAAGAGAAGCCAGGAGCTTTCAGGAACTGTATTTCCAAGAAGATTTCTTGCATTGCTTGACCGTTTCGGAAGTTCACCGGAAGCAATGATGCAGGCGGGAATTGCTTATGCAACGGATCAGATCATTGATCTTCTGGCAAATGGAGTAAAAAATATCCATATTTATTCTATGAACAAACCGGAAGTCGCAACCAAGATCATGAGCAATATTTCTGAAATCATTAAGTGTTAAGAAAGTGAAATACCAGATGAGTGAGATGGACAAAAAGAGACGTGAGGCAATTCGCTATCTGGGGTTCGGACGAAATGCGGCAGACGAAAGGACTTATGAACTGATCGAAGCGTCTTTTGACGATCTGAACAGGGAAGCAAGTCCGAGATTCGTCTACCGCATTTTTGATTTGGATCATAGTGTGGATGGCTTATTGCGGGTCGGGACAATGGAAATACAGAGTAAAAGTCTGTTGAGAAACCTCAAAGGATGCGGACAGGTTGTTCTGTTTGGGGCGACACTGGGAGCCGGGGCGGACAGGCTGATCCGCCGGGTATCTCTTACCGATATGGCAAGGGCGGTTGTACTCCAGGCATGTGCTGCTGCAGAGCTGGAAGAGTATTGTGATGAACAGCAGAAAAAGATCAGCACAGAGCTGGAAAAAAGTGGATTGTATCTTCGGCCAAGGTTCAGCCCTGGATATGGGGACTTCCCGATCGAGTTCCAGGAGCCGATCATGAGGATGTTGGATTGTGCAAAGAAGATTGGTCTTACGATGACAGACAGCTATATGATGAGTCCGACGAAGTCTGTGACTGCGATCATAGGGATCAGCACAGAGAAAGAAAGATGCCCGATCTCAGGCTGTGAAGCCTGTGGAAAAAAGGACTGTGCATACCGCAGGTAAGGCAACAAAAGTAAAAGGATATGAAGGCAGCCGAAAGGCGAAGCCGGGAACAGATACAAAGAAAAGGCAGGAAGGATAAAGACAGATGTTACGAGAACGGCTGGGAAAAGAGTTATTATATTTTGACGGAGGAATGGGAACGCTGTTACAGGAGCGTGGACTGCAGCCGGGAGAACTCCCGGAGACATGGAATCTGCTGCACGCGGAAGAAATCCGTGAGATCCACAGAAAATATATTGAAGCTGGAAGTGACATTGTACTGACGAATACGTTTGGTGCAAACGCATTAAAGTTTCATGATGATGCATATTCTCTGGAAGAGATTGTCAATGCTGCAGTCGGCCATGTAAAGGCTGCAGCAGAACAGGCGGGAAATGGACGGAGAATCTATACTGCACTGGATATCGGTCCGACCGGAAAGCTCTTGAAACCAATGGGAGATTTGGATTTTGAGACTGCTTATGAAGCTTATAAAGAAGTGATGATCTATGGAGAAAAAGCAGGAGCTGACCTGATCCATATCGAGACGATGAGCGATACGTATGAACTGAAGGCTGCGGTTCTTGCAGCAAAAGAAAATACGTCGCTTCCTGTTTTTGCGACCACGATCTTTGATGAAAGAGGAAAGCTTCTGACAGGTGCGGATGTGCCATCAGTAGTGGCATTGCTGGAAGGACTGCGGGTGGACGCATTCGGGATCAACTGCGGAATGGGACCAGAACAGATGATTCCAATTCTGGAACAGATCACAAAATATTCTTCCCTGCCTGTTATTGTAAAGCCAAATGCAGGACTTCCGAAGCAGAAGAACGGGCAGACTTATTATGATGTTTCACCGGAAGAGTTCGCGGAAGTCATGAAGAAAATTGTGGAAATGGGAGCTGTTGTCATCGGTGGATGCTGCGGAACGACGCCGGATCATATCAAAGCGATGGCAGATGCCTGCCGTATGATCCCGATAAAGCCGGTAGAAAAAAAGAACTTTACCATGGTATCGTCCTATGGACAGAGTGTCTTTCTCGGTACGGGATCAAAGATCATCGGTGAGCGTATCAATCCGACCGGAAAGAAGCGGTTTAAGCAGGCACTGAAAGAGCATGACTTGGATTATATCTTAAGAGAGGGGATTACCCAGCAGGATAACGGGGCACATATTCTGGATGTGAATGTGGGACTCCCGGATATTGATGAACCGGCACTGATGAAAGAAGTGGTGCAGGAACTTCAGAGCGTTACAAGTCTTCCGCTTCAGATTGATACCGTTGATGTGGAAGCGATGGAGGGTGCGTTAAGGATTTATAATGGAAAGGCGATGGTCAATTCTGTCAGCGGAAAGCACGAGTCTATGGACAAAGTATTTCCACTGATCCAGAAATACGGAGGAGTCGTGATCGGACTTGCACTGGATGAGAACGGAATCCCGGCAGATGCCGAGGGAAGAGTGCAGGTTGCAAAGAAGATCATTGCAGAAGCGGCAAAGTATGGGATCGAAAAGAAAGATATCGTCATTGACGCACTGGCAATGACCATTAGTTCTGAACCGGAAGGTGCAAAGATCACGCTGGAGACACTGAGAAGGCTCAGGGATGAAGTTGGAGTCTGCACGGTACTGGGAGTATCTAATATTTCATTCGGACTTCCAAGCCGTCCGATCGTCAATTCCATTTTCTATACCATGGCAATGCAGAATGGATTGAGCGTGGGAATCATCAATCCGGGTTCAGGGGATATGATGAAAGCATGGTATGCATTTCATGCCCTGATGGCTCTGGACAGTAACTGTGAGAAATATATTGCAAGGTATGCACAGCAGCCGGGAACGACTCCGGTACAGGCAGCAGGCGGAAAGCATACGATGACATTGCAGAGTGCGATCGAGAGAGGACTGAAAGAAGAAGCCAGTTCGATCACGGCAGAACTGGCAGAGCAGAAAGATGCACTGGATATCATTAATGAAGAACTGATCCCGGCTCTGAACAATGTAGGTGAGGGATTTGAAAAAGGAACTGTATTCCTTCCACAGCTTCTGATGAGTGCAGAGTCTGCAAAGAGTGCATTTGCAGTACTCAAAGAAAGAATGGATCAGAGCGGGGAAGTACAGGAGAAAAAAGGAAAGGTCATCCTTGCGACAGTCAAGGGAGATATCCACGATATCGGAAAGAATATCGTAAAAGTCCTGCTGGAAAATTACAGTTTTGATGTGATCGATCTCGGAAAAGATGTTCCGCCGGAAAAGGTAGTTGAGACGGTTCTTGAGCAGGATGTCCATTTAGTTGGCCTGAGTGCCCTGATGACAACGACGGTTGTAAGTATGGAAGAGACAATCCGCCAGTTGCGGGAAAAAGCCCCGGATTGCCTGGTGATGGTAGGAGGAGCTGTGCTGAATCAGGAATATGCTGATATGATCGGAGCAGATTTTTATGGAAAAGATGCCATGCAGTCCGTACATTATGCACAGAAGGTATTCAGTTGAGTTATGCACAGAAGGTGTTCAGTCGAGCCACTTTACAAAAGTGGACTGCTATGATATATTTTAAGTTAGGCTTTTTGAGCAAAAGAGGAGGATGATGTATGCAGCCATACGGAGTAAACCAATTAAGAAAAATGTTTTTGGAGTTCTT
>OLNK01002298.1_pt1 | contig 11447 bp, 13 predicted proteins | sample 1672791 | NCBI WGS metagenome assembly OLNK01 (sample SAMEA3136724, study PRJEB25190) | human gut metagenome | biome: human gut; feature: human-associated habitat; material: faeces | place: Austria | collected 2013 | reverse complement strand
TATCGAAAACCAATGGTACTGGTTTCTTTGAACAAGAGGGTTGAAAAATCTTCTAGCTGGCTAGTTTGAATCAAAAGCGTTAACTCAAAACCAGGACGATTCTTTTTCATAACGATGCTACGATAGTAGATATCCAAAGCGCCAGCATCCAAGAACCGATTTAGAATATAAGCCAGTTGTTCTGGTGTTTGATCATCAATCGTTGTGGTTATTTCAACGATGCGATCATCGGTGTGATGGACGATGGTCGTGCTATGTGAGGAGTCTTCCATCAATAGCGAACCGCGTAAAGCATTAAATTTTCCGGTATCTCTTTTACCAAAGCCATAGCCGACACTTTGGATGGCAAAGTGGGATGGGATCGGTTCAAAGATCGGGTCCATTGCTTTCAAGAGGGCTAACCCTGTTGGGGTGATCAACTCTGTTTTGACGGTGAAGTCTTGAGTGATCGGAATGGTGGTTTCCTTTCTCAACTGCATGACAGCAGGAACTGGAACCGGCATTTCCCCATGGGCAACTGAGATCGTCCCACTTCCCTCCGTGAGAGGAGTGGAGTAGACTGTGTCGATTCCGAGCGATTCTACTAGGATGAAAAAGCTAACGATGTCGACGATCGAGTCAATGGCACCGATCTCGTGGAAATGGATCTGCTCAACAGGCATGTTGTGCACAGCTGCTTCAGCCTTTGCAATGTCAAGAAAGACTGCAAGGCTCCTATCTTTCACAAAAGGACTCAACTGAGAAGCGACAATCAAGTCGTGGATGTCTGCATAACTGCGGGCATCCGCATGGGAATGTTCATGATCGTGATGATGTTCATGATCGTGATGATGTTCGTGATCATGATGGTGTTCGTGATCATGATGGTGTTCGTGATCATGATGGTGTTCGTGATCATGATCGAAATCGCCTTCAATCCCCGTATCTTTCTCCCCGTGGTGAAGGTGAACATCAAAATCAGTTCCCCAAATTGCGCTCTTTGCGACGCGATGAACGTGGAGGTGGAAACCATCCACTCCCAGTTTCTCGAGTTCTGTGTGAAGAAGCTCGACATCTGCCCCAAGGTCCACAAGAAGACCATTGAGCATATCGCCACTTATTCCAGAAAAAGGTTCTAAAAATAGACTGGTCATTCGTTTTCCTTTCGATTGTGGTTGAGTCGGTTGATCATACAAGCTGAATAAGCTGCACCAAATCCATTGTCAATATTGACGACGGTGACTCCAGAAGCACAGGAAGTCAGCATACTCATCAAAGTCGTAAGTCCTTGAAGATTGCTCCCGTATCCGATACTAGTCGGCACGGCAATCACAGGCACATCCACAAGCCCTCCAACAACGCTGACAAGAGCTCCTTCCATTCCAGCGATGACAATGACCACGCTGGCTTTTTGGATCTCATCTAAGCGTCTAAAGAGGCGATGAATACCGGCAACCCCTACGTCATAGATCCGGTGGACCGCGTGGCCAAAGGTCTCTGCAGTTACAGCAGCCTCTTCGGCAACAGGAACATCACTAGTCCCTGCCGTCACAACGGCAATGTAGTGCTCCGCATCCACCTCTTCTTTTTTAGAGTTGAGAACGAAGCAGCGGGCTTCTGGATAATAGTGGCCAGTCGGAAAGCGCTGAGAAAGAGCCTCTCCCTTTTGGAGAGAGACTCTTGTTGTGAGGATCGGCAATTCTTTTTGTGAAAGAAATTGCAGGATTCCTTCCATTTGCTCAACTGTCTTTCCTTCGCCGAAGATGACTTCAGGGAAGCCATTGCGACGTTGCCGGTCAGTATCAATTGCTGCATAGCCTAGTTCTTTCACACCGTTAATTTGCTCCAGCGCATCCTCTACAGAGAGATGGCCAGCTTGCAAGTCACGGAGTGTTTGTTCTAGATTTGGTTGAAAATCCATGGTAGATTCTATTCAACAACGACAGAAAGTCCGTCGCGGATAACTGTTACTTTCGCATCTTTTCCTTCACGAGCAAAGGCTTTTTCAAGCGCTTCGTCAAATGAAGTTGCAAGTTCCATGTGCATACCTGTGATCAAAGCAGGATCGACAAGGTCAGATACAAAGATAACATGGTGGTGTACCAAAATACGAGCCAAGATTTGAGAAGTCCATTGGTCTGGAACAGTTTCCAAACGAGGTGTATTGATAGCTTGTTCCAAGAAATCTTTTGGATCTTTGACGTCAGCAAGGTTGCGATAGAAACCTTCTCCACCGTGACCATCTGCACATCCAGCCACCATGATGATTGTTCCGCCTTCTTTGTTAGAAGCTTCGGCTGCAGTCATCCCTTTAACAGCTTGGTAGATGTTTTGGTCAAGTGGGAAACCACCGTTTGTTGAGATAGTAATGTCGCTTTCGATCTTAGACACGCGTGCCAAGTCTGCAACAAATTCACAACCAACTTTGTGGGCTTCAACCATGTCCCCAGCGAAAGATCCGATGATGTGTTTTTCGCCGTCCAATACAACGTTGACGATGAAGGCCAAGTTTGCAGTACGAGCAGCGTAAAGCATATCTTCGTGGATTGGGTTGTGGTCAAGGTTACCAGTACGTGCTTTATCAGAGTTGATGAAGTCACCTGAGTGGTTCGCCATGATAGTCTTGTATGAAGCAATACCTGGAAGGACTGATTTACGTCCACCTGAGAAACCAGCAAAGAAGTGAGATTCGATGAATCCTTCTGCTAGCAACAAGTCAGCTTCAGCAGCAATCTTGTTGATGATACAGTCCCCACCTGAAGGAAGTTGACCGATTTTAACCATGTCATCGTCGTTTGTTGAAATGTGCATAACGATTTCTTCATTGTCAACGATTTCTTGGCCGTATTTGTTGATCAATTCTTCACGAGTTGAAGGACGGTGGAAACCAGTAGCAACCAAGATACGCACGCGTGCATCAGGGTTAACTGAGCGAATACGACGTAAAATGATTGGGGTAATGATATGAGAAGGTACAGGACGAGTGTGGTCAGAACTGATCAACACGATGTCTTTTTTACCTTTAGCGAGTTCTTCCAAAGATGGGCTACCGATAGGGTTATCCATTGAACGTTCAACAGTTTCTTCTTCAGACAGTGGGTTATGGAAGTTTTCCGCCTTAGACTCTAACAATCCTGCAAAGTTTTCATCTGGAATCTTTGCAACAATCGTCTTTTTGTCGTACGGTAATTTAATTTCTACCATTATTGCGATCTCCTTTATTAATACTGATACTTATAGTATAATTCTTTTTTAAAAGAGGTGTGTACTATTAGTTGTTAACAAATAATAACATAAAAAAACAAAAACAGGTGTATCATTAGTGTGATTTCAAGAAAGAGCAGATGGGGAGGAAAAACCGTCGTGAATTCAGAATTTTTAGTGAAATTTTTGGAAGAGAGGCGAACGCCGATCGTCAAGAAAAAATACCATAGTTACCTCTCCTATCGTGGGATCAAAGAGGATTACATCTACATCTTGAAAGAAGGTGTGGTCAAGACCAGCGTCATTATGCGTGATGGGCGTGAGTTTAATTTTTCCTATCTAAAAGCCATTGACATTGTCTCTTTGATTCGTGATGAGGTGTCCAACTATACAGACTCACCTTTCAATGTGCGAGTGGAGACAGAAGAAGCAAGTTTTTATCGTATTCCTCGGGTCAAGTTTTGGAATTTTGTCAAAGAGCAAAAAGAGCTGCAGGACTATGTGAGGGACTATTATCGTAATAAACTGTCTGAAAGCATGGAGTCTCAGCAGTATATGATGATGAATGGCAAAAAAGGGGCGGTTTGTTTTCATTTGCAAAAACTAAGCAGTTTGTTTGGTGTGGAGCAAGAAGACGGCGTCTTGATTGATTTCAACATTACCAATGAAGATATTGCCGGTTTTTGTGGGATTTCGACGCGAAACAGTGTCAATCGCATTCTCAATGAATTAAAACGAGAAGGTGTTTTGGATATTCGACAGCAAAAGATCGTGATTTTGGATAATGAACGGATTGAAGAATTTATCGGAAGGGAGCTATTCTAAGATGGCAACAGAAGCACAAACCAGAAAAGAAAAAGAAGAAAAATTACAAGATATTTTACGAAAAATCGGAAAGGTAGCCGTTACCTATTCAGGTGGGATTGACAGCTCTTATCTCTTGAAGGTGGCCTTGGATACCTTGGGACCTGACAATGTTATTGCGGCCGTCGTGAACTCTGAGATGTTTTCAAATGAAGAGTTCGATCTAGCGCTCGACTTGGCCGATCAGCTAGGAGCACCTGTGCTTGGACTGGAAATGAGAGAATTGAGTGATCCACGGATTGCTGCCAATACGCCCAATATTTGGTATTACACCAAACAATTGATGTACCAAACTATTAAGGATTCAGTTACAGAACTGGGCTTTGAGCAATTGGTGGACGGCAATATTATGGATGATATCGACGATTTCCGCCCTGGTATCAAGGCTCGGGACGAAGCGGGTGTCCGCAGTGTCTTGCAAGAAGCCGGCCTCTATAAGACAGAAATTCGTCAATTGGCCAAGGAAAGAGGGGTCTCCAATTGGAATAAGGTGCCATCTTGTAGCGTTGCCTCACGCTTCCCATACGGAGTGAAAATCACTTCAGAAAATGTACAACGGGTTTTTGAAGGGGAAGAGTTCCTTGTAGGACTTGGCTTTGAGCAAGCCCGTGTGCGTGTGCATGGAGACTTGGCGCGCATCGAAGTGGAAGAAGACCATCTGCTTAAAGCCATCCAACTGCATGACAAGATCAATGACTACATGAAAAAAATCGGATTTACCTATGTAGCCTTGGATTTGGCTGGATATAAGTACGGCCGGATGAATGATGCATTGGATGAAAAAACAAAAGAAAAAATTATGGCAGGTTAAGCAATGAAGGAAGTGATAAGGTTCTGGTTCGAAGAGTTGAAGCCAGAGGATTGGTTCAAAAAATCAGAAGCACTGGATCAAGAAATGCGGGAGCGCTTTGAGGAACTTTATTGGAAGGCCAGTCGTGGGGAATTGTTTCACTGGCGGGCTACGGCAGAAGGGCGTTTAGCAGAGATTTTGCTCTTGGACCAAATTCCTCGCAATATTTTTCGAGGGACTGCCCAAGCTTTTGCGACAGATTCCCTGGCCTTGGTCTTGGCCCAAGAAGGCTTAGAGCAAGCCTTGGATCTACCAGTTGTACAAAGAGGATTTTTCTACATGCCTTTTATGCATTCGGAATCTTTAACCATTCATGAAGAAGCTCTGCGCCTATTTGATCAACCGGGCTTAGAAAAGCGTTTGAAGTATGAGAAGATGCACATGGACATTCTTCAACAATTTGGGCGTTATCCACATCGGAATGCCATCTTAGGACGGCCTTCGACCAAGGAAGAAGAGGAGTATTTGAAAGAACATTCTGGCTTTTAAAGGAAGATGAGGCCCACAGATTTCAAAACTCTTTTCTCTCTTCATGAAATTGCCTGAAACAGCAGGCATGATGTCAGAGTTCCCTCACCTAGGCTTTTCCAAGCGTCTAAAAAATGGTATAATGAACTGTAAATTTCAGAAGTTGGAAGGAATGTTATTGCTATGATGAATATGCAAGACTTGATTTAAGATTCTTAAAGTCTTATTATCCGTCAAAATATTGATTTTAAGGTATTTCACATTCAATAAAATCAACGATTTATAGATATGTTACATTATATTGGACAGTAAATGGACAGTGGCAGAGTGTTTGAAGAATGAGTATAGAAAATTAATTGCTTTTTAGAAAAATATCTAAATTCTATTGACAAAGTGTTCTAAATGTAGTATTATAGTATAGTTATTATTTAATAAGTTATATAATGACAATATCAATAGTATGAAAAAACTACTCCATATAAATGAAGTAGCTATCGATGTATATTGTTTTGTGGTTTACGGCAATAAACTACAAAAGATTTACTTCTCCACAAATAGGAGAAAACTAATTAGTTACGGTTGCGCATTTTTTGCGTAGCCGTTTTCTTTTTTTGTTAGTTAGCAACCTGGTTGACGTGCACCAATACATCTTGTCCAACGTAGAAACCATTTGAGGTAGTACTTTTGAAAGTAATTTTAGACAAAAAATGTATGAGTCGCTACGTGTTGCAAAAAACATCAAAAGAATGTGAGTTGTTAACAAGACAAATTGAAATAATAGGACTATTCCAGATGCCTTTGTTTTGCTTTGTGGTCTGTTTTTGTTAAACCGCAAGTTGGTAGGTGCATAGGATATAAATCCTAAAATAGACGCCAACGTGGAAGGATCTAAATCCATCATAGTTGAAACAGGGAGCAAAGCAGATGATTGAAAAACAATCACTTGTAATAGAATAGTAGCAAGAAGAGCAATTAGGTCATCTTTTAAATATTGTAGTTTCTTCATAAAAACCTCTTTCTGTGATGTCGAAAGTGGAGAAGTTAACTATACAATATACACCTAAGGAAAAAGAAAAGCCGTTCTATAATTTCGTCAACATGAAAGTATGTAGTTAGTAATTGGTGCAAAAAAACAAACCTAACTAAGAATTAGGTGTTGTCCTGAGCTCACATTACTATACCTCTAGCTCAATCTAGCTAAGGTTTCCTCCATACTCCTCAGTAACAAATATATAAAACGATCTCCAATAACTTATATGATGTAATTAGATAACTAAATACAAACAATTTCCTTTTAAAAAATTATAACACATATCGAAAAAATACGCAACTAAAAATACCTAAAAAAATAAAAAATATTTTAAGTGATTTCTAATTCTTTACTGTGCAAAATTTTTTTTTATCTTAAAAACATGTGTAATTTGTTAATATCAAAGATAAATTCTGAGAAAAGATGTTGAATAAATAATCTTGTGTGATTATAATCTTCCACATATAAAAACATATAACTGTTCCGAAAAAAGATTTATTTCTCAGAAAAGTTAGTAATGGTGTTAAAAAATTATTCTTTTATTGTAATCATTGTTATTTTTTGGCATTATAGAATAATGCTACATAGTAATATGAATTCAAAAGTCAATAGAAGAACTTTAAAGAAGAAAATATAAGAAGAGCCATTTGGCATATCAAAAGAGATCTCGACGAATTATTGAATTCTAAAAGTGAAGAAGATAGAGAATATTGTACTTTTCATCTTCAATCTAGCATTGAATGTTTAGAACGAGTGATGAACAATAAAAAAACCTATCTATATTTATGTACTGACCCCAAAAAGTTCATACCATTGGTTCAATTATTTTTTGTTACGTACGTTTTTATTAGAGGATAGATTTCCTAATTTATTTCTTATAGCATTTGAGCAAACCTCCGTTAAAGGTTCTCCTATTGCCTCCTTGTAATTAAATCCTAATAATTGCATAGTCTTTAAAGTATCCTTATTAAGTAAAGCAACTAATTGTTTCATTGAATCTTCTTTCCCATCTTCAACATTAGTAAATGAAGATAGAAGAGAAATAACCCGTTCTAAAGTGTTGTGCAAATACTCGATATCTTTATCATCAATATGTACTTTTTCATATTCTTCTTTATATGCCTGAGCAATTCTGATTGCCTGTTCTCGTTCCGAAAGTAACTCATTTACAATTTCATCATAAGTATTTCGTAATTTATCGGCGTTACGTTCTTCCTTTAATGATTGAATTTTACTATTCACTAGTGTTGTTGTTCCCTTAAATGTTAGAGTTCCCAAATCAATCCCTGCTTTTACTAAAGCTTCTGTAATATATGGCTCCATGCTATACCTCTGTTATTTCTTTTTATAATAAAATTATTTTATCATAAATTCATACTTTAATAATAGTCTCTATCCTTTAGGTGAAAATACCGATTTTATGGTATAATAAGGATAACTCTATACAAGGAGGTGTGCCATGACTCTTGATGTAAATAAAGAAGAATTAACAATTTTAGGGATTCCCTTTGATAACTTTTCAGATTTTGATACTGTCTGGTATGCTATTGGGTCATCAATGATTGAAAATTATGAACCTACTGTTCAAGATGTGATTGACTTAAAAACTTATGTTATCAACAGACGAAAGGAATTGAATATTGGTTAAAAATCAATACGAAGGCTATGAGTACATTGATCCCAATCACCAATATACCTATCCAAATTCCACAGTCTTAATCAATAAACAAAATGTTACAAATATTGAAGAAGCCTACCGAAATGAACACTTATTCGTTACTAAAAGACTTGCAGATTTGCGCTTGAAAGCTATTAAAGTCTATTCCATGAGTAATATTTTAGCCATTCATAACTATTTGTTTCAAGATGTCTATGCTTGGGCGGGACAATATCGCAAGGTGAATATCTCAAAAAGCGGGAATCCCTTTATGCCAATACAATCTTTCAGTACTGCCCAAGACTATATCAACCATCTTATTCATACCTATTATCAAACTGCCAACTCAAGAGATGAAATCATTAAACATTTAGCAAAAATTCTTGATAATCTTAACTATTTCCATCCCTTTCGAGAAGGGAATGGACGAACTCAACGAGAAGTTATTCGTTCCTTAGCACTATCAAAAGGTTATTCTGCACAAATACGTGTGGAGCAAGATGACGAGGTTTACAATCTTTATATGGACGGAACAGTCTATGGAGACTTAGGAAAGTTAGAAGAACTATTTGATAAAATATTAAAAGAATTGTAGAGTATAATATTTAATAATTACCAAGGTGAAATAGGGGTTCACTACACGTCAATAGACGTTAAAAACCTTGATTTAAAGCGATTTTTGAAATTCTAAATTTCACTACATTGCAATAGAAATCAACCGAATCACTACCTTTTTTGAAATAAAAATAATGATTCGGATATTTAAAAGAAGAGGAACTTTAGTGTGAAGTTCCTCTTTTTGTTATTTGTTCTTTTACTTATAAATTGTAATACCTGTTTTGAACACCTCGTATTTGAATGAATTTCAATATATGCTTAATATCAATGTTTTCTTACGTTTTCAGAAAGAATAATTTCATCTAATTTGAATAACTTTCAATTGAATGGTGTAGCAAATTATCGAAATATTCCTTTCTTAAGAACTGGTTTGGAAAGTATGGGTTTCAGTTGAACTAAAAAACAGCGTAGCATCAGCATCAAGCACTCACAGAATGCTATCTATTTTTTCAAAAAACTGAATGAGTTTGATATAGATATTTTTGTTTTTTGTTAAGTATAGTCTTTTCAGATAATGACTGTAAATATCTTTCAGATAGCTCAATTTTTATAAGATTTTTAAAGGCTATACGATAATTTCTTTGTATAGGAAAGTAAGGCGAATCATTAATAAGAATTGGAAAGTCAAATAACCGACCTATTTAATAATAGGCCGGTTATATTTATTTATATCAGTTTATTACTTGTTTTGAATCGCTTCCTTTACTTGGGCAATAGTGACAGGTTGAGAATCTTTATAAATGACTTTTTCCCCTTTAGCATCAAGAATTTCTCCGACTAGAGGTTCGCTACTATCTGCAGATTTAACAGAAAACCCGCCACCCATGTTTTCAGGATAGGCAATGATAGTATCCTGATCTGAAAATTGATTTAATGTTTCCAAGAGAGTAGAATCTTTAGAAGCTTGTTTTACCATTATCTCTAGAGTTGGTGGTTTCGCTTGGATATCCTCGCCTTTATCATTTGCAAATATTATGTTACTTCCGATAAGGACAGAAGAAATTAGAGTAACGATAAAAGCACATGTAGTGAATTTCTTGAGCATGTTGAGTCTCCTTATCTGTTTTCTACAATGTATCGAGTTCCTGGAACAGGATTGTAAGTGTAATAATAAAGCCAATCACTTCGTGTATCTACATACCGAGCTCTTCCTACCTCTAACTCTACTCCGTATAATCCTCTACCACTGTATGTACTTTCGGCAGAATTATAATTTCCTACTCGACCTCCATCATAAATTGAAGTCCATTTTAACCATCTACCTGTACCGTTAGCTGCAATAAACTTTAAATTAGAAAAACGCCATCCACTTCCTGAAAAAGGCTGAGATACATAAATCTCTTTATCGGCTAAAACTTTACCTTTTTGACTAAAAGGATCCGCTGATAAAAGCCCTGGAGATGGTTCAAAAAGAGTAAGAGGAGAACTCTGGAGAGAATGTTCTATATGTTCTTTATATTCTTGATAAGTCATTAACTGACTGTTATTGTGTTGAACCATCTCTTCATTATAATCAGATGTTCCATTAGAATTATAAATGAATCCCCCCTCTGGTAATACTTGAATTATTTGAGAGTCCTCAATTTGTATTGTCGTGGGCTCTGTAATATCTTTGTAAGTAGCAGCTAAAGCTACTGAACTAAAAACTAGTGAACTTGAAATAACTGAACCTATTATAATTGCTTTTAAACTTATTTTCATAATAAACCTAGCCTTTCGTAGTTATTAGTGTAGTGTAAAATGCGAAAAGATATATCGTTTAGTTCTAACACATTAAACCAGAGAAATATAGTTTCCTAATTTTTTCCTTTCTATCTCTGTTTAAGCGGTAGTCCTTCCAATATTATTGTACGTTCTTTTTTTTTGAAATGCAAGAAAAGAGAATTCTCAATTTGAAAAATTAAGCTTGACAAAAAAGCATCCCGTATTAGACGAAATGCTTTCAATAAGTGTAAATAAGTTTTAACGTTTACTAAATTGTGATGCTTTACGAGCTTTTTTCAAGCCTGGTTTCACAAGTTTGGGTTTCAAGTAATTTTAGATTAGCTTTATCTCGATTATCAACAAAGTCCAACATCTTTTTCTTTCCAATGCTCTTTTTCATTTAGTACTATTAAATCTGAATCTAACACGCCTTCTGGACGATTTCGTTTTGGATCTTGATAAGCAATCTCAGCATATACGTTAGAATTATTTGCAACAATCTGACTCGAAATTGCTGTCATTTGGTTAAATTTTTTCTGAAAAACTTGCTTTCCATTAAGAGAAAAGACTGTTAATATTCCTGAGTTTGCATCTGTTTGAGCAGTATAAAAGTAATTAGAAGAGATACCTGATCCCATCATTGCATAATTCTTAGTATGATTTTTCCTTATCTCGCCTTTGGAAAAATCAATTGAAATGATATTTTGATGATCTATTGGTGCAAAATCATCACCTTCAGTTATGATCATCTTATCACCACTGTTTAAACACGAAAACCAGAGATTAACATACGTTGCTACATCAATTTTTTCTACTCGATGTAACTCGAGCTTATTCTCTTTCTTAGTATATGATTGAATACTTTTTGAGGTGACCAAGTAAAGATTCGATTCTGGATCAACTTGAAACATTGGTGTTTGGACCTTAGAACAAGAAAGCAAAAGGAAGAATAGAAATAAAATCCCAAAAAGATAAGAGCGTTTCATAGGTTATCCCTCCTATCCATTTCACGACTCACTTTCTCACCAAGCATAATTTTTCTCACCGCATGTAACCATGGCTGCTAATAACTC
>OLNK01002293.1_pt1 | contig 11476 bp, 7 predicted proteins | sample 1672791 | NCBI WGS metagenome assembly OLNK01 (sample SAMEA3136724, study PRJEB25190) | human gut metagenome | biome: human gut; feature: human-associated habitat; material: faeces | place: Austria | collected 2013 | reverse complement strand
ATATTTATATCATCAAAAGCATACTCGTTGAAGTAGGAATGAAACATAGAAGTTTATAACTTTTTATAAGTTTTCAGTAACGGTAAAATCGAGTATGTGTGAAGCATTGAAAGAATTGATGGCAGAAGAATTTCAAGAAGTAAGAGATCAGGTAACAGAAGAAGTGACAGAACAACTCATTTGTAATGCGTATAAAAATATCGGTGATTTGGAAAAGGTTTCTGAGATACTAGGAGTACCTGTGGAAACTGTTAAGAAAGCAGTTGAAAAAGAAAAGTAAGAAAAGGTCTGACTTTTAAAAAGATTTAAGTAACAAAAGGGGAAGATTTCATAAGAAGGATTTGTGGAATCTTCCTCTTTAGGGTATTTGGTTAATATTTTTAAAATAATATTTTGTGTTTTTAGTAGCTAAAATGTAAGGCGTTTTGACATTTTAAATTTGAGACAGTAATTAATTAAAGGTAAAGCTTTCGTTATGAAAATTAGATATTCCAGCAGATGAAAAAATCAGGGAGGAGTTGAATGATATGTGTAATTTATCAGAAGGTATTGAAGAAAAGGGAATAAAAAAGGGAATAGAGACGGGACGATTAGAAACAATTGCGGAATGCCTGCGAAATGGAACGATGAATGATGCAAAAAGGCTGCTGAAAGCGACAGGAGAAGAGATTGAAAAAGCAACAGAGTTATTCTTGAAAAAGGGTGAATAAATGGTTGGACATATGTCATGTGATGTGCTAATATATACATGTATACAATCTGGAAATAAACGTAATTACTCAGAAGAATATAATTACAGGTAATCAGGAGGACTAGACATGGTGAAATTATATGACGGTGGTGCATATCTGGTAAATGGCACACAGATCATTACAGACGAAGCGGAAGTAAAGGCAAAGACAGGTCGTGAGGTATCCAAGGAGGAAGCCAGAACGCAGACAATGGCTTACGGAATTTTAGAGGCTCATAATATATCAGGCAATATGGAGAGACTGCAGATCAAATTTGATAAGCTGACATCTCATGACATTACATTTGTCGGAATTATTCAGACAGCGAGAGCTTCCGGACTGGAGAAGTTTCCGATTCCATATGTATTGACGAACTGTCACAACTCACTCTGCGCGGTCGGCGGAACGATTAATGAAGATGACCACATGTTTGGACTGACTTGTGCGAAGAAATATGGCGGTGTCTATGTACCGCCGCATCAGGCAGTTATTCACCAGTTTGCCCGTGAGATGCTGGCAGGCGGGGGGAAGTTGATCCTTGGAGCCGAAAGCCATACCCGCTATGGAGCACTTGGAACGATGGCTATGGGTGAAGGTGGACCGGAACTTGTAAAGCAGCTCCTGAATAAGACATATGATATTAAGATGCCAGGTGTGATTGGAATTTATCTGGACGGAGAGCCGGTCAAAGGCGTCGGACCACAGGACGTGGCACTGGCAATTATAGGTGCAACATTTGCAAATGGTTATGTAAACAATAAAGTTATGGAATTTGTCGGACCAGGTGTGGAGAAGTTAAGTGCTGATTTCCGTATCGGAATCGATGTTATGACAACGGAGACAACATGTCTGTCTTCTATTTGGAAAACAGATGATAAGATTAAGGAGTTCTATGAGATCCACGGCAGAAGTGAAGATTACAAAGAACTGAATCCTGGTGCAGTTACATATTATGATGGTATGGTCTATGTGAACTTAAGCGAGATCCGTCCGATGATCGCAATGCCGTTCCATCCGTCAAATGTATATACGATCGACGATGTGCGTAAGAATCTGAAAGACGTGCTTCACGATGTAGAGCAGAAAGCACTGGTGAGCCTGGATGGTGCTGTGGATTATTCACTTCAGGATAAAGTGATGGATGGAAAACTTTATGTGGATCAGGGAATCATCGCAGGATGTGCCGGTGGTGGATTTGAAAATATCTGCGTAGCAGCAGACATCATAAAAGGTCATTACATTGGCTCAGATGAATTTACGTTTAGTGTATATCCGGCAAGTACACCAATCTATATGGAACTTGTGAAAAACGGTGCAGTTGCGGATCTTATGGAAGCAGGAACAATTGTAAAAACAGCATTCTGCGGACCATGCTTTGGAGCTGGAGATACCCCGGCAAATAACGCATTTTCTATTCGCCACTCTACAAGAAACTTCCCGAACCGTGAAGGTTCTAAGCTTCAGAGTGGACAGATTGCATCTGTTGCACTTATGGATGCCCGTTCAATTGCAGCAACAGCAGCAAATAAAGGCTTCCTGACACCTGCAACAGATATGGACGTGGAATATAAGGGACAGAAATACCACTTTGACCAGAAGATTTATGCAAATCGTGTATTTGACAGTCATGGTGTGGCTGATCCGGATACAAAGATCAAGTTCGGACCGAATATCAAAGACTGGCCGGCAATGTCAGCACTTCCGGAGAATCTGGTATTGAAAGTTGTATCAGAGATTCACGATCCGGTTACAACAACAGATGAGCTGATCCCATCTGGAGAAACATCTTCTTACAGATCCAATCCACTTGGACTGGCAGAGTTTGCACTTTCCAGAAAAGATCCTGCATATGTAGGACGTGCAAAGGAAGTACAGAAAGCACAGAAAGCAATCGAAGCAGGCGAATGTCCGTTAGAGGTATTGGAAGAATTAAAACCGGTTATGGCAAAGATCCAGGAGAGATATCCGGAAGCAGGAAAAGGAAATATCGGAGTCGGAAGTACGATCTTTGCAGTGAAACCAGGTGATGGTTCAGCAAGAGAGCAGGCAGCTTCCTGTCAGAAGGTGCTCGGTGGCTGGGCGAATATTGCAAATGAATATGCAACAAAAAGATATCGTTCCAATCTGATCAACTGGGGAATGCTTCCATTTATCACAAAAGAAGACGACAAGAAATTAAGCTTCAAAAATGGCGATTATATCTTTGTACCGGAAATCAGAAAAGCAGTGGAAAACAAAGATGCAGAGATCAAAGCTTATGTAGTCGGAGATACATTGAAAGAAGTCACATTTACACTTGGAGATATGACAGACGCAGAAAGAGAGATTATTCTCAAAGGTTGTCTGATTAATTATTATAAGGGCTAAATAATCCGATAGGTAAAATTCACGTTCTATGTTCCGTTGCACTGGGAATTACGCTGAATTTTATCTTGCGCAGTATTTTCGGCGGTAATATAATTGAATAAACGAATGTAAATAAAAGGCGGCACTTATGAAAAAAAGTGACGCCTTTTTGTAACACTTGGGATATTTTGGGACTCTTATATGTAGAAGAAGTAATAATACTTTTTACACGGGGTATTGGAAAACGGCAATGGGATAAGTCAATGGAGGAGTGTGGAGAACTTCTTGAGAAAAACAAATTGAGGAGGAAAAAGAATGAAATGTGATGCAAAAGCATTTTCAAAGCTATATGAGCAGGTCTATCAAGACCTCTATCGCTACGCGCTTTGTCTGATGCGTGATCCGCATGAGGCAGAAGACGCGGTGAGTGCGACAGTGTTATCTGCTTATGAACATATACATAAACTTCGAAAAGAAGAAGCTTTCAAGAGCTGGATTTTTACAATTTTGTCAAATATATGTAAGAAAAGATTGAAACAGGTGGCGAAAGAAGGAATACAGCAGACAGAAGATTTTTTTCCGGAAGGACAGGTGGAAGGAATTCATGAAGAAGATGTGGGACTTGCGATGGATGTGAGAAATGCATTTTTTATTCTTTCAGAAGAAGAGCAAATGATAGTCGGGCTGTCAGTGTTTGGCGGTTATAACAGCACAGAAATCGGGAAGATCCTAAGCCTGAAGCCGGGAACTGTCCGGGTAAAACGAAGCCGGGCGCTGGAGAAGATGCAGTGTGTGTTGGATGGGAGGACATTTTATGAATAAGAATGAGCAGGACATGATTCGGAAAATAAAGGAAAAGTCAGAACAGGTTCCGGTGCCGAAAGCGCTTGAACCGAGACAGATTGAAGCAAAGCTTGCAGGAAAGAAGAAAAAAGTGTGGACTCCGGCGAGAATCGGTGGGCTGGCAGCAGCATGTCTGGTGTTGATCGTGGGAGTGATGGTATACCAGAATTATTTTAAAATGGAAGATGCGGCTAGAGATGATAAGATAGCAGGCAGTGATGTGACAATCAGTGACAGTACGAAAGTAGAAAGTGTGGCGGAATATAAGGATGTCTATGCATATTTGGAAAAATATAAGAAAGATCAGGAAAGAGACAGTGCATACACTTCAAGCTGGGCAAGATCATTGAATGATATAAGAGTCGATGAATCAGCTGACAGTAAGGTAAGTGGAGATGCAACACAGAATATTGAAGAAAGCAGTACTGCAGCAGCGGACACCGGAATGGCAAGCGGTTCTTATTCTGAGACAAATGTACGTCAGGAAGGTGTGGATGAGGGGGATACAGCTAAAACAGATGGAACATACCTTTACGTGTTAAAAGATAAGAGCAATCAGATTGCCATTATAGATACCCGCGATAATCGGATGAAGCAAACGGCTACTATAACAGTGGAAGATGTTTCTGAAATCCAGGAAATGTATCTGGACATTGAGAGAAATCAATTAATCGCAGTGTGTGACGGTTATGTGGGCGGCAAATGGAATGATGATGATTATGGATATGGTCAGAGGGCTAATACGACCGCAGTAACTTATGACATTTCAGACCGGGAAAATCCAAAAGAAGTTGGCAGGGTCAGTCAGAGTGGATATTACAATTCTTCAAGAATTGCAGATGGATACTTATACTTATTCAGTGATTATTATGTAACACTTGATGGTATAACGGCGAAGAATCCGAAGTCCTATATACCACTTGTAAACGATAATCTGATCAAAGAAACAGATATCTGTCTTCCGTCCATTTCAAAGGCAGATATGTATTCAATCATCACATCCGTTTCTCTGGAAAATCCAAATGAGACAGCGCACAGTAAGGCCCTTTTGGCAGACGGTGGCAATTTATATGTGAGCAACGATAATATTTATTTTTATGAAAATGTGTGGCAATATTCCGGAAAAGATGTGACGACAATCCGAAAAGTTTCTTATGAAAGTGGGAAATTGACGGCTGGGGCACAGTGCAAAATAGACGGCTATATTAATGATTCATTTTCTATTGATGAATATGATGGATATCTGAGAGTTGTAGTGACCGATGGCGACACGAACAGTGTTTATGTTTTGAATCAAGAACTGAAAGAAACCGGCTCCATCAAAGGTCTGGCAGAAGATGAGAGGGTGTACTCCGCAAGATTTATGGGAAAGGCAGGATACTTTGTAACATTTAAAGAGACGGATCCGTTATTTTCCGTTGATCTGTCGGATCCGAAAAATCCAAAGATCATAGGAGCGTTGAAGATACCTGGATTTTCAGATTATCTGCATCCGTATGGGAAAAATAAGCTTCTGGGTATTGGGATGAATGTTGATGAAAAGACTATGTCAACAGATGGCGTGAAATTGACGATGTTCGATATTTCTGATCCGGAAAATGTGAAAGAGGAGCAGACTTATGTCATTGAAAATGTGTACTATACAGATGTTTCTTATGATTATAAGGCAGCTTTAGTAGATGCAGAGAAAAATCTGATTGGTTTTGCTGCAGACAGCGAAGGCGGCCGGGAGTACTATACATTTTCTTACGACGAAAAACAAGGATTTACATGTACGATGCATGAGGAAATCAATGGAAATAATATGAGGATCACAAGAGGTATTTATATAGAAGATATGCTTTATGTTATCCAGGGAAATATTATAGAAGCGTATAGCCTGAAAGATTTCAAAAAAGTGGACGATATCATTTTGTAACATTTTTGTAACAAAATCTCGTATGTTTTTGACAATAAGACTAGTGTATGATAAACTTGTATCTGTAGAATTGTCAAAAAATTTGAGGTGAGAATATTGGATAAATATGAATATCGGGTAAAAACCGAGCAGATGCTCGAACATTACGAAAAGAAACAATTTAGAAAAGCAATGGAAATTGCAGATACAATAGACTGGAGAAGGGTGAAGAGCCCGGCAATGTTAAATACAGTAAGCGAAATCTACGAGAATAACGGGGAGTTTCAGAAGAGCCGTGATACGCTTATGATCGCATTTGACAGAGCACCGTCCAGCAGAAAGGTTGTGTATCGTCTGGCAGTACTTGCCCTGAAACTGAATGATCTGAATGAGGCTTCGGACTGCTATGAGGAATTTGTAAAACTGGCACCGAGAGATCCGAATCAGTTCATTTTGAAATATCGGATTTTGAAGGCACAAGGGTCCGATCTGTCAGAACAGATTTCGGCACTGGAAGAATTTAAAAAGGCAGAATATATTGAAAAATGGGCGTATGAGCTCGCAAAGCTATATCATGAAGCAGGCATGACCTCAAAGTGCCTGGAAGAATGTGACGATTTGATCTTGTGGTTCAGCGAAGGAAAATATGTATATCAGGCAATGGAATTGAAGATGAAGTACAAACCACTGACACCACTCCAACAGGAAAAGTACGATGAGTATAAAGGTGTACCGAAAAAAGAGCCTAAGAAAGCAGTGGATAAAAAACCTGATCGAGCTGTGCTTAAGGATGTAAAGAGTATTCCACAGGATACTGTATCAATTCCAAAAGAACAGATTAAAGCAGCGCAGGAAGCAGCAGAAGCTGCGGAGGCAGAACAGCAGGAATCAGGAGCCAATACAACAGAAACGGTGGATGGTCTGGATGCAACGAGAAGAATTCCGACAGCAGAGCTTGGAGAAGCATTGAAGGCAATGGAAGAAAATGGCAAGGCAGACAAAGAAGTTCCGATAGAAGAACCGGTTTTAGAAGAACCAGTTTCAGAAAAATCAGTTTCAGAAGAGCCGGAAGCACCAGCTGAGGAACCAGTCCTGGAGCCGGAAGAAGCTGTTTCAGAAGAACCAGAAGTTGTAGAAATGGAAGCACCAGTCATTGAACCAATCGGAAAGGAAACTCCGGAAGAAGCTCGGAATGTCAGAGAGTTAGAAGGAATTCTTCAGCATGCGGCAGAAGGACCAAAAAAGTCTATTACGACAGTTGTGAAGGGTGCGACACTTAAAGAAGCACTGGCTAATGGAGTGGCTATGGCGAGTGGAATTAATCCGGAAGACCAGAAGAAGATGGAGGAACGAGAAGAAGAACTCCGCATTGAAGGTCAGATGAAGATTGAAGACATCTTGATGGAATGGGAAGCTAAGCAGAAGGTAAATGCTGAGGCAATCGCAAAGCAAAAAGCATCCGATGAAGAACGACTTAGAAAAGAGAGAGAAGCACTGGAAGCCCGCCGTGAGGCAGAAAGACTTGAGGCAGAGAGACGCGAGGCAGAAGAAATAGCAAGACGGAAAGCAGAAGAAAAAGCCCGTCAGGAAGCAGAAGAGAAAGCCCGCCGTGAAGCGGAAGAGAAAGCTCGTCGTGAAGCAGAGGAGAAGGCTCGTCGTGAAGCGGAGGAGAAGGCTCGTCGTGAAGCGGAAGAGAAGGCTCGTCTTGAGGCAGAGGAAGCAAGAAGAAAGGCATTGCTTTCTGATGATATCAGACAGCTTGTGGAAGAGCTGGAAGATCGTGTGACAGCACAGGAGAAAGAAGAGGAAAATTTTGATATAGAAGAGGAACTGGAGCTTGCAAAAGCAGAAGGGGAATCTGTTGAAGAAGAAATTGTAGATCAGTTTATTTCAGAAGAAGAGCTGGACGATATTGTGGAAGAACCTGAAGAGTCTGAAGAAGAACCTGAAGAAGAGATTGTCGAAGCAGCTTCTGAAGAAGAGGAGACGGATTCTGAGGATTCTGAGGATGAAGATGATTTCGAAGAGGAAGAGTTTGAAGACGAAGACTTTGAGGGTGAGGACGAAGAGTTTGAAGCAGAAGATGAAGTCGACGCTGTAGAAGAAATCGAAGAAGTACAAGAAGATGAAGAAATTCCGGAAACAGAAAACCAGGATGATTTGGAAGACAATTCTGAAGACGAGGATGATTTCGAAGACGAGGAATCCGAAGAAGATGATTTTGAAGAGAAAGATGGATTCGAAGAAGACGATTTTGACGAAGATGGTTTTGCAGATGAATTCCCGGAGGAAGATGAGGAAGAAGTAGAGGAATTCGATGCAGAGTGGAATGAATTCCCGGAAGATGAATCCGAGGACGAAGACGATTTCGAGGAAGAGGATGATTTCGAGGAAGAGGACGACTTCGAGGAAGAGGACGATTTCGAGGAAGAGGATGACTTCGAGGAAGAGGACGACTTCGAGGAAGAGGATGATTTCGAGGAAGAGGACGACTTTGAGGAAGAGGACGACTTCGAGGAAGACGATTTCGAGGAAGAGGACGACTTCGAAGAAGAGGATGATTTTGAGGAAGACGACTTTGAAGATGAGCTTCCTGAGATTCCGGATCCGGAAGACCTTGAAGGAGACTTGGAAATTGAAGAACCATCTGAGGAAGAGATTCAGCGCAGAATTAAGAAGTCAAAAGGAAGCGGAGTTCCATTTGATACCGGATTTGTTGTAACAGGAAGATATGACTTAAGTGCAACCAGTGAGATTGGACTGAAAGCCGGACTGACAGAGGAGCAGAAGAAATTATTCTCTTACTTCGTACCGGTCAGAGGAATGAGTGAACAGATTGTTGCAGTACTTGATAATGACAGACGTGCCCAGAGAGAGGGAACTTCAAGAACCGGTAACTTAATGATCATTGGCCGTAAAGGATCTGGAAAAACAGTCCTTGCAGTAGATATTGTAAAAGCAATCCAGAAACAGAGAAATCTGAAACAGGGTAAAGTTGCTATTGTTACAGGTGAATCGCTGAATAAGAAGGAACTTGGCAATATTATCCAGAAGCTTCGCGGTGGAGCGATCATCATCGAAAAGGCTGGTAAGTTGAATTCCAGAACAATCAAGGAACTGAATGCATTGATGTCAAGAAAGACCGGAGAGCTTCTCTTTGTTCTTGAAGATCAGAGAAAACCTCTGGAGAGAATTATGACAGCTAATCCGGATTTCAAAAAGAAATTCACTTCTAAGCTTGAGCTTCCGGTATTCATCAATGATGAGTTAGTAACATTTGGTCAGACTTATGCGAAGGAAAATGGATATAAGCTTGATGAAATGGGAATTCTGGCACTTTACAGCCGAATTGATGTAATGCAGCGTGAAGATCATGCGGTTACAGTTGCGGAAGTAAAAGAAATCATGGATGAAGCAATAAAACATTCACAGAAAGCAAATGTAAAGCATCTTGCAAGACGTGTATTTGGAAAATCTACGGATTCGTCAGATCGCATTATTCTGAAGGAAGAAGATTTTAAAATTTAATGATATAGTGAATGTAAGTGATGAAGCAGGGATACAATTGTAGAAAATTGTATCCCTGTTTTTTGTCTGGAATCGAGTGACATAGATTGAATTTTGTGTTCTGCTAAGGTATACTTAAGATATTGAAATCCGGATGAAATGTGAGGGAAGTTTATGGAGAAAGAATGGAAAGCTTATGAAATCGGAGAATTAGATCAGTACCTTTTCGGACAGGGAAATCACTACGAAATTTATAAGAAGCTGGGTGCGCATATGGTGGATGACGAAGGGCAGAAAGGAGTTTATTTTGCTGTTTGGGCACCGAATGCAAAATCAGTGTCTGTAGTGGGGGAATTCAATGACTGGGATCGCACAAGAAACCCTATGACAAGGGCAGAATATATCGGAATTTACACATGCTTTGTACCGGGAGTAAAAGAAGGCATGATGTATAAGTTCTGCATTGAGACGATTACGGGGGAGTATCATATGAAGGCAGATCCGTATGCCAATTATGCAGAACTTCGTCCGGGTACAGCATCAAGAATAACGAATATTGAGAATTTGAAATGGACCGATAGTTCCTGGATGACTTCACGGGAAAAATGGGACCACAAAAAAGAACCAATGTCTGTATATGAGGTTCATATGGGTTCCTGGAAGAGACACCCAGGCACAGAGGACGAGGGATTCTATACTTATCGTGAGTTCGCAAAAGAAATCACAAAGTATATGAAAGATATGGGATATACGCATGTGGAGATCATGGGAATCGCAGAACACCCATTTGATGGATCATGGGGATATCAGGTGACAGGATATTATGCGCCGACAAGCCGTTATGGAACACCGGAAGATTTTGCGTGGATGATCAATTATCTGCATAGAAATGGAATCGGTGTCATTATGGACTGGGTTCCGGCACACTTTCCAAAGGACGAGCATGGACTTGCCGAGTTTGACGGAACAGCAACTTACGAGTATGCAGATCCAAGAAAAGGGGAGCATCCGGACTGGGGGACGAAGATATTTGATCTTGGCAAGAATGAGGTAAGGAACTTCCTGATTGCCAATGCACTTTTCTGGGTGGAGCATTTCCATATTGATGGACTTCGCGTTGATGCAGTTGCTTCTATGCTGTACCTGGATTATGGAAAGAAAGACGGAGAATGGGTTCCGAACCAGTATGGAGGTAATGAGAACCTGGAGGCAGTAGATTTCTTCAAGCATCTGAACACAGTTGTACTTGGAAGAAATCCGGGTGCACTTATGATAGCGGAAGAGTCTACGGCATGGCCGAAGGTAACCGGAGATGTAGAAGACGGAGGTCTTGGATTTAGCCTTAAGTGGAATATGGGGTGGATGCACGACTTTACGGAATATATGAAGCTGGATCCGTATTTCAGAAAAGACAATCATCATATGATGACATTTGCCATGAGTTATGCGTACAGCGAAGATTACATTCTCGTACTGTCGCATGATGAGGTTGTCCATTTGAAATGTTCCATGATCAATAAGATGCCAGGACTTGGATTTGATAAATATGCGAACCTGAAAGCAGGATATGCATTTATGATGGGACACGCCGGAAAGAAATTGTTGTTCATGGGACAGGATTTTGCACAGCTTCGCGAGTGGTCAGAGGAACGTGAACTGGACTGGTATCTGTTGGAGGAGCCGGAGCATCAGGCAATTCAGTCATGGATGCGTGATCTACTCCACATGTATAAAAAGAAACAGGCGCTTTATGAACTGGATCAGTCATGGGAAGGATTCGAGTGGGTCAATGCAGATGATGCATACAGAAGCATTTACAGCTTTATCCGCCATTCTAAAGATGGAAAGCATAACCTTCTGTTCGTGATCAACTTCACACCGATGGCAAGAGAAGATTATCGTGTAGGCGTTCCTAGAAAGAAGCAGTATAAGCTGATTCTGAACAGTGACGATGTGAAATATGGCGGAAATGGCGAGAAGAGACAGAACATTTATCATGCCGTGAAGAAAGAATGTGATGGAAGACCATATTCATTTGGATACAAATTGCCGCCGTATGGGGTAGCAGTTTTTGAATTTTAAATTCAAGAATGCCTTGGCATTCTTGCTGCGAGGTGCGCGTCATGCAATTGCATGACATACTTCTACTGCG
>OLNK01002283.1_pt1 | contig 11526 bp, 8 predicted proteins | sample 1672791 | NCBI WGS metagenome assembly OLNK01 (sample SAMEA3136724, study PRJEB25190) | human gut metagenome | biome: human gut; feature: human-associated habitat; material: faeces | place: Austria | collected 2013 | reverse complement strand
GATAGCTCGCCTATGCTTTGCCCAATAGGGCAATCGAACGAGAAGCCCCCACTTCCAGCATTAGCTAAGTGGAGGGAGTATGTCACTGAGTGCATTTCAGCGACGATTCAATAAACCGTGAAATCATATTCCACTCATAGCTCTGTTCCAGCCACGCAAATTTGATCGGGTACCGCGCTTCTTCCCCGAGCGTAAAGACATGGAGTGTATCCAGCTGTTCCTTGCTGAGAATAGAAAATGCGAGGTTTTTCGGGCTGATGCAGGCACCTTTTCCCATCGCGCAGAGGGCAAGCAGGGTAGCGATGTTGTCAGAGCAGGCATGAACCGAGGGGACGAAGTTGTCTGTCGCGAGGATATTCCGCCCGATGCGTCCGACTAGATCATGTTCACGGTTTAGGAGAAACGGACACGGAGCCAGAAGGGAGTAGCGGTGATGGTGGCTGACTTCCTGGATAATGGCTTCGGTCTGTTTGCCGTAAATGTTCTGCAGCAGGGCAGTGGAGACGATGAGAACCATCTCTTCCTCATAGAAATCCCGCAGAATGATGCCGGGAATGCGAACTGAAAAATTGGCGATCGCCAGATCAATTGTGCCGTTCAGCAGGTATTTTTGCAGCACATCGTTGGAAGATTCGACGAGTTCCACATCCACGACGGGATATTCCTTTTGAAAGGCGGCGATCAGCTCCGGCATGATGGCGTGTCCGCGCGTGAATGCGATGCCGATCCGCAGTTTTCCTGTCTGGTTATTTAAAATATCGCCAAATTCGTGAAGCATACAGTCATATTTTGTATTAAATTCCGTTGCATAGCGCAGAAATACCTCCCCTGCATAGGTAAGCTCCAGCGGGATGTGACGGATTAGGAGCGGACATCCAAGCTCCCGCTCGATTCCGGCGATATGGGCGCTTAATGTCTGCTGGGTAATATGCAGCGCATCGGCGGCCCTAGTGAAGCTGCGGTTTTTCGCAACCGCGGCAAAATATTCCATTGATTGAAAATTCATATTCGAATGACGCCTCTTTTCCCAAAACTTTCATTTTAAGTTTCTAAAAAGCATCTGACTATAAAAGCGGCCCTTCCAACTCAAACACTGTCCGCTGCAGCTGCGCGATCAGCAGGCTGGCAGCCGGGGACGCTTTTTTTGCTGACGGAATCCGGACGCCGAGCACGCGCTCCATCGGCGGATTGAGCGGCAGCCGGACAACATTTTTAGAAATATCGCGGACGACCAGCTCCGGCAGGATGCAGACCCCCAGGTTGTGGCTGACCATCGCGAGCATGGAGTAAGTGTTCTGTGAGGTAAACGACGGCTTTGGCGGTGTGATGCCGAGCTGCTGGAACTGGCGCAGCAGGTCATTTTCGCCTTTTTCTTCTATATAAGAAACCTTGGGGAGATCTTTTAAGTCAAAGCGCTCATATTCTGCATAAGGGGAATCGTTCGCGCAGACAGCCAGGTATGGTTCTTTTTTCAGGGGAAGCCAGTCCATTTTTCCGTCCGGGTGGGGTCCGACGATGCCGAAATCGATGGAGCCATTTTCCAGCCACCCCTCAATCTCCTGTGAACATCCCTCCAGCACTTCCACGGTCATATCCGGGTAATCGGAGAGAAACTTTTTGAGGGCAGGCGGCAGCCACTGGACGGAAGCGCTTAGATAAGCGCCGATCCGGATATGCCCGGTCTGGACACCCCGGATGGAGGCAGCTGTCTGATCAAAATATTCCGCCGCCGCCAGCGTCCGCCGGATCGGGGGAAGCAGTGCCTCGCCGTTCCGTGTCAGGGCAAGTCCCCTCTGGGAGCGTGAAAACAGGGAAAATCCGAGTTCCGTTTCAATATTTCGCAACATATGGCTTGCCGCCGACTGCGTGTAACCGTTTTTCTGGGCGGCACGCGTCAGGTTGTTTTCTTCTGCAATGGCTAAAAAAAGCCGCATATCTTTGAGATCCAAAAAATACTTCCTCCATTTTCGTAATAAGCGTTCGGTCTGATTCATAAAATGTACAGAGCTGACAGATACCAAAGGAGGATGAGAAAATTTGTACGAATTACGTAGAATACAAATCTGATTCATACGAAATATCCGGGCGGATTACACGGGTGCGTGTGCGGCGGACATTCATTCCGATGGCTCTGCCAAGTGTCCCTAGTATATCATATTCGTGAAAGAAATGGGAGAAAAAGATAGAAATACGCCCAGGATCTCAAATACAACATGAAAATTTCATTTAAATGAAATACACAAAAAGTTAAAAAATAAACAAATGGTAAACAAAATTCATGAAACTCCGAAAGAAAATGGACAAAATTCTGAACGGGAGTCTAACGGAAAATGACGCAGTTGTAGACAAAATATCATGATATTTTGTGCATTTATACTAATTGATGCTCGAAGAAGTGCAATTTATTTCATGAAAAACACAGATGGATTCATGATCTCGTGTTGCCTCATGAAAATCCCGCATAATAAATTCAAATAATTTTGTTGAACAAATTTCACTTTAGTGATATAATTTTTTCAAAAGCAAGAAGTTTTTTGAGCGATATTGAAAAACTTGCTTAGCCAGCGCGCGGCACTACATCAAATAAAGGGGGAACTTTATATGGAAGCAATTAACAACATTGTCGGTATGTTGAACGGACCCATTTGGGGCGTTGGAATGTTAGTTCTGATTGTTGGTAGTGGTTTATACTTCACAATCCGTCTCGGCTTTTTCCAGTTTGTTCATTTCAAAGATATGTGGAGCCGAATTATTGACAAGTCGGAGTCTGAATCCGGTATTTCTTCATTCGCTTCGTTCTGTACGACCATGGCGATGCGTGTTGGTACCGGTAACGTAGCCGGTGTAGCCGTAGCTCTTTACATGGGCGGTCCTGGCGCACTCTTCTGGATGATCATCGCTGGTATGACAAACTCTGCAGTTTGCTTTACTGAGTGTACATTATCCGTACTTTATAAGAACCGTATCGATGGTCAGTATCGAAGCGGCGGCGCTTACTGTGCTGAGAGAGGTCTTGGCTGGAAAGCATATGGTGCATTCTACGCAGCATTCTTCGGACTGGGCGTTGTATTATTCATGCCGGCAGCAGCTACCTATACAATCTGCGATGGCTTTAAGAACGCTTTAGGCATTCCGATGTGGGTTTCGGCTCTGGTTATCGCACTGGCTATGGCAGTTGTAGTTATGGGTGGTGTTAAACGAATCAGTTCTGTAGCATCTATGCTGGTTCCGCCGATGGTAGGTGTTTACCTGATTGCAACAGTTGTTATTTTAATCGCAAACGCAGGTCAGATTCCGAGCGTTATCGTAGACGTTGTTAAATGTGCATTTGGTTCCAAAGAAGCTCTTCTGGGCGGCGGCGTTGGTATCGCTATCCAGCAGGGTGTTAAACGAGGCACATTCTCATCTGCATCTGGTATGGGTGAGTCCATGCCGACCGCAGCAGCAGCAGAGACCAGCCACCCGGTTAAACAGGGTATGGCAAACGCAGCTGGTGTTTGGCTGGATACCGTTATCGTATGTACCGCTTCTGGTCTGATGATGCTCTTAAGCGGATGCTACAATACACAGTTTGGTTACGTTGGTGGTACTGGTGCAATGCACGATCAGATGGCTCAGTTAGCAGCAGATGGAACATATGGCGTTATCTTCGTTCAGAATGCCTGCAGCACCGTTATGGGAAGTATTGCTCCTCTGTTCATTGCTATCATGCTGGCTCTGTTCTCCTTTACCTGCTTAATCAGCTACTATTACGAGGGCGAGACTTCGGTTCTTTACCTGTTCCAGGGCGATGATAAAGCAGCTACCCGTAAAGTGGTTATCAGAATTATGCAGATTGTTATGCCTATCCTTATCTTCATCTGGGGCAATATCGATTCCGGTCTGGCTTGGAACCTTTCTGACCTTGCACTTGGTGGATCTACATGGATCAATATGTTAGTTGTACTGCTTCTGTCTCCGAAGGTATTTGCACTGTACAAAGACTACGAAGAGCAGATGAAAGCAAAGAAAGACCCGTACTACAACCCGGATAAGCTTTGCTGGAAGGGTGTAGACGTTGAGATGTGGAAAGACATCAACAAAAAACGTATCGCAGAAGATAAATAATCGGATGTGAATCGTTACATATTATTAGATATAGAGTTTAACTCCTAGAGTCTAATATAAAAGGCAGTCCCTGTCGTGTGGCAGGGGCTGTTTTTTTGCCATTATATAGATAATGTCTATGATAGAAATGGTAATTTTTTGTAAATTGTCATTGACGATCCAGCCGCCGCGCGATACAATCAACCGCGAAAGGCGGTAATGGTATGGTACAGAAAGTGATTCGGGATCGCCTGGATGCGATCCTTCATTGGAATATATCCCTGGTCGGGGGATTTCTCGGAGCCTATGCGATTTTGCTTCATGTCGGAAACTTTGGCTCTGCTCAGACAGGCAACCTGATGGAGATGGGAGCGGAACTGGTGTCGATGGAGTGGTTTAACGTCCTTCTGCGTCTGGCTGCGCTGGTGCTGTTTGGACTGGGCGTGGCATCCGCATATCTGCTCACGAACTTTACGAAGATAAACATGCGGAAACTTGCCCTCTGGGTGGATGCGGCTGCGCTGGCACTGGCGTCGATGCTGCCGCTTGAACCGGCGCTGGTTGGAATTTATCCGATTTTCTTTGCATCCGCATTTCAGTGGGGCGTCTATTCCGGTGCCGACGGATTTAACAGCGCGACGATCTTTATGACGAACAACTTCAAACAGTCGGTGCTTGGCTGGCTGCAGTACGGTCTGACAAAGGATAAGGAATTTAAGAGAAAAGCAATTCTTTATACCTATACGGTCATCAGCTTTTTCCTGGGCGTGGTACTCGGAGCGTGGGCGGTCGGTCAGTTCGGCATCTACAGCGCCTATGTAGGCTTTCTGCCATTGGCGGTTGCGAGAACCTTTATCGCGGTCGGTACGGCTCCGCTTGAAAGTGAGACTCCGGAGGAGACGGCAGTCGAGGCGGCAGAGGAGATGGAAGAAGCAGAGAAGCTGGAGAAGGAGCAGAAGCTGTAAAGTCTGTTCCCTGCAAGTTTTCTATAAGATGCAGGAAAGAAAAACGGCAGGAAACAGGCTTCGGCGGGAACAGGATGCGGAAAAATGCAGGCGCTTAAGAACAGCAAACGTGAAGCAGTGGACAGATTGCTTTAATGCTGGTGATATTGCTGCTGTAGAAATTTTCCCAGTATTCCTACTCCTTGATATAGCGCCGCAGACATAATACATAAAAGAATAATACTCATCACAACCATATCCATCTGGAATACCTGTGAGCCGTAGATGATCAGATATCCGAGTCCCTGTTTGGCAGCGAGAAATTCACCGATGATGACGCCAACCAGGCAGAGACCGATGTTGACCTTCATGTTGGCGAGAATCAGCGGGATTGAGCCTGGCAGCAGGACTTTGGTTAAAATATGAATCCGGTTTCCTCCGAGGGACCGGATTAGTTTGATCTGGTCGGGATCCATCGAGGAAAATCCGTTGTGGAGTGTCAGGATCGAGCCGAAGACAGCGACCGAGATGGAGGCAACGATGATCGTGCGGATGTTGCTCCCAAGCCAGACGATGAGAATCGGGGCGAGGGCGGATTTCGGCAGACTGTTGAGCATGACGAGATACGGCTCCAGAATCTCTGAAAGATTCCGGCTCGACCAGAGGAGAACCGCGCCGATCAGCCCGAAGAGGATGACCAGTGTAAAGCTGATCAGCGTTTCATAGAGCGTCACGCCGGTGTGGATGAGGATGCTTTTGTCCTGCATCATCCGTAGGAAACAGCGCACGGTGCGTGACGGGGAACTGAAAATAAACGCGTCGATGAGCCCCAGTCGGGCGCTCATTTCCCAGCATATTAAAAAGAAAACGAATAAGAAAATCCGGCAGAAGAGAACCAGACGGCGCCGATGGAGCTGGCGGCGGAGGTAGGCTTTCTGGGCGGTGGATTCTTTCTTACATTTCATACTTTTTTCCCTCCCCCTTCCCTTGCAGTGTCTTCCATAGTTCATTGAAATAAAGAGAAAAAGCCGGATCATTCCGGCGTTCCAGCGGTCGGTTAGCGGACAGCGGGAAGGTAACCGGCAGGATGCGGCAGATGGTTCCGGGGCGTTTAGTCAGAACCAGGATGCGGTCGGCGGCACTCACGGCTTCGGAGAGGTCGTGGGTGATCAGAATCGCTGTTTTGCGGCTCTCCCGGATGATGGTGCTGATATCGTCGCAGACGGTTAAGCGTGTCTGATAATCGAGCGCCGAAAATGGTTCGTCGAGAAGCAGAAGCTCCGGTTCCAGCGCCAGTGTCCGGATCAGGGCGGCGCGCTGGCGCATTCCACCGGATAGTTCGGAGGGGCGGGAATGCTCAAATTGTTCCAGTCCGTAGATTTTTAAGAGCCGGTGGAGGCGGTCTTCCGCGGCATGATCCATTTTTTTCTGAATTTCCAGCCCGAGGGCAGCATTCTGGATGATCGTCCTCCACTCGAAAAGCTGGTCGCTTTGCAGCATATAACCGATGCGGCACTGGCTTTTTAAGAGTGGAACCCCATTTATAAGAATGGAACCTTCTTCCGGCGGCAGGAGCCCGCTGATTAAGGAGAGCAGCGTGGATTTTCCACAGCCGGACGGTCCGACAATGGCGATAAATTCGCCGGTTTCTACCTGAAATGATATATCAGAAAGGGCTTTCGTTTCTCCGGATATCGTGTGGTAGGAGTAGGAAAGCCCGGAAACTTCCAGAATGGGCGGCATAAGCAAATACCTGGGTAACTGTGTATCAGTGGGACAGTTACGCTCCTTGAAACATTCTTACTTTATAATATGCGGAAATGAAAAGCCGGGTTACTGTTCGCGCATACGTGCCTTGCATTGGTTGACCCGTGTGGAAAAGAGATGCTATAATAAAATATAGGTAATTGTGGAGAGAAAAGCGCTTATAGACAGGATACAGGGGGTATTTATGATACGCAGATATACAGTGGCATTGATGCAGATGGATACACAGAATGATAAAGGAAAGAATCTGGAGACGGCATGCGCCTGGATTGACGAGGCGGCGGCAAAGGGGGCGAAGCTTATCTGTTTCCCAGAGGTGATGAATCTGATCGGCAAAAATATCGGTGAAGGCGGCGGACGCGAGGAAATTCCGGGGTACACGACCGAGCGCCTCTGCGCGAAAGCGAAGGAACACGGCGTCTATATTCACGGGGGCAGTATCACGCAGGCACTTCCGGGGGAAAAACGATCGGCAAATACGAGTGTGCTGATTTCGCCGGAGGGGAAGATTCTGGCGACATACAGCAAACTGCATATGTTTGACATCACACTGGCGGACGGCACGCCGTACCGGGAGTCGGACCGGGTCAAACCGGGCGATTCGATTGTGACGGTGGAGACGGAGCTGGGCGTTTTTGGAATGTCGATCTGCTATGATGTGCGTTTTCCGGAGATTTACCGGCTCATGGCGCTTCGCGGGGCGCAGGTTATCTTTGTTCCAGCGAGCTTTACGATGCCGACGGGAAAGGATCACTGGGAGGTTCTTCTGCGGGCGCGGGCGATCGAGAACGGCTGTTACATCGTGGCACCGGGACAGATTGGACAGAAACCGGCGTATGCGGCATACGGCAACAGCCTGGTGGCAGATCCGTGGGGAACGGTGATTGCACGGTCAAAGGATGCACCGGGGATCACCTATGCGGAGATTGATTTAGATTATCTGGATAAGATACGGAAGCAGATTCCGTCGCTGGAAAACCGGCGGAGTGATTTGTATGAAGTGAGTGAGAAGAAGTAAGGCGTGAATATTTTCAGCCGGCAAAATGGCATGTGGACGGAAATGAAAAACGGGTGTATTCGGGCAAATGGATAAAAAGAACAGAGAAAAATGGAGTCCAGGGGGGAAAACCATGGTAAAGGTGTTTCTGGTAGAGGATGAGGCGATCATCCGGCACGGTATACGGGATAATATTGACTGGGCGAGCCACGGATTTGAATTTGCGGGGGAGGCGGGCGACGGCGAGTACGCGTATCCGCTGATATTGAAGGCACAGCCGGATATTCTGGTAACGGATATCAAGATGCCGTTTATGGACGGGCTGGAGCTGAGCCGTCTGGTGAAAAAGGCGCTTCCGCGCACGCGGATCATTGTGCTCAGCGGCTACAATGAATTTGAATATGCAAAAGAGGCGATCAAGATAGGAATCAGCGATTATCTGCTGAAACCGGTATCCTCGGCGGGACTCATCGACGCGTTGAAAAAGGCGGCGGACGAGATCAGGGAAGAACGGGAAAAATCGAGGCTTCTGGAGCGGTATTTTGTCAGCTACGAAAAATATACGGAATTTCTGGATAAAACGGATTATAGCGGTGTTGACCGGAAGCTCATCAATGATTTTTTAAAGCTCGGCTCAGTCGAAGAGTGCAGTCCGTTTGTCGAGGAGTATTTCGCAGCGATCGGTGAACATAATTACAAATCGCTCTTGCTGCGTCAGTATATGACGATGGATATTTTTTACTGTGTGCAGGAGTTTTTGAAGAAATTGAAGGCGGAGCCGCCGGAGGTTCCGGAAAGCGTGGTTGACATAAAACGGGTTCCGAAGGTGATCGAGAGCGTGGAGATGACGAAAGCCTATCTGATCGAGGAGTTTACGGCTGCCCTGCAGGCGCGTGACCGGGCGTCGAACGACCGTTATGGCAGCGTGATCTGGGATGCAAAGGAATATATCCGGGCAAATTTCAGCCAGAGCGACCTGTCACTGAACCGGATTGCCGTGCACATTGGCGTCAGTCCGAGCTATTTCAGCTCGATTTTCAAGCAGGAGACGGGGCAGTCCTTTGTGGAGTATCTGACGCAGGTGCGGATGGAACGGGCATGTGAGCTCTTGAAATGTACCTCCTACCGGACTTCCGAGATCGGAGAGCAGGTGGGATACAACGATTCACACTATTTCAGCGCGGCGTTCAAGAAAGCGATGGGGCAGTCGCCGAAAGAGTATAAGGCGAGCCAGACGCGGCAGGAGTAAGATGTTCAAAAAGGGAGGAAAGATATGGGAGTGGAGCAGGGGCAGATTGGAAAAACAGAAGAGATGGCAGATTTGAATAAAAATCAGGATCCGGGCGTTGATTCGTTATCCGCTGCCCGTCCATATCGTCCTCTTTCTCTCCGTGCCCGTCTGATCCTTCTCCTCTTCGTGATTGCCATTCCATTAACAGGCATGGTGCTCGGGTTCCAGAAGATGATCGCCTCCTATTCTGCTTCCTATGACGCGATTCTGGCGAATCTAAAGACGGCGAATGAGTACAACATAAAGTTCAAATCGGATATGGAGTATTCGATGTACCGTGTTATGATTGGGCTGATCGACGCGGAACAGTTCGAAAATGGAGATATTGTCGAGGGCGAGACGAAGTATGCGACGGTGGTCAAGAATCCCCACAGCCTGATTGCGTCGGCGAGACAGGCGTTCGGAACGACGATCGAGCGGGAACCGGGGTCGGACTGTGATATCAAGATAAGAGGTATCCTCTCCTGTCTGGATTCCCTGGAGCGGGCAGTGGATAAAATGATTGGAAATGCCGCCGCCGGTGGATATTACGATGAAAATGTCAATATCTGGGAGAATGACATCCAGGGTCTGTGCTCGATGATTCAGGATTACATCACGCAGTATACCTATTATGAGATGATCAACATGGAGCAGCTTCAGAAAGAGCTGAAGGTGCAGATGGCGGATCAGATGCAGAGCTATCTGGCGCTTCTTCTGGTGGTGCTGGTGGTCGGTATGTTTCTGGCAGTCACGATCACGAAATCCATTACGGAACCGCTGCAGCAGTTACAGAGGACGGCAGAACAGCTCGGCCGCGGGAACCTGAATGCGAGGGCGAGAACGGGCGGACTGGAAGAGATCAACGTGCTGGCACGGGCGTTTAACCAGATGAGCGACCGCATCCGGCGGCTGCTTGATAAGACGAGGCAGGAGCAGAAGAACCTGCGGGAGCTGGAGCTGCGCCTCCACCAGGAGCAGATCAGTCCCCATTTCCTCTATAATACACTTGATTCGATCGTATGGATGGCAGAGGGCGGAAACAACCGCCAGGTCGTGGAGATGACGACGGATTTAAGCGACTTTTTTCGCACGGTTTTATCGGGCGGGCGCGATTTCATCACGATCGAGGAGGAAGAATCACACATCCGGAGCTATTTAAAGATTCAGAAGATCCGGTACGAGGACATTCTCGACTATTCGATCGAGATCGAGCCGTCCATCCGGCACCGGATTGTGCTGAAAATGCTGCTGCAGCCGCTGGTGGAAAATGCCCTCTACCACGGCATCAAAAATAAGCGCGGCGGCGGATGCATTGTGCTCCGCGGCTATGAGGATCGGAATGGGCTTGTCTTTGAGGTGGAGGACGATGGGATTGGCATGGATGAGGCGGAGCTTGCCACCGTGCGCGCCAAGCTGACACTGGAGCCGGAAGAGGAACTTGCCCCGATCGGCAGCGGCGGATTTGGGTTACATAATGTGGCACAGCGGATTCAGATGTATTATGGCGATCAGGCTGAGATCCTGGTTGAATCTGAAAAGAATATCGGTACCTGCTTTAAGGTTTATTTGGGAAATCAAAAAAAATCATAACTTTTTCGAAAAAAATTGTAATTTTTTAAAGGTATACCCGGAAAAACACAGAAAACGACAAACATCGCAAAAAAATAATATACCTTTTTCCAAAGATGCCCCGTATCCATGATGCGGGGTGCTTTGTTATAATAAATACGCAAAAACAAATATATTGGGTCTTATAAGGAGGAAACAGTATGAGAAAAAGATTAGTGTCCGCAGCTTTAGCAGCAGCAATGGCGTTATCCATGACCGCTTGTACAAGCAATCCGGCTGAGAAAGAGACGGAGGCAGCAGCTCCGGCTGATACAGAGGCAGCAGAAGAGGGCGAAGAGAAAGAAGCGGCAGCAGACGGCGATCTGATTACCGTAGGTTATGCACAGGTTGGTGCTGAGTCTGACTGGAGAACAGCCAACACCGAATCTTTCAAATCTACATTTACTGAGGAAAATGGTTACAAACTGATTTTCGACGATGCACAGCAGAAACAGGAAAATCAGATTAAGGCAATCCGTTCTTTCATCCAGCAGGGTGTTGACTACATCGTAGTTGCTCCGGTTGTTGAGACTGGCTGGGAGACCGTTCTGGAAGAAGCAAAAGAGGCTGGTATCCCGGTTATCCTTTCTGACCGTCAGATGCAGCTTTCCGATGACAGCCTGTATGAGGCATGGGTAGGCGGAAACTTCGTAAAAGAAGGCGAGACCTGCGGCGAATGGCTGGCTGATTACTTAGAGAAACAGGGACGCGGTGACGAAGAGATCAACATGGTTACCATTCAGGGTACCATCGGTGCATCCGCACAGGTTGGCCGTACAGAAGGTATGGACAACAAGCTGAAAGAGCACTCCAACTGGAAGATGCTTGACAGACAGTCTGGTGAGTTCACC
>OLNK01002281.1_pt1 | contig 11532 bp, 10 predicted proteins | sample 1672791 | NCBI WGS metagenome assembly OLNK01 (sample SAMEA3136724, study PRJEB25190) | human gut metagenome | biome: human gut; feature: human-associated habitat; material: faeces | place: Austria | collected 2013 | reverse complement strand
TGGTTGAGAGTTTACTCACTTAGTCGCGTGTCCACTATTGCTGGGTAAGATCACAACATACTGATCGTCTGACATTCTTGGGGCAAGCAGATTTGGAAGAAATGTATAGACAGGGCTGTCAATAATTCGATCAGCCATCGCCCTTTCTATCAGTTCACTTAAAGCCTTCATGGCTCTTATCGCCTCACGCCCCATGATATCCTCACCGAAATGAGCATATCTCAAGGTACTGACATGGTTAAGATCAAAGTGAAGCTTACCTTGATCTTCATTCATTATAATAGTTGAATTGGGCCTTAAAGCATGCCGCACACCGAGTTCATAAATCGCGTTTACGTTGCCTGTCGAGATGTCCGCAATGACTAAATCTGCGCGCAACAGCATTTCGTACATTTGGACATCGATAATACCCGACTGCGAAATCTCATCAGCTCTAACACAACGTAGACCACGACTCAAAACTGCAGGCTGGATAATCGTTTCGTAAGTAGCATTTAGATCCAGAGTACGACCAGTTTCGTAATCTGTTTTTTTACCAAAACCCATCACGACAAAACATACTTGCATCTCAGCGATTCCTTTTGGAAACGAAAGCATCAGTTTAAGAAGATAGAAATAAAAACAAAACATATCAAATGGTTAGAAAAATTTGAACATCGCAACAATGCATCATCAGCGATGATTCTATTCTACCACCGCTAATGCTTCTAAGGTCACTAAAAGGTTTTACTTTCAACCAATCAAAGAATCCAAAAAAATCTCGGAAGAAACCTCGCCAATAGAACAACCAATGATAGCTTCACAATACCAGCACGGAGTTAGCAAATGTCTCTTTACCATTGTATGCACCCTCGATACTCTAAGATCTAGGGTGTACGCATGGTGTTTATAAGTAGGATCTCAAGCATGAAGGATTTATCCGGCTTTTTCGCTTACGCATCAAGTCCCGTAGAAGTTGGGCAAACTATCGAACGGGCTGTAGATAACAGCAATAAAATCATAGGCAGGATAGCCATCTCAACGTGGATGGCTCTAGATGTTGTCGGGCATTTTATTTCTGATGAAGTCTTAACGGCTATTGATGCAACGGACTTATTGATTGCCGACATCAGTGAGCTCAATTTCAATGTCACGTATGAAATAGGTTATGCGATAGGTAAATCGAAGCGCGTATTGCTTGTCAAAAATAAGAGCCTACAACCTCAAGGACTGAAGATTTCTGATGTGGGAATTTTCGATACCTTAGGTTACCGGGAATATCAGAACTCTTCTGAATTAAGCGCGTTTTTAACAAATGCTTCTGTCTTGAAAGCTATTGATACATCAGCAGTGCTAAACATTAAGGCTCCAGTGTATCTCCTCGATACGCCATACAAGACCGACTGGTCAACGCGAATAATCTCTAGGATTAAAAAGGCTGGTTTCACGTATCGTAACTTCGATCCGAACGAGTCTCCCCGTCTGTCTGCACATGATGCAATTACGCAAGTAGCAAAATCATACGGAGTTGTTGTTCCCCTTTTATCCTCGAATTCTACAGGTTTTGCTATTCATAACATGCGAGCAGCCTTCATTGCCGGTTTGGCTGATGGCATGGGAAAAGCGCTCAGCATTTTGCAGTCTGGTGATGAACCAGTCCCCATTGATTATCGTGATTTTGTAGAAGCGACTTACCACCCCGATGACGTCAATCGTGCAATAGAAGTGTTCGCCTCAAAGGTTACTCAAGCATTTCAGCAACTCGAAGCATCCGATACGAAGGTCGAGCGTTCCTTTATAAAAAAGGTCAATCTCGGTGCTACTTCCGCTGAAAATGAAATGCGCGATCTTGAGCGCTATTATTTAGAAACGGATCAGTTTCTTAAGTCCCTACGGGGTGAAGCTCATTTGGTTGTGGGACGTAAAGGTTCCGGCAAGTCGGCAATTTTCCTTCAAATTAGGGATGCAGAACGCGACAAGAACCGTAACAAAAATATTGTTTTAGATCTGAAGCCAGATGGTTACAAACTTATAAAATTTAAAGAAAGAATCCTTCAGTTTTTAGCAGAAGGTACGTATCAGCATACAATTACGGCATTTTGGGAATACGTGCTTCTCTTAGAGATATGTTACAAAATCTTGGAAAAAGATAGACAACGCCATATTCATGATCACCTTCTATACGAAGGCTATCGTGAGCTATCCGATTTATATTATGTTGAAGGTTATGATTATGAGGGTGATTTTTCTGAACGCATGTCAATGCTGATGGAAAAAATTTACTCTGAATACCAATCAAAATATGGTTCAGAAGAAAGTGTTAACCTGAGTTCATCCCAAGTCACTGAGCTTCTATATAAACACGATGTTAAAAACCTGAAACAAATGCTGGGACGCTACTTAAATAACAAACAGATTTTATGGCTGTTATTCGATAACATTGACAATGGTTGGCCTACCTCAGGATTGAAGCATGAAGACTTATTAATGATTAGGGCCTTAATTGATGCTACTCGAAAGATTGAACGTCAGTTTAGTAGTCCAGATCTCAAAATTCGGTCGGTGGTATTCCTGCGCAATGACGTCTACGAACTACTGGTAAGGGAGACATCTGATCGAGGCAAAGAAGCTAGCGTCATTCTTGATTGGACTGATGGCGATTTGCTACGTGAACTTATTCGCTTGCGAATTGTATCAAATGGACTAGATGAAGATATGGACTTCAAATCTGCGTGGCTACGACTTTTTGTTAGCCATTATATGGGCGAAGAAACTTCTCAATTTCTGATCGAACGTTCTTTAATGAGGCCGCGTTTTTTACTCAACCTTATTAACCATTGTAAAAGCTTCGCTATCAATCTAAATCATGAAATTATTGAAGCAAGTGATATAGAAAAAGGTATAAATGCTTATTCTGCAGATCTTTTACGTGATATTGGCTACGAACTTCGTGATATTTCTTCTGAAACCGACGGTGCATTGTACGCTTTTATCGCCTGCAAAAGTGAATTATCAGAAATAGAAGTAATGAATAAACTAAAGCAATCAGGCATTGAGCATGATGGTGCTGCTCGTGTATTAGACTTGCTACTTTGGTATGGATTTTTAGGTATTCGAATTAATTCAGATGAACCTAAGTTCATTTATGACTTCAGCTACAACAAGGCACTAATGGATGGTGTAAAAAGAAACTCGACTCAGACAGTTAGCTTGGTAATTAATCAAGCATTTTGGCCCGGATTAATGATAAGCAAATAAATTCACATAAAATACATAAGGTTACATGCTATTTCCAGAAAAATAATTCATTAGCAATGAGATTAATGTTAATATAGCCAATATTTTACTGTATGTAGTAGTATAAGTGAAAAAACCACAGTACACATAGGTCATAAAATGTCGAAGGAATATAACGTATTCATTAGTCATGCTTGGTCATATCATAGCGAACTAGAAGATTTAAGAAGACTTATCGATGCCCGTGCATACTTTAAAGCTGAGTATTCAGAAGTTAGTCGAGATAAACCGATAAATTCTATCAGTGCACCCTATATAAAAACGGTTCTTAAAAAGAAAATTTTAGAATCAAATATAATCATAGGCCTTGCTGGTATGTATGCATCCCATAGCGACTGGATGGAATGGGAATTACAAACAGCATTTGACAATAACATACCTATTATTGGAGTTGTTCCTCGAGGAGCGTTGAGGATATCAGCAACTGTTTCATCTAGGGCTATTGAGGTTGTCAGATGGAATACAGAAAGTATAATTTCCGCGATTAGAAACAACTCCAAGTAAAATGGAATGAATTATTAACGCATCATTTATTTTATACCCCCCAAAACAAGAGGGGGGTAAAAATATACCATTAACCTTGTCACAACCTCATCTTTAACTCATTAATTGACTAATCATCAGAGAATAATAATTAACAATTAATTACTTGGCTAATGTTTTATTGGGGCTTGCCTGTTTGCTACTCTTCTAGCGAGCCATTGCGTATGCTCCCTAGAAAATGCTGTTTCAGCGTCTCTAACAAATTCAGAGAAATCATTTTCTCCAGAAATATATGATGATTGTTCTTTAATTATACCAATCTCATGTGCAGTTAAAAAATATGATGCAGAGAGTTCACTATATCTTTTAACCTGGACCCAGCCAACGAGAGCCGATGCTATCGTTGTTACTACACTTATTGGTATTAAACTCTCAGTATTTTGTGTCAAAAAAGCATTATAGAGAGAACATAAAAAAGCGAGAAGATAAATACAAAAAACTACCACTCCCCAGTATAAACTTAAGTTTTTATTAGATTGTGCCTTGCCTATATACCAGTCACGCTGATCATCTATTCTATATTTAACATATACATCTCGACGATCATCAAGATTAAGTTTTCTAATATTTTTCATCTCATCAGAAACCGTGCTTTCAAGTACTGATACAGAGTCGATACTTTTAGATATAAACTCGCTACCACCCACGATACCGTCTAAATAAGATGCGAGCTGTGATATATTCCTTGGTTCATCTTTATCGTTAAAAGGTTCTGATTTCATGGAGAACTTCCACGAGATAGTTTTAATCGACTCAGTCACCGCTCTATATTTATACCACTCTCTTTCAAATTTACTTTTAAGTTTAAATGCTACCATCAACATTAGCATGGTGAATAAAAACAATGCAGTGTAATATTTGTAGTCATACTCCAGAAAAGCATTAACAGCACTAAATATCAATAATAAATATTCAATTCTAAGAGCAGCAAAGTAATATCTTTGATTGTTTTCAGATCTCTTATTAGTTATATCATAAAGACTAGGATATTTAATTTTCACACCACACCCCCTTTTTTATAGAAAACCATCTCTCTAGCAAATCTCATTTTCATTAATAGTTTCTCAGCACAAACACATTCTTAGAATGTATGTACAAATACAAATCCATTCCCTAGGAAAAACATGATTATACAAGACGCCCATCCGGAATGGCACCTTCTCTATCGAATAATCGCATTTATCTTCTCAACTTTTGAGGATAGCAAAACTTGCTCCCAAATCCACGGACAATCCAATCTCTTGGCAACTAACGCGCCACAAACTGGAAGTGCCAGCGTATGGCAAAAAATATATATTACACAGTAAGTTAACGGTGAATTTATTGAACTATTCTATGATGCTAATGAAACTTCAAACGTGATGCGTTTATGGTAGTCGTGCAGATGCAAAAGAATGGGCAGCCCCACACCGTAACTTTCATTCATGAAATCGTTGAAGATGTTGCAGAGCAAGGGACAGCATTTGCCTATAGTCACCAAGGTTATTATATTCCCTACTTTAGTAACACAACTATCCCTTCCAGCAAAGCTTCAATGAAAGGTGGTCATTCTGGTGGTCTTGACAACAAGAACTTTCAGGTTTAGCTTATTTATTAGCCAGTTACTGGCAAAGGCGATCCCAGTCAGAGGAGCCAAATTTAAGAAGCCTGCTTTCGAGCGGGCTTTTTGCTTTCTTACTCTCTCATTTCAGCCAGATCGTCTTCTTTGGTAACCCCCCGTACGCGTTCTGCACCCGCCTCACTCCTCTGGCTGTAACAGAGGAAAAACCCCATAACTTATTAATATCAATTGTTTACGCAAATAAACGAGGGTGAGTACAGGCTGCGGACGATCCAGCCATTTTTCATCTTTTGTATCTTAATATAGCGACCCGAGTCCGGATCGGGGCTAAAAAAGACTTTTTGCATCATTCCCTCGATCATATTGTCGGCTTTCCGCTTCGAGATGGTCGTTTGGGTTAAGTGGTAAATGTTATTGGCTTTCTTTGCATAGATGAAATGATACGATCTTTCGACATTGTACTTGACGTTATCGACGATCACTTTTCCGGAAACGTCAAAATAGCCGCTGTTATTTCCCCGCATCAGCAAGAAAGTTTTAAAGTTTGCATCAAAGCCAAATGAGCCCGATTCAATTCGCAAATTTGCGGAACAATCAAAATCGTTTTGCTGATGAAAATGATTTATCAGCCAGCCGCAAACAAAAACAGCAAATAAAATTGACAACAGAACATAAACGCGCTTTACCTTAACGTTATTCAGGAATTTCATAATCAGGCCTATAGTAGTTCTCACATGAATACAGCGCACCTGGTTTTATTTTTGAGTAGATACAGTGGGCCAAAAAAATCCTTCCCTCATTGGCTTTTAATACAGATTCCGAAATATTAAAGTAAAAAACGCTGTTGCCTAAGCACACCATTTTCTGCTTTGCGATCAGCTGGCGGACCAGAACCATCATCTTTTGCTGTTGCTCATTCGGTATGGCGTTAAAAGTTCTGACCGGGCAAGAATCAATGCTTCCCAGATAATAGCCTTCATCCTGGCCGGCCGCAAAAATCAGGCGATATCGGTCGGCACTCACGCTCCAGAAAAGGATAACCAACACAAATAGCGCAAGCAGCGCATAGCCAGACTTTTTTGCCCATCCCGCAGAAAATTTACGTGTTCCCTTATGTGTACAGCCGCTGCTGCTTAACGCAATAGCTTCCGCATCGTTTTCATTACGTATGACGGGGGCTGAATTATCCACCCTCTCAATCAGTATGCTCGCGGACACCATAAACCCAACCCGGGGCACGGTAACGATAATCTCCTCGACACAGCCCATATTCCTGAAGATGGCTCTCAGGTCAGAAATATATTTATTGAGGCTATGGCTAGAGGTCCGCAGCCCATGCGCATCCCAGACTTTTTCAAGTATCTCGTTCCTGTAAACCACATGCTCCCTGTGGTCTAAAAGGAACTTAAGCAGGCGGCTTGTGGTGGCTGTCAGCGTGACGCATGAGTCTTCATCGAGCCATATCAGCCCGTCATCGCTCCTGAAATGGATCGTTCCTTGAATTTTGTAGATCATAAACCAGCCTTACAAATAATCCTCAGTCGCACACAATCCGCACATCAGGCACATGCGCAGTATTTTATACTGATAATAACCTTAACTTTATTGTAAATTGAACTTTAACACCTAAAAACCAATAAAAGAGAATACATATAACTAAAAAAAAACACAATGCTATTATTGCCTTCATCGAAACACACGGCGTAACCAGGCCCATCTGAGCTAACCTTGCGCCTGAAACAATATAGACCACCAGAACATCATTCGGGATGTATGAGCTGAACGCGTCCTGAAGCTGTGAGAACCGAGGAGATAAATGATGATTAAATAATACCATCACGCAATTAACTACCTGATACATGAAATGACCAGGGATGATATTTTCACCGCCTGAATTAGCGTCCTGAAGACAGCGTAAAAGCGAGAATCCGGACACCTCTATAGGGATATACACAGGCAGATAAAAAGAAATCTGATTGGCTAAAGATAAAGATGTCAGACGTTTATCAAGGAATGTTCCCTAAGAAAATTCCAATACAAAGAGTGTGCCTATTGTTTAGAGCTTAATGATAACTCAACCCTATCATTTTTAATTTACAAAAACCTATAAAAAAACAAATTATAAACCTTTAACGCCATTTACAATGAAAATCACAAACAAAACACCCACAAAATGATAACTTTGTAGTGGTTACATCTTTTAGAGCCTCAGCTGCATGCCTCATTGAGACGGGTGATGTTAGATTACTCTCAATTCGCTGAATGGTTTTATTAACGATGAGTTAAAGGTCAACCCAAGGATGAGATCGCGTTCAGATATGAATCTATCAACTAATATTTTATCTAAGGATAAATATTTCACTCTGGGCCTGATTGAACTGCTTGGAGTAGAGTTTATTGACAATTTCTTTTTGATTATAGATTTGGACTCTAACGACCTTTCGGGTTCGGAGTGGATTTATTTTTCAAATAAAAACATTGTTGCCTTCGCATCCAGCGACTTAGCTTTTTATAAGTCCGAGCTATTTGAAAAAATAACCGTACTGGACAAAAAAAGTAATACCAGAAGCATCCTGAATTTCTTTTTAAAGAAAGAAACCTCAGGAAATTATCATACAAAGTACCGGCTAAGCCTGCGTGAAAAGCAGATGTTAAGCATGTTAAGCAGAGGGGAAAGCAACCAGGAGATCGCAGAAGAGTTTGGCGTGAAACTTAAGACTATTTATACGCACCGCCGCAACCTGATGAATAAATTAGGTTGTAAAAACAGGATTACGTTTCAAAAGTTATTTTTCAACAATAAATGTTTTTTTAAGTGAAGCATAGCTTCAGGATTATTCATAAACAGGAGTTTTATCATGAACAAATTAGCACTTATCGTTATTTCAGCACTGTCCCTGAGTTCTGCTGCGGCTCTGGCCGATACCGTTACGGTGAACGGCGGTACGGTGCATTTTAAAGGGGAAGTGGTTAACGCGGCCTGCGCGGTTGATGCTGGTTCTATCGACCAGACCGTTCAGTTAGGCCAGGTTCGTTCTGCAAAGCTGGCGACCGCAGGCAACACCAGCACGGCTGTCGGCTTCAATATCCAGCTGAATGATTGTGATACCACCGTCGCCACCAAAGCCTCCGTCGCGTTTACCGGCACGGCGATTGACAGCGCCAACCCAACGGTACTGGCCCTGCAGAACTCCGCCGCGGGCGGCGCGACTAACGTCGGCGTACAGATCCTTGACCGTACCGGTACCCCGCTGGCGCTGGATGGCGCCGCATTCGGCGCGCAAACCACGCTGAACGATGGCACCAACGTTATCCCGTTCCAGGCTCGCTACTACGCGACTGCCGCAGCCACTGCCGGTACCGCTAACGCTGACGCCACCTTTAAAGTGCAGTACGAGTAATTTTTTCATCAGGCAGGGAAGCGCGTCGGGCCAGGACGGCCCGTTATCCGAATAAGAGTAAGGGTGATAACGATGCAAAGAATGAAGTCTGGTCTGTTGATTTTATTGCTCCCACCGCTGGCGCTGGCAGGAAACCAGTGGGACACCATGCTGCCCGGCGGGAACATGCGCTTTCAGGGGATAGTCATTGCCGAGTCCTGTCGCGTTGAAGCGGGCGACCGGCAGATGACGGTCAAGATGGGGCAAATCAGCAGCAATCGGTTTCATTCGGCCGGGGAGGACACCAATCCCGTTCCCTTCGATATTCACCTGCAGGAGTGCAGTACCGCCGTGAGCCAGCGCGTTGGCGTGGCGTTTCACGGCGTCGCCGATGGTAAAAATCCGGACGTCCTCTCGGTTGGCGAGGGTCCGGGGATCGCGACCGGCATTGGCGTTGCCCTGTTTGATAAAACCGGCAGTCAGATCCCGCTCAATGCGCCCGCAGGGGCATGGACGCAGCTGCACACGGGGCCAACGACGCTGCATTTTGTCGCCAAATATCGTTCCACCGGGAATCAGGTCACCGGAGGAGCGGCAAATGCTCAGGCCTGGTTCTCCCTGACCTACCAGTAATCAGCGCCGGTAACAGGAATTCACCGTGAGAAAGAAAGAGATAAGCATGAAAAATAGACGGGCTACCACGCGCGGGATGCGCGGTTTACTGGCAGGACTCCTGCTGCTCTCTACCGCCGGTTTTACCGCTCAGGCGCAGGCCGGCGTGGCGCTGGGCGCGACCCGCGTGATTTATCCGGCCGGGCAAAAACAGGCTCAGCTGGCGGTGACGAATAACGACGACAGCACCTATCTGATCCAGTCATGGGTAGAGAACGCCGATGGCGCGAAAGACGGGAGCTTTGTCATTACCCCGCCGCTGTTCGCCATGCAGGGGAAGAAAGAGAATACTCTGCGCATCCTCGATGCCACCAACGGCCGGCTGCCGCAGGACCGGGAAACGCTGTTCTGGATGAACGTCAAAGCAATTCCATCGATGGATAAATCAAAGCTCAGCGAAAACACGCTACAGCTGGCGATTATCAGCCGTATCAAGCTTTATTACCGCCCGGCCAAACTGGCGCTACCGCCGGATCAGGCCGCGGAAAAGCTGAAGTTCCGCCGCAGCGGAAGCTCACTCACGCTGATTAACCCAACCCCTTATTACCAGACGGTCACCGAGCTCAACGCCGGAACCCGGGTGCTGAAAAATGCGCTGGTCCCGCCGATGGGCGAAGCCAGCGTCAGTTTACCGTCCGATGCAGGTCGCGAGATTACATACCGGACGATTAACGACTACGGCGCACTCACCCCGCGTATGAAAGGCGTCATGCAGTAACTGACCGGGGAGCAGCGCTCTCCCCCTGAACGAAAAAAATAACGATGGCCGGGCGACTTTGGACCGGAGGGACTATGTCACATCTGAAATATGGACTCGACCACTTGGGCTCCCGGCGAATGACTCCAGGATCTGCTCGCGTATTCGCGCAGATCCCCCTTGCCCTTTTACTTTCCTCACCGGCTTTTTACGCGCAGGCGGAGCTCTATTTCAACCCACGCTTTCTGGCGGACGATCCCGCCGCCGTGGCGGATCTGTCCGGTTTTGAAAAGGGCCAGGAGCTGCCGCCGGGTACCTATCGCGCGGATATCTACCTGAATGACGGGTATATGACCACCCGCGATATCACCTTTAATGCCGCTGAAAAGGGCCACGGGCTGGCCCCCTGCCTGACCCGCGGACAGCTGGCCAGCATGGGCGTGAATACCGCGGCCATTGCCGGAATCGACGTGCTGGCGGCGGATGCCTGCGTACCGCTAACCGAGATGATCAAAGACGCCACCACCCGCTTTGATGCCGGGCAGCAGCGGCTGTATCTGACCGTGCCCCAGGCGTTTATGGGCAACCGCGCCCGCGGTTATATTCCGCCTGAGCTCTGGGACCACGGAATTAACGCCGGGCTACTGAACTACAACTTCACCGGCAACAACGTGCACAACGACGTCGGCGGCAGCAGCAACTACGCGTACCTGAACCTGCAGAGCGGGCTGAACCTCGGCGCCTGGCGCCTGCGCGACAACACCACCTGGAGCTACAGCAGCAGCGGCAGTTCGACGACCAATGAAAACAAATGGCAGCATATCAACTCGTGGCTTGAGCGTGATATTACGCTACTGCGTTCGCGCCTCACGCTGGGCGACAGCTACACCAACGGCGACGTCTTTGACGGCATTAACTTCCGCGGCGCGCAGCTAGCTTCCGACGACAATATGCTGCCGGACAGCCAGAAGGGGTTCGCCCCGGTCATTCACGGGATTGCCCGCGGCACGGCTCAGGTATCGGTCAAACAGAACGGCTATGAAATTTACCAGAGTACGGTGCCGCCCGGCCCGTTTACCATCAACGATCTCTACGCCGCAGGCAACGGCGGCGACCTGCAGGTGACCATCAAAGAGGCCGACGGCAGCAGCCAGGTGTTCACCGTCCCCTACTCGTCCGTTCCGGTGCTCCAGCGCGAGGGCCATACCCGCTATGCCGTTACCGCCGGTGAGTACCGCAGCGGCAGCAATCAGCAGGAGAAACCGAAGTTCTTCCAGGGCACCCTGCTGCACGGCCTTCCGGCGGGCTGGACGCTGTACGGCGGCACCCAGCTGGCGGACCGCTACCGCGCCTTTAACCTCGGCGTGGGGAAAAACATGGGGGAGCTGGGGGCGCTGTCGCTG
>OLNK01002274.1_pt1 | contig 11567 bp, 6 predicted proteins | sample 1672791 | NCBI WGS metagenome assembly OLNK01 (sample SAMEA3136724, study PRJEB25190) | human gut metagenome | biome: human gut; feature: human-associated habitat; material: faeces | place: Austria | collected 2013 | reverse complement strand
TCGAATCGGCACGCGAAAAAGTGCCCTTGCCCTATGGCAGGCTGAACATATTAGTGCAGAGTTACAACGTCTGTACCCAAACATTACGGTCGAGCTAGTTCATTTTAATACAAAAGGAGACCGTATCTTGGAAAAACCACTGGCTCAAGTTGGTGGTAAAGGTTTGTTTACAGCTGAATTAGAAGAAGCTATGCACAAAGGCGACATTGATATCGCCGTACATAGCTTGAAAGATATGCCTACAGAGTTGCCAGAAGGGCTAACTCTTGGTGCTATCTCTGTTCGTGAAGTGCCTTACGATGCGCTTGTGAGCCCCGTGTATAAAACATTAGATAAATTGCCTCAAGGTGCTCGCGTCGGTACAAGTAGCTTGCGTCGTCAAGCGCAATTATTACATGTCCGTCCTGACCTTAAGGTCGAGGTTATCCGCGGTAATGTACAAACTCGGTTGAGCAAGATTGAAACAGAAAAACTAGATGGTGTTATCTTGGCACAAGCCGGTCTTAAACGGTTGGGCTTAGATGATCAAATTACCCAAGTATTTAAAGCGGATGAAATGATTCCTGCTGTTGGTCAAGGGGCACTTGCTATCGAGTGTCGTGCTGACGATACGGAAATGCTTGAAATGCTGGCTCCTATTAACGACGAAGCTACGCGCTATACCGTTGAAGGGGAACGCAGCTTCTTGCGTCAGTTAAATGGTGGTTGCCAAGTGCCTATGGGTGTACATGGTACTATCAATAAAGGTCAATTGACCTTAAAGGCCATGATTGCGTCCCTCGATGGTAAAACTGTGTACGAAGGAGAAATTTCTGGCCCAGCAAAAAAAGCTGAAATTCTTGGTAAAAATCTTGCGAAAGCCTTATATGAAGAAGGGGGCAAACATATTGTGGATGCTCTCATAGAGGAAGGAATCATAAAATGACAGGTATGGTATATCTAATCGGTGCAGGCCCTGGCGATGTTAAACTCATTACTGTAAAAGGTCGCGAATGTATTGAAAAAGCAGATGTAATTGTATATGACTATTTAGCAGATGCTCATTTGTTAGAATGGGCTCGCCCAGATGCAGAGTTGATTTACGCTGGTAAACAATGTAAAGATCACACCATGCACCAATGGGAAATCAACGAGTTATTAGTTCAAAAAGGTAAAGAAGGTAAAATCGTTGCACGCTTAAAGGGCGGCGACCCACTCGTATTCGGTCGCGGTGGTGAAGAGGCGATGGCTCTTGGCGAAGCTGGTGTACCATTTGAATTTGTACCCGGCGTAACATCTCCAATTGCAGCCCCTGCTTATGCAGGTATTCCTGTAACACAACGCGCTATGGCTACATCCTTTGCGGTTGTAACCGGTCATGAGGATCCAACTAAAGCCGTATCTGGCATTCATTGGGAAGGCCTTGCTACAGCCGTTGATACACTTTGCTTTGTAATGGGTGTTGGCAATTTACCTACCATTGCAGAAAAATTGATGGCTCATGGACGCCCAGCTTCTACACCAGTAGCGCTTGTTCGTTGGGGTACAAAAACGGTTCAAGAAGTTCTCGTATCTACCCTTGAACATGTAGTAGAAGACGTAGAAAAGGCACAACTAAAAGCGCCAGCTATCATCGTAGTAGGCGATGTAGTTAACCTTCGTGAAAAATTACAATGGTTCGATAATAAACCTTTATTCGGTAAAACTATTGTAGTTACACGCGCTCGCTCTCAAGCTAGTGCATTCCGCGAAAAATTAGCAGCTCAAGGTGCTAATGTAATAGAAGCGGCAGCGATTAAAACATCTCCATTGGAGTTGTTTGATGAAGATCGTCGTATTATCAATAATACAAAACAATACCAATGCATCGTATTCACATCTGGTGAAGGGGTTCGCTACTTCTTCGATGCTCTTTATAAAGAGGGCAAGGATACACGTGCTTTAGGTAATTCTAAAGTGGCGGCTATCGGCTGTGCTACAGCTCGTGAACTTCAAAAATATGGTATCGTTCCAGATATTATTCCTGTAGACTACAAAGCTGAATCTGCTGTAGAGGCTCTTGAAGAAGAGCTCAAAGCAGGTGACTCCGTATTGCTTATCCAACCAAAAGTAGCGCGCGACGTAATTCCACGCTCTTTGCGTCATCATGATATAGATGTAGATATCTTGCGTTTATATGAAACGACACAAGATACATCTCAACAAGAAGCATTAGTAAATGCATTAACTGCAGGTACTGTAGACTATATTACGTTTACAAGTTCCTCTACAGTAACCAATACAATTCAATTATTGGGAGACGATGCATTGAAACTATTAGGCAATACTAAGATTGCTTGCATCGGACCTATCACAGCTGCGACAGCTATGAGTGCAGGTCTTAAACCGGCTGTCATCAGCGATGTATATACAACTGATGGCTTGGTAAATGCTATTGTAAAGGACATTTAGGAGGATTACATGTACGATTTAACATACCGTCCTCGCCGCTTGCGTATCAATCCAGAAATGCGTGATTTGGTACGCGAAACGACACTCGACGTAACTGATTTAATTTATCCACTATTTATCGTTCCTGGTGAAGGTATCAAAAAAGAAATCGATACGTTGCCAGGCCAATACCACTTATCCGTTGATGAAGCTGTAAAAATGGCTCAAGAGGTATATGATCTTGGTATTCTTGGGGTAGAAATTTTCGGTATTCCTACATATAAGGACGAACAAGGTTCCTCTGCATGGGATATGTCTCAACCTGTACAACAAGCTATTAAAGCCATCCGTGCAGCTGTGCCAAACCTATTGGTGGTAGCTGATGTTTGCTTGTGCCAATACACAACAACAGGCCATTGCGGCATGATTGATGACCATGAAATCTTAAATGATGAAACATTGCCATTGCTTTGTAAAGTAGCGGTAAGTCAAGCGGAAGCAGGTGCCCATATGGTGGCTCCATCTGATATGATGGATGGCCGTGTAGGTGCTATCCGTGAAGCCCTTGATGCGGCAGGTTATACTAATGTATCTATCATGAGCTATGCTGCAAAATACGCATCCGCTTACTATGGTCCGTTCCGTGGTGCTGTTAACTCTGCACCTAAATTTGGGGACCGCAAATCCTATCAAATGGACCCAGCTAATCGCTTGGAAGCTTTCAGAGAAATCGAACTCGACATCGCTGAAGGTGCAGATATTATCATGATTAAACCAGCCTTGTCCTATTTGGATATCGTTCGTGAAACACGTGACCGCTATGAATTACCTGTAGCTGTATACAATGTATCTGGCGAATATGCGATGGTTAAATCCGCTGCTGCAGCTGGTCTTATCGACGAAGAACGCCTCGTTATGGAAACAATGCTTTCTATGAAGCGCGCCGGTGCTAAAATTATCATTACGTACCATGCTATAGATATTGCTAAATGGTTACAAAAGTAAGGAGAAACCATGTTCCAACTCGGTAAATCTGAAAAGGCCTTTGAAGAGGCTAAACGTTATATGCCAGGCGGCGTAAACAGTCCGGTTCGTTCCTACCGCAGTGTAGGTTCTAACCCTCCGTTTATCAGCAGTGCTAGCGGCAGCCGTATTTATGATATCGACAACAACGAATACATCGACTATGTATTGAGCTGGGGTCCTATGATTTTGGGCCATGCGAACCCTGAAGTTATCGCTAGCTTACAAGAGGCGATTCCTCGCGGCACTAGTTATGGTGCGCCTACATTACTAGAAACAGAATTGGCTAAAAAGGTACAAGCTTTCATGCCATCTATGGAGGTTATCCGCCTTGTTAACTCTGGTACTGAGGCCACTATGAGTGCTTTGCGCGTAGCTCGTGGCTATACTGGTCGCGATCGTATCGTAAAATTCGTTGGCTGTTACCATGGTCATAGCGATGCACTCTTGGTAAAAGCTGGCTCAGGCCTTGCTACTTTTGGTGTACCAGATAGCCCTGGTGTGCCTCAAGGTGTAGCAGAAAATACAATTACTTTGCCGTACAATGACTCTGATGCGGTTCGCAAGCTATTCGACGAGATCGGCGATACTATTGCGGCTATCATCGTAGAACCTGTAGCAGGTAATATGGGCTGTGTGCCTCCAGAACCAGGCTTCCTTGAAACCTTGCGAGAAGTGACTAAGGCTCATGGCGCAGTGTTGATCTTTGACGAAGTTATGTGTGGCTTCCGCGCTAGCAGTGGCGGTGCACAAAAACGTTATAACATCAAACCTGACCTTACATGCCTAGGTAAAATCGTTGGCGGTGGCATGCCACTTGCTGTATTCGGTGGCTCTCGTGAGATTATGAATCAAATTGCGCCAGCTGGTCCTATTTATCAAGCCGGTACATTGAGCGGTAACCCAATTGCCGTTACCTCTGGTCTTGCAACGCTTTCGATTTTGCAACGGGATCCAACTGTATTTAAACAAGTAGAAGATACGACAATTGCCCTTTGTGAAGGCTTTGAACGTTTGGCAGCACAATACAATGTGCCTGTTGTAGTGCAACGGGTAGGCTCCATGTTCACCATTTTCTTCACTGATAAACCAGTTAAGAACTTTGATGATGCAGCAGCGTGCAACGAAGAACAATTCAAAATGTTCTTCCATCATAACTTGAGCCATGGTATTTACTATGCACCAAGCCCTTATGAAAGTAACTTTGTATCTATCTGCCACAAGAGCAGTGAAATTGAACGGACATTAGCCGTTGCTGATGAAGCTTTCAAAAAAATCAGTGATACACTACTATAAAGATTAGTGATACACTACTATAAAAATCAGTGATACATTATTATAAAAGTATATAGTTTGTAGTTGTTTATGTATCGATGTAGGTGATGAACATGCAGTTTTATAAGAACTTAAAGCGTGCTCGCGTGCGCATGGGCAAAAGCCAAATCGAAGTAGCAAAGGCCGTAGGTATCAGTAATGCGGCGCTTTCAAATTACGAAACAGGGTATCGCGAACCAGATTTAGATACACTCTGTGCCCTGTCTCGCTATTATGGATTGACCTTGGATGAGCTGCTAGATGTAAATGGAGAACAACACGATCCCATCTATGATCTCAGTCCTGTACTCAAAAATAAATACATCGCCTATAAAGGTGAAGTATTCGAGTTGAAAGACTCACAAAAACGTGCGCTCTTGCGCGAGCTAGATAATCTATTTACTAAATTTGAGAAATCAAAGGTAGAAGATAAAAGTAGTAAGCCAAAAACGTACAAACATGGGAATCCACATATCAATCGAGCGGGCCTAGCTAACAGCGCTGGTAGTCTGGCAGCACGACGAAATATAAAGTAGTGCTATACTACATAGTATGTGAGTGGAACATGTTTATTTGAACAATTTAATTAGAACAATTATAAAAGCACCATCTATCTTAATGGGAAACGACACATAAGTCGGACCTAGGTAGATGGTGCTTTTTTAGAGCATCCAACTTTCCATAAATGGTAAACATCATGATAGTTGGACTAAATATGAATATGATCGTACACGTGAGGAAGATGTAGTAGATACATCTAATCCTGGACGAATTATTTCTGGCGGTAATTTACATGTGGATGTAGATCATATGGTGAATGAAGCTAGTCAAATTAGTGCTGCTGGCGATATTACTGGTACTGTAGGTCATTATGAGCAAAGTAATCCTAAAGGTAATGAATATATTACTGAAGAGGGCACAGCTACAAGTTATAGCCGTCATCATAAAAAAGGGTGGGATACCACCTATATTCGTGAAGCGAAGTATAAGAATACTAAGGTGAATCCTAAAGATGTACCTGTTGCCGTATATGGCGGTCATGTAGAAAATAGTAAAAGTGATACCACAGTAGATGCATCTCTATTAAATAGTATGAGTCAGTTATCGACGAATCCTAATACTTCATATGTGATTGAAACAGATCCAAACTTCACAAATCGTCGCAACTTCTTATCTTCTGATTACGTATTATCTCGCCTTAAATTAGACCCTATGAATATACAAAAACGATTGGGTGATGGGTATTACGAGCAGCAACTCGTTATGCAAGAGATTATGCGTCAAACTGGTAAAAGTAGACTTCAATCTGGTCTTTCCGCAGAAGAACAATATCGCCAATTGATGGATGCAGGGATTAGTGTAACTAAATCTCAATCTATTGTATTAGGTCGAGGTTTAACCGAGGCTGAGCAAAAAAATCTTAAAGAAGATGTAGTGCTCCTAGTGAGTAAGTCTGTTGTATTACCAGATGGCAAAACTGAAACTGTGCTAGTACCTACTCTATATTTAGCACCAAACACAAAACGAGTAGAAGGTGGCGCTAATTTGCAGGCCCAATCTATTAACCTTTCTGTTGACACTATGCATAATAGTGGTAGCATTGTAGCGGATAAGGATGTGACTCTTACTGGTAATTCCATTCACAATGATAATGGTCTTATTAAAGGTAACACGGCTACGGTTACAGCAAATGACGAAGTTCGTAATACACAAGGCACTATTATGGGCAACGATACAGTCTCTGTGTATGCTAAGAAAGACGTTGTTAATGAAGGTGGCACAATTACACAAACTAATACAGCAGGCTCCACAAAGGTTGTTGCGGGGCGCGATGTAATTAATAAAGGCTTACAGTATGAGGCCGGTAATAGCAAGGTTGAGTGGAACAGTAGCAACAATCGTCGTGAAACGATTACTGGTGTAGATCAAGGCCGTATTGGTGGTGCTGGTCAAACAACAGTAGTTGCAGGCCGAGATGTATCTATGGAGGCAGGTATTGTCTTCTCTGATGTGAATACAACTGTTACGGCAGGTCGCAATGTAACGATGAAAGCAATGAATGCTACACATGAGCTTGAAGAACATCGTTTTGATAAAGGTAAATCTGGTGGTGGACACTCTCAAACGACTCAGTCTCATGATCTGGTTAAAGCTCAATCATCTATTGGTAGTAGCGTTGAAGGTAAGAACGTTTCCATTGTAGCCTCTGATGCCGTACAACTGGAAGGTAGTCAAGTATTAGCGGCAGACAAAGTACACGTATCTGGTAATACGGTTGCATTAAATACAGCGAAGGCAAATAGTACTGTTAATCATGTATACCTAGATAAAAAGAAAAGTTTAGTCAAACGTGAAAGTACAAATGCTGTTGATGACGTAACAAGTACATCTGTAACAGGTTCTACATTAAGTGGTAAAACTGTAACGATTACTAGTGCTCAAGATGTAACTGGTCAATCTGCTCAAATTATGGGTGAGAATGCCGTATCTATTACCGCTGGTGGTAAAGTAGAATTGGGTGCAGATAAATCTATTACTGATGGCTCTAGTGTGTATCGTCATAAAAAATCTGGCTTGCTAGGTGGTGCAGGTATAGGTTTCTCTATTGGTAAAGAAAAACACAATATTGATGAAGCAAACCATGAAGAATCTACAGTAAGAAATACAATTGCTAGTACGAAAGGGACTGTAAATATCAAGGCTAATGATACAGTTCATCTTACAAGTGCAGATATTGTTGCTAAAGAAGGTGCTGTGTTAGACGGCTCTGCTGTTACATTAGATGGTAACGTGGATTATAACCACATGACACATGATGAACGCTACAAAAAAACTGGTCTTACCGTATCCTTAGGTGGTGCAATAGCAAATACACTTACAGATACTACACGTACAATAAAACAAGCTGGTGGCCGTGATGATAAACGGTTAGCTGCACTTGAACTCAATGAAGCGCGTAAACAATTGCAAGATGGCTATGCTGCGGTAGATAAAGCTGTTAAGGGTGTCAAACTTCGTGATTCTGATGGTAAAGTATTAAAAGACACAAAAAATCATTCCCGACGTGGTCAAAAAAATATTGATGATGCTATTAACTTATCTGTAAGTATTGGTAGCACTTCTAGAAAACAAGGGCAAGTAGTAGATACAAATACATATCAAGGTGGTACTCTTGTTAGTGATAGTGAAGTACAAATCAAGGCTCGAGATGCTCAGAAATCTGGTATTGGGTTAACTGGTGAAACAGTAGAGGCTACAAATTTAGTATTAGATAGCGCTAGTGATATTAATCTTGAGGCTGGTAAGAATACTGTAGATGTTAATAATACTTATAAAAGTTCTGGATGGAGTGTTGGGGCAGGTATTAGCTTAACTGGTGGAGGACTTCTCGACATTAATGCGAGTGGTCATATGGCTCGTCAAAATGGAGATACCCATCAAGAAAGTTATGTACCTACTAAAATTAAAGCGGCTCGATTAGCACAGCTTAAAGCAAAACGAGATATAAATATTATTGGTTCTACTGTATCTGGTAAAAAGGTAGAAGTAGATACAGGTCGTGATTTACATATGCAAAGCTTACAAGATGTAGATAACTTTAAAGAACATAGTAAGTCTGCGGGATTCTCTGTGTCATCTAAACCTAACTTTAAAAATCCAACTGGTAGCATAAATGCTAGTGTAGGACGAATAGATAGCAAATGGAAAAGCGTGACAGAACAAGCTGGCATTTATGCTGGAGAAGAAGGCTACAATATTAATGTAGGTAATAATACTACATTGGAAGGTGCTGTAATAAAAAGTGATGCTCCAAAAGCTAAGAATACATTGACTACAAAGTCTCTTGAGATGAAAGACATCCAAAATGAAGCCGAGTATACATATAGCAACAATGGTATCGGCTATAACTACTATGGTAGTAAAAAGAAACTCGAGGAGATGAAGACCAAGGATAAAAAAGGCTATGATAAGATCTATAATAATATCGGTCTAGTTCCAAACTTAGGTGTAGGATCTAAAGGTAAAGCAAGTTCAACTACTCAATCTGCAATCTCTGATGGTATACTAACTGTAGATGGTAAAGAAATTGATACTAAAACCATTAACACGAATACAGAAAATACATTACATCAACTAGATAAGATTTTCGATAAAAAGAAAATTGAAGAACGTCAGGAGTTGGCACGTCTATTCTCTAAAAATGCATTTGAGCAACTACATAATTGGCAACCAACGACTAAGGATGGTAAAGTCGCTAAGTCCATTGCACATGGTATAATTGGCGAGGTAGCAGCACGTATGGCTGGTAATGCACCGGGTAGCGGGTTTAAAGCTACTATGACTAATGAGTTGCTAATTGACGAAATAAAGAAAGTAGCTAAATATGATCCAGCATTAGCACAATGGTTGAGTGCTGCCGTTGGTGGTGTGGTTAATAAGGCTAGTGGGGAAAATGCAAATGCTGGCTCGGCAGTCGCATCTTATGCTACAAAGTGGAATGAAGACCTTGTTTGGAATTCAGGAGTCTCAAATACTATATCCTCTTTAGCTTCAGTTGGTAAAGGTGCTTATGGTCTAGCAAAGAATGCATCACCAGTTTTAATTGCTGGAAATTTAGTAAGTACTCCACTTGTAACTGGTGCGGGCGAGCCTACTACTTTTGATGAAAATACAATGGCTAATATTCCTGGCAGTGCATTTTATAGAGGCAAAATAACTTCTGGTGTTGAATCAGGTGGAACATTGATGGAGCGTGTTGATGATAGCTCTATTGAAACTGGAGCGGCTCCAGTTTATAGTGGTCCATGGGCTATAACCGTATCTTATCCTGGCACTTCATTACGGGTTCAAGAAAATTATAATTTAGATACTGGATTTCAGCCTATTAATGTATATCATGCAGCAGATGGAAATACATATAAAGACACCGGTGAATATGATAGTCTTGGTCGCCGATATTTTAGAGGCATAAGCACAACGGGGGCAACTATATTCACAGGGCGTGTTATTGGTCCTGATGGTACAGATAATTGGGTAGATATTGGTACTGATGGCAATTCTCCGTTTTCTAGATTGCAAAATATAGCAACAGGCCAGGTTGTACATTCAACACATACTGAAGGTGATGCAATATTTGTAGATAATCCAAATGATAATTTGGTATTTAATACTCATACTAATTCTTTTCAATCAACGTTAACAGGGAAAACAATTTCCACAACAGTTGCACTGCACTATGCAGACGAACGATTGAGTCCGGAATCGTCATTTACAATAGATGAAATTAAATCTGGAAGTCCATTACCTGATGGGATTCATTTTGTAAATAAATATCCGGATAAGAGTAAGGCTAAATCTATATCGGAAGAAAATTCTAAGAAAAATTTAGATAATCTCAATAGGAACTCTAATAATAAAAATAAGAATGATAATAAGTCTAATAGCAATTTATCTAGTGGATTATATACTGTAAATGATCGAATTAAGAAGGTTTATAAATCCTTGAAGGAGTTAAAGTCATTACCTAAAGGTTTTAAGAGTTACCAAAAAGATAAATTAAATATAAAAAATGAGGATGGTCTCGGTAAACAATTAAAAGAAGATGTAGGGGGCGATTGGAAAAAAATATATGACCATGGGAAAGATATTAATGGAAATGATATAGAAATCCATTATTTCCAAAATAAAAATGGTCAAATATTTAATCCAAAGATAAAAAGGATTAATAATAAATCGGTAAATCGAAAGCTAGAATAAATTAGTGGACAGAGGTATAACTATGATTTATTTTAAAAATAAAAAAAGTTTAGATACATTTTTAGTGGTCTTTATATTAGGTGCTGTTAAGGCATATAGACGAAATTATATTGATTTGACCATTCTAGAATATTACATATTTAGTATGTTAATTCGATTAATGTGCAGAAAAGCACATCTGTCCAATAAATTGTTAAATATTATTGGAGATGGGATGAGTTTAGAGGATGTTGATGAGTGGATGGCTCGTAGGATTCCTATACCACCATTAAATGATATGTTAGATGATATTGAATGCAGTAGTTGGATTGCTTTAATAGAACGGGAGTTAGAGGGTAATACTTTATCTGAAGCGTTAAAGATTTCTACACATGATGAAAAGAAGTTCGGTATCTATTTCTTTACCGATTATGTAGAGGAGATATTTTGGGCGTTGTTTTTGTTAGGATTATATGAAGTCTTACAAAAACCTGAATTTATTTCTGAATCAATCTTAAGTTGTATTAAACAGACCTATTTGTCTGAAATATATACGTGTGAACGTATTCAGAATGAAGATCTTCAAGCATGTATTTCCAATTTACAAGAGATAGCTGATACTAATATATCAGGGCAATTAAGTAAAGATTTAATTACTATGAAGGCAAAATTAGCATCATTACAGGTATTATTACCATTTTATGATGTGAGTTCTGACAAGTTAGAAACAGGCATTGATTTAAAAGCCACTAAAGGGATGTTCTGGCAGATTAAAGTTTCAGGGAAGTTTATAGACTTGGGATTATAGATTCTAAAAGATTATTGAGTTGGTTCTATACTTATGATTACTTTTAATTTTGGGATTAACCTTTATTAACTTCTATCCTTAAATAATATTTAGTGTTAAATGTTATAAGCTTATTTTAATGACATCTATACCTTTCATAAGGGACTGGTATAGATGTCATTTTTATATTGAAAACTAATAAAAATCAGTATTGGTTAAAATCTAAGTATTTCTATTAAAATCACCAGAATTTTACGATTTTATGAGTGTTTTATGATAAAATAAAAGGTATGAATAC
>OLNK01002272.1_pt1 | contig 11580 bp, 9 predicted proteins | sample 1672791 | NCBI WGS metagenome assembly OLNK01 (sample SAMEA3136724, study PRJEB25190) | human gut metagenome | biome: human gut; feature: human-associated habitat; material: faeces | place: Austria | collected 2013 | reverse complement strand
TCTGGTGGAAAGCGGTGTCGAACACACCCACCATGGGCACACCGGGCATGACCTTCTCGCAGGCCTTGATGCCGGTGATGTTGGCGGGATTGTGGAGGGGGGCCAGGGGGATGCACTCTTCCAGAGCGGCCATAACCTCGTCGGTAATGCGCACGGAGGAGGCGAACTTCTCGCCGCCGTGGACGACGCGGTGGCCCACCGCGTCGATCTCAGAGGCGCTCTTGATCACGCCGTGCCCGGCGTCCAGCAGGGCGTCCAGCACAGCCTGAATGGCCTCGGAGTGAGTGGGCATGGGGATCTCGAACTCATACTTGGCGTCCTTGGCGGGCACCTTGTGAGTCAGGCGGCCGTCGATGCCGATGCGCTCGCACAGCCCCTTGGCGAACACCTCACGGGTGGCGGGGTCCATGAGCTGATACTTGAGGGAGGAGCTGCCTGCGTTGATGACCAGAACTTTCATGAAATCTTCTCTCCTTACGTTAAACTATGGCTTGTGAGCCGGATATTCCCGTAGTAGAATAAGAGCACATACATATTTTATTTTAGCCCCTTTTTTCCCAAAGGACAACCCATATTTTGCTTGAAAGAGAGAAAAATTTTACTCTTGCGTTTGGAGGTTCAGCCCATGGCCACAGCCGGAATCGTCGCAGAATACAACCCCTTCCACCGGGGACACGCCTGGCACATCGCCCGGACGCGGCGGACCCTGGGGGCGGACACGGCGGTGATATGCGTCATGAGCGGCCACTGGGTCCAGCGGGGGGAGTGCGCCCTCACGGACAAATGGAGCCGGGCGGCCCTGGCCCTCTCCGGCGGGGCGGATCTGGTGCTGGAGCTGCCCACCCCCTGGGCCATGGCCTCGGCGGAGGCTTTCGCCCGGGGGGCGGTGGGCCTGCTGGCCGCCACGGGGGTGGTGGACGTGCTCTCCTTCGGCAGTGAGACGGGGGAACTGGCGCCCCTGCGGGCGGCGGCGGCGGCTCTGGATGGTCCGGACTACCCGGAGCGGCTGCGGGCCGGGCTGGCCCGTGGGCTGTCCTTCCCGGCGGCCCGGCAGGCGGCGGTGGGGGCCGACTGCCTGGCCAGCCCAAACGACAACCTGGGGGTGGAGTATCTGCGGGCCCTGCCTCCTGGCATGGAGGCCCTGACCATCCCCCGGCGGGGGGCAGCCCACGACGGCCCGGCGGCCGGGGGCTTCGCCTCCGCCTCGGAGCTGCGGGCCCTCCTCCGGGCCGGACGGGCGGCGGAGGCGGACCCCTATCTCACCGCCCCCTGGAGCGGGGCGGCCGCGTCCATGGCGCACATCGACCGGGCGGTGCTGGCCCGTCTGCGCATGATGGACGAGGCGGACTGGGCCGCCCTCCCCGACGGCGGGGTGGCGGAGGGCCTGCCCGCCCGGCTGGCGCGTTCCGCCCGGACGGCGGACAGCCTGGAGGACTTTTATGCCCGGGCCAAGACCAAGCGCTACCCTCACGCCCGGCTGCGGCGGCTGGCCCTGGCCGCCTTCCTGGGGCTGCGGGCGGCGGAGCGGCCCCCGGCGGCGCCCTATGTACGGGTGCTGGGCCTCAGCAGCCGGGGGCGGGCGCTGCTGCGCCGCATGAAAGAGACCTGTGCCCTTCCGGTGGTGGTCAAGCCCGCCCAGGCCAGGGCTCTGGATGGGGACGCCCGCGCCCTCTTTGAGGCGGAGGCCCGCCGCACAGATCTGTTCGGCCTGTGCTTCCCCACAGCCCGGCCCTGCGGGCTGGAGTGGACTCGCAGCCCGGTGGTGAAGGAGCGTCAGGGCTGACGACGGCTCCGGCGCTGAAGCAGGAAGATCAAGAGGGCCGGAAGCGCCAGGAGAGTCAGGGGCAGAATGAGAAGGAAAAACGCGAAGGTGAACTGATAGGAGGTCAGTACGGCGTGAAGCCGGTCGGCCAGGGTGATGGAGAGGCGTGGATAGAGGGTGAAGGTGAGCTCCCCGTCGGGCAGGCTGTCGAAGTGGGCGGTGTAGCACCGCTCTTCCGCCTCCCGAAGGGGGAGGGAGGAGCGGACGATGTAAGGTACAGGCTCCGGGGTGCGAATTGTGATGTCCAGAGAGCCAAACTCCGCCCAGTGCCTGGCGGGGGAGAGCAGGTAGGTGAATTCCTGCGTCCAGTAGGTGGTGCCCTCCCGAAGACCGTAGCTGCTGCTGAGATAGGCTACTGCCACCTCACGGGTTCCCCAGGCGGGAAACTCCACCGTATAGGTCAGGGCAAAGCGGTCAACAGCCGCGTCCCCTGTCTCTACCTCTTGGATGGTGAAGGGGAGACTCTGGCCGTCGGCAGTGATGGAGGACACGGCACTGTCCACATCCACCAGAGAGTCCATATGTCCCCGGTGCTCTTCCAGGTAAAAGCTCATCTGGACGGAAAGGGGATTTTCTGTGGGATTCTCCATCTGATAGACGGCTTTCACCTGGGCGGTCAGGCCATTTGAGTCTCCCGCTCCGCTGACATCAAAGGTGAGCTGCTCGGCGGTGACAGTGACAGGGCAGCCCTCGTCCACCGTCAGGGCGGAACCGCCCGTACCGCCCAGACGGGTAGGGGCCGAGTTGGCGGAGGCCGGTGTGAGCAGCACCACCAGCAGCGCCAGCAGAACCAGCGGGCAGGCGAGCCGTTTCTTCATGGGAATCCCCCTCTCTGATAACAAATCGGATTGTTTGACCTGATTATAACAGAATATGGGGTGGAACATCATCACAGCCCGGTTACAAAAACGCGGCAGACGGCCTGAAGGCCGCCCGCCGCGTTGCTTTTTATTGGATGTGAACGTGGTTGTGGATGTGCTCGGAACAGTAGCAGTAATAGCCGTTGCACTTGGAGCAGTAACGGAATTCCTCGTTGGGGTAGTCGGTGTCGGTCTTGCCGCAGACAGCGCACTTGTGGATATAGCCCTTCTGCTGCTGGGCCTGCTTGGTGGCCTTCTTGAAGTTGACGGTCTGGCGGGAGGTCTGGTATTTGACCCGGCCGAAGAGCTGGAGGAAATTGTCCCAGAAGAAGATAAAGTAGTTCAGAATGGCAACCAGGGGGATGATGACGCCGGGGAGGGCGGCCAGGCCGGAGGTAAAGACGCCGAAGAGGCTGCTGAGGACGCTCCAGCCGAACAGGGCGGCGTCGATCCACGCCAGCCACTTGATCTTAATGGGGATGATGAAGAAAAGAAGCACCTGCATGTTTGGATACAGGGTGGCGAAGGCAAAGAACAGGGAGAGGTTCACGTAGGTCATGCTGGCGGTGGTGAGAAGCGGGAGCAGATGGGAGGGATAGAGAGGGGCGGTGACCGCGTAGAGCAGGAAACCGACCACCACGTTGAGCAGGACACCCAGGCCATAGAACACATTGAACTTAGCGGTACCCCACTCCCGCTCCAGCACTGAGCCGATCATATAGTAAAAGTAAAGAGAGACGGCCAGGAAGAAGAGGTTGCTGTCCAGCGGGACAAAGACAAAGGTGATGATGCGCCAGATCTGTCCGTGCAGAATGTAGTACGGCGAGAAGGCGAGCAGGGCGGACAGGGACACGCCGTAGCTGAACTGATCCATCAGCCAGACAAGTACATTGCCGACCACAATGACCAACATCAGGTTGGGTATGCCGAACCGGGGGTGCTTGTAGCAGAACCGGTCCAGCCAGCGTTGAATTGCACTCAAGTGAAGTTACCTCCCGTTGGGCGGAATGCCCGCCCCGTTGTGACGTACAAAGTAGTGTACCAGACGGCCGGGAAAAATTCCCGAATAAATTGTAAACATTTCGCCGCCGTTATTTCAGCAGCTTGCGGATTTTTTCCTTCATGGCCGGGGTGAGCACCTTGGCCGCCGCCCGGTAGGGCAGGGAGGGGAGGGCCAGAAAGCGCTTTTCCACCTCGGCGAAGGGCAGGGCCGCGAAGGCGGCAAAGAAGGCGGCCCGGCGGGGGTTGGCCTTTAGGGGGGAGGCCAGCCGGGGGTTGCCCGCCACCGCCTCGGCCAGGGGGCGCTCCACCTGGCCGAACCGGGGGGAGAGGGCATCGAACACAGCCTGCCCCCGGGCGGAGTTCACCAGCACCATGGAGACGCCCTTGTCCCGCTCTACCGGCAGGGCCAGCTTCTCGTCCAGGCCCCAGTAGTCGGCCAGGGTGAAGTCGGCGGGGCGGCTGGTGGAGGTGTACCGGCACCGGGCGCAGGCGGGGCGCAGGAAGAGCTGCATCCCGAAGCCCCGGCCGTAGCCGGTGCGGTTGAAGTCCTCGGTATAGACGCTCCCATCGGCAAACTGAACGGTAAACCAGGGGTGGGCCCAGCCATGGGACTTGTCCTTGAAGCGCACCGACACCGCCCTGGAGCCGCGGGCGGCCTCCAGGCCGTCCAGGTAAGCCCGGAATACCGCCGGGGAGGGCACCCCGTGGCACACCAGATCACAGGTGAGCAGGTTGGGGTAGTCCTTCCCCAAGTAGCGTTTGAGCCCGTCCACCTGGCAGGGCACGCCGGAGAAGAGCACCGCCGTACCGGCGTCCAGCAACGCCTTCACCTGGGAGAAGGTATCGCCCAGGTCGCTCTGGACGTACTTGGAGCCCCGCATGGGGGCCAGCTCCTCCACTGTGCGGGCGCACACGTGGCGGGTGGTCATGCCCTCGTCCAGCGCCGCGCCGAACACCGCGCCCCCTTGCTCCAGCACATGGCGGGCCAGCAGGGAGAAGAAGCCGCCCGAGGAGCTGGCTGTCCGCTCGGCCTCGTCGCGGTTCCAGACCGCGTGGGCCGCCGCCGGGGCGGGGCCGGGCACCGGGGGGTGGAGGATGGGGCAGGTCTGCTCGCACCTGCGGCACAGGATACAACGCTCCCCAATGACAGGCCGCAGGAAGCCTTCATGGTCGGGCTCCATGGCAATGGCGTTCACCGGACAAACCGACGCACAGGCGGTGCAGCCGGTGCAGTCCTCCGCCCTGCACAGCACCGGACGGGGGGCGGCCTGGGGCTCCGGCACCTCTGCGGGCAGGGGGGCGCCCTCGACGGCGGCCCTCAGATAGGCCAGGGAGTCGGCCCGGGCGGCCGCCAGCTTCTCGTACACCGCACCGTAGTCCATGGGGGCGTCCACCGGGGCGGTGGCCTCCAGGCCGACGATCCGGTCGGCGCAGCCCAGCCGGGAGAGCAGGCTGTAGATGCGGGAGAAGGTGGGCTCCGCCCGCTCCCTGGGGGACATGGAGGTGAAGAAGTCCTTCTGGAACTGGAGGGAGAAGGCCGCCCCGTGGAAGGAGTTGGTCACCACGGCGGAGGCGTGCCGGAACAGGCCCAAAAACTCCCGGGGGCCGGCGTCAAAGACTAGCTCGGCCGCCCCGTCGATCTTCCGCCGCGCCCCCGCGAGCTGCACGATGGGCCAACCGGTGCGCGCCGACAGGGCCAAAGCGTAGGGGGCCGCCTCGCCGGGGTCGGAGACAAAGTAGCACAGGATATAGGGCCCCTGCCGTTTGGGGGCCGCGGCCAGCTCTCCCCAGTCCTCGCCGGTGAGGAGGAGGGTGGGGTCCAGCACCACCCGGGCGTCCCGCCCGGCAGCCTCCCGCAGCAGAACCTGCCCCCGCTTTTCCCGCACGGACAGGGCGGAGAAGGGAGTCAGAAAGCGGCGCAGCTCCTCGGCCTTGTCCTCCGGCAGCTCAGGCACTCCCAGGCTGGGGGCGTAGGCGATGCGGCGGCCCTCCCGGACGAAGCCCAGCAGGAAGGAGGGGTCGAACTGCTTGTCCTGGAAGATATAGGGGTTCCAGATCTGGTCGCTGCCCGCCACATACACGTCGTAGGCCGGCGGGTCGGCCCGGAGCTGCTCAAAGGCGGTGTACCGCCGGGGGGAGAGGGCCATCTCCTCGGCCACAAAGGCCTCGAAGCGCCGGAAGCGGCGCTGGAACGCCCCGTAGTGGAGGGCGGTGTGGGCGTCGGAGGCCATGCCGCGCACGCCGCCGCTCTTTTTGAAAAGCTGGTTGGTGCGGGTGGTGTGGGGCAGGCGGTAGTCGATGATCTCGCAGTCGTGCCCCAGGGACTGGATAGCCCGCATGGTGGCAAGTGCCTGGAGCTGTGCCCCGTAGTGGTGGGCGAAATGAAAGGTGATGAGTCCGGTGCGCATGGCGCTCACTCCTAGAAAATCTGAGATGAAATCAGTTCAGTATATCCCGGAACTGCGGGGCTTGTCAACGCCGGCTGTTAGACACTCTTGCCATTGTGTCTGAAATTCCAACAGGAACCGCAGTTTTGTCTATGGCGTTGCGGCAATGGATGCATTATGATACAATTATAAAAATCGTCCGTGGGAAAGGAGCGTGCAGATTCATGAGCTTGCCGGCCAGACTCAGGGCCTTCGGCATCTCCAAGGCCCTGGACTACCTGGAGCGGGACCCGGACGCCAACCTTCCCAAGCTGATGGACTGGTTGGATAAATACACGGGGGAGCGGCTGGCCTCACCCTACCGGGAGCTGTTTCACAGGGCCATGAGTGACCCCGGCAACAACTGGCACCGCCTCATCAAGAGCATGTATACCGATATCGACAGCCGGGTACTGAAAAAGATTTTTGAGAACTTTGTGATTCACGCCGGGCTGATGGACTGGCCCAGCCGCAACGCGGCGGGGGAACTGGGGAACGGCCGCGCCCCCTGGGCGGTGATCATCGCCCCCTCCTTTCCCTGCGAGATGGGCTGCCGCGGCTGCGGCGCGTCCATCTATGGCGTGCGGCCCTATATGGAGTTCGACAGCCTGGACGAGGAGATTGAGGCCCGGAAGGGGCGGGGCTGCCATCTCTTTATCTTCAGCGGCGGCAACCCTCTGGCCCGGGAGCAGGAGACCATCGCCCTGTGCAACAAGCACACCGACTGCGTGTTCGCCGCCTTCACGCCGCCCCGGTTCATCACCGGCGAACTGTGCGCGGATCTGCTGCGGGTGCGCAACCTGTTCCCCGCCATTCAGGTGGACGAGGACGGCGCCGACGCCACACGGGCCACGGCCCTGCTGCGGCGGTACAAGCTGCCCTTCGGCGTGGCCTGCCGCTGCACAGCGGAGAACGCAGAGCGGGTGGCCACTGAACTCTATTATGACCGGGTCATTGCCACCGGAGCCAAATTCTGCTGGTTTTTTACCTGCCCGGCCTACGGACCGGAGCAGCCGGCCAGCCTGGAGCAGCTGGAGGCCATTCACCGGCGTGTGCAGGAGTTCCGCAGGAGCAAGCCCCTTCTGACATTGGATTTCTGGGACGGACCCAGCCCCTCGGCGGCCGCCCCGCAAGGAGGAACAGCATGAGTATTGTAAAGGATCAGAACCTGGCCCCGGCCGGCCGCCGGAAGATCAACTGGGTGCGGGACTTCATGCCCGCCCTGGGCGGCATTGAGGCCCGCTTCGAGCGGGAGCAGCCCTTCGCCGGCCTGCGGGTGGCGGTGTCCGTCCACCTGGAGGCCAAGACCGCCAACCTGGGCTATGTGCTCGCCAAGGGCGGGGCGGAGGTGCGCCTCACCGGCTCCAACCCCCTGTCCACCCAGGACGACGTGGCCGCCGGACTGGCCGACATGGGCGTGGAGACCTTCGGCATCCACGGCGCCATGGGGGAGGAGTATGAGAACCTCCTCATCGAGACCCTCAAGTTCAAGCCCCATCTGGTGGTGGATGACGGCGGCGATTTGATCCACCTGCTGGGCGGCAAGTGCGCCGACCTGGGCGAGCACCTCATCGGCGGCTGCGAGGAGACCACCACCGGCATCCTGCGCCTTAAGGCCCGGGAGCGGGAGGGCATTCTGCCCTGCCCCATGATGGCCGTCAACGACGCCAAGGCCAAGCACTACTATGACAACAAGTACGGCACCGGCCAGTCTGTTTGGGATGCCATCATGCACACCGCCAACCTGGTGGTGGCGGGCAAGACCGTGGTGGTGGCCGGGTACGGCTGGTGCGGCAAGGGGGTGGCCATGCGGGCCGCCGGCATGGGGGCCAGCGTCATTGTCACCGAGGTGGACCCCTTCAAGGCCCTGGACGCCACCATGAACGGCTTCCGGGTCATGCCCATGGACGAGGCCGCCAAGTACGGCGACATCTTCGTCACCGTCACCGGCTGCAAGGACGTCATCACCCCGAAGCACTTCGCGGTGATGAAGCACAACGCTATCCTCACCAACGCCGGCCACTTCGACTGCGAGGTGGACGTGGCGGGCCTGGCGGCCATGGCGGTCAAACGGGAGCTGCGCCGGGACAACATCGAGGGCTTCACCCTGCCCGACGGCCGGGTGCTCAACGTCATCGGCGAGGGGCGGCTGGTCAACCTGGCCGCCGGCAACGGCCACCCCGCCGAGATTATGGACATGTCCTTCTCCGTCCAGGCCCTGGCCCTGGAGTGGCTAGTCAAGCACCGGGACGGCCTGGAGAAGAAGGTCTACCAGGTGCCCGCCGACGACGCCATCGGCCGGGTCAAGCTGGCCGCCATGGGCCTGTCCATCGACGCCCTCACCCCCGAGCAGGAGGAGTACCTCAACGGCTGGAAGGCGTGACGGCCTCTCCGCGCAGGGGGACAGCGTCCCCTGTGTAAATCCGGCGGCTTGCACAACGGCGCCCCCGCCGGCGCTATACAAAGCCCCTGTTTTGTCTATTGCATATCGGGAAAAAAGTCGATAGAATAGCTACAGTCAATTGAATATGCCTTATCGAGAGCGGTGGAGGGAACGGCCCGATGAAACCCGGCAACCTGCAATGCAAGGTGCCAAATCCGGCGAGGAAATCGAAAGATGAGGATGGATGAGCACCACGCGCTCCGCCATCCGGCGGGGCGCGTTTTTCGTGCCCGAGTGAGAAAGGAAGGAACTACATTATGGCAAAGCGTCTGTTTACCTCGGAGTCCGTCACCGAGGGACACCCCGACAAAGTCTGCGACCAGATCTCTGACGCCGTCCTGGACGACATTCTGGCCCACGACCCCACCGCCCACGTGGCCTGCGAGACCTTCACCACCACCGGTATTGTCACCGTGATGGGCGAGATCACCACCAAGCACTACACCGATATTCCCTCCATCGTCCGCCGCACGGTGGAGCGCATCGGCTACACCGATCCGGCCTACGGCTTCGACTACCGCTCCTGCGCGGTGATGACCGCCATCGACGAGCAGTCCCCCGACATCGCCATGGGCGTCAACCAGTCCTATGAGCACCAGGAGGGCGGCACCGACGCGGCCGATCTCATCGGCGCCGGCGACCAGGGCATGATGTTCGGCTACGCCTGCGACGAGACGGATGTGCTGATGCCCGCCCCCATCGACCTGGCCCACAAGCTGGCCCGCCAGCTCACCGACGTGCGCAAGAGCGGGAAGCTCTCCTGGCTGCGCCCCGACGGCAAGAGCCAGGTCACCGTGGAGTACGGCGACGACGGCAAGGTGCTCTCCTGCCCCGCCATCGTGGTGTCCACCCAGCACGACCCCGACATCGCCCTGAAGGAGCTGCGGGAGGCCGTGGTGGAGGAGATCATCAAGCCCATCATCCCCGCCCAGTACATCACCAAGGACACCAAGTTCTACGTCAACCCCACCGGCCGCTTTGTGGTGGGTGGCCCCGTGGGCGACACCGGCCTGACCGGACGCAAGATCATCGTGGACACCTATGGCGGCTCCGCGGCCCACGGCGGCGGCTGCTTCTCCGGCAAGGACCCCACCAAGGTGGACCGCTCCGCCGCCTACATGGCCCGCTACATCGCCAAGAACCTGGTGGCCGCCGGCCTGTGCCGCAAGTGCCAGATCGAGCTGGCCTACGCCATCGGTGTGGCCCACCCCGTCTCCGTCCTGGTGGACACCTACGGTACCGGCGTGCTGGACGAGGAGAAGCTCTCCGCCATCGTCAACGAGTGCTTCGACATGCGCCCGGCCAAGATCATCGAGCACCTGGATCTCCGCCGCCCCATCTACGAGCAGACTGCCGCCTATGGCCACTTCGGCCGCACCGACGTGGATCTGCCCTGGGAGCACACCGACATGGTGGAGAAGCTCAAGAGCTATCTGTAAGCGCCGGCCGTCCCTTTGCATCATCTATACGCCCGCCGCAGATTCTGCCTGCGGCGGGCGCTTTTTGTGCAACAGCAGGGCGGCCTGGCGCCGGGCCGCCGCATCTTTTCATGGCGCGCCCTGTGCGCATGAAGTTTTATACCGTTGACAAACGGGCGTGATCTGTTAAAATGAACAAGGTTCAGAATGGGGGGAGGCGTGTGCGCATGAATACCGTGGTCACCTCACGGCAGGCGCTTTTGGCTGCCAGCCGGACGGTCGCCCGGCGGCAGGGGCTGGACGGGCTGAGCATCCGCGCGGTGGCGGCCGAGGCCCGGGTCTCCGTGGGCTCGGTCTACAACTATTTTTCCGGCAAGACGGAGCTGCTGGCCGCAACGGTGGAGGAGATCTGGATGCAGATTCTGTCCGCGCCGGAGGGGGAGGCGCCCCGGGACGGCTTTGCGGCCTACGTCCACTGGCTGTTCCACCGCATTCAGAGCGGGGCCGGGGAATACCCGGGCTTTTTCCAGGGACATGCGGCGGGCTTCCTGCCCGAGGGGCGGAGCGCGGGCCGGCGAACCATGGAGGAGGCCCTCGGGCGCGTCCGCCGGACGCTGCTGGAGGCGCTAGAGGCGGACTGTGCGGTGCGGCCGTCCGCCTTTGATGCTTCCTTTTCCAGGGAGCAGCTTTCCGCTTTCGTGCTGGACAGCCTGCTGGGGCAGATGAGCCGGGGCGCGGACAACTGTGAGGGGCTGGAGCAGGTGCTCCGCAGGCTGCTCTACTGCTGAGACGGGCGCGGGAACCCGCGCCCTGTTTTGCACATAAAATGAACAATGTTCATAATGAGGAGGAACTTACCATGGTAAAAAAAGAAACATTGCTTTTGCTGGCGGGGCTGGTGTGGGGGGCGGCAGGCTTCAACATCCTGCGCATCGGGCTGCTGGCTTACCCCGGACATGTAACCCTGTGGAATCTGGCGCTCTCTGCGCTGGTCTTCGGGCTGTTTCAGGGCATGGTGTTCGGAAGGCTGGTTCAGCGGCACACCGCGCGCATACGGGGGTACGGCACGGAGCGGAAGTGGTTCTGGCAGTTTTTTGATGGGAAATCATTTTTGATCATGGTATTTATGATGGCCTTCGGCATCGGCCTGCGGGCCAGCGGACTGGCGCCGGAGGGCTTCATCGCCGTGTTCTACACCGGCCTGGGGGCCTCCCTGCTGACGGCAGGGCTCCGCTTTTTGCTGGCAGTTTCCCGCGGGTAATTTTGAAACCCTGCCTTTACTTTTTCCCCTCATACTGCTATAATGGCAGAGAATTCAATGCACATGCAGTTGCGGCGGTGCCGCAGAACGGGGAAGCCGGTGGAACTCCGGCGCAGTCTTACCTCTACTGTAAGCGCGGACGAAGGTGCACAAGCCATTGGCCCAGCGGGGCTGAGAAGGCGCGCCGGAGGAGGAAGCGCAAGCCAGGAGACCCGCTGCAGAGTGGCAGTTGCGTAGCTCTGAGGTGGAGAGGTGCGGTGTACCCTGGGATTAGGGCCCTCCTCAGCCGCGAGGAGGGCCTTTTTGCGTCGAAAGGGGGACACACATGGGGAAATTGGAGCTCTATAT
>OLNK01002271.1_pt1 | contig 11587 bp, 9 predicted proteins | sample 1672791 | NCBI WGS metagenome assembly OLNK01 (sample SAMEA3136724, study PRJEB25190) | human gut metagenome | biome: human gut; feature: human-associated habitat; material: faeces | place: Austria | collected 2013 | reverse complement strand
TTAGATTCCTGATCCATGCGCGCGATCAGGGCTTCTTTTTCCTCTGGATCTAAATTTTCGAGGATATCGACCGCCTCATCGGCATCCATCTCTGCCAGAACGGCTGCCGCCCGGTCAAGTCCCAGCTCATGCAGATAAGGCGCCGGTTCATCGAGATAGGTGAAAATCTCTGCCGTCATTTCCAGAGAGAGAATATTGTAGAGGCGTTTCCGGGTCGCAGTGTCCAGTGTTTCCAGAACCTCGGCAATATCGTTTGCATGGTAATTGTCGAGGTCATCCCGGATCACGCTTGCCGGTTTTCCGCTGCGGATGATCGCGCGGATATTTTCTTCAAAATTAGCATTATGCTCTGCGGTTGCGGCGATCGGAGCCGTTTCCGGGGAGCTTGTTTTCTTTTCGTCCATTTCTGGAGTCTGATTCATATTTGGTTCCCTCGCTTTCTGTCGTTCTATTTAATGTCGTTTGGGACGTACAGGGCGAGCAGTGCGGGGATAAAAAATCCACCGCCAGTCGGGAACAGGATGAAATGCCGCAGATGGCAGTTTCAAACCCGCGCCAGGGCGATGGACAAATATATATGAAAACCAATCGTGCCGGGAAACGTTCAGCACTGAATCACCAGCCTGTTAAAGCAGGCGGAAATGTGCTGCCAGACAGCCCGATTCACACTCAAAAAGACCCTGCGGCAGACCAACAGTCTGGTACGCATGGTTGGAATTCATAGTTTGATTTTGCCCATCGCGACGACTTCGCCCGTTGCTGTCACAACTGTCCATGTGGTTCTCCTTTCTGAATTTTTAAAAATTGCAGTTTTATTAAAGCACGGAATTTTGTGAAAGTCAAGCCGGATTTTCCAGCACCCGGATGCCTTTTAAGATAAAGTCCTCTGTCAAGATTGCCATCTGTTCTGTGGATTCCTTCATGCCGCTTTCGATCCAGTACTGAACGGTACCGACACAGCCGGAAACGATAAAGGCGGAAAATGCCGCGAGCGTATCCGGATCGCTGGAACATTTGAGATCCAGCCAGCCTTTTAAACATTTATCGCTGACAATGCGTTTCAGGCGGTTGACAAAATTCAGATCACCGTTTTCTCCTATTAAGATAGAAACAATCTCTGCATTTTCCTGTACAAGAGGAAATAGTTCTGAGAGTGCGAGGGAAGGGCGCGCTACCAGTTCGGGAACGGGATGGTGCGTCAGGACAGACTCAACCTCCTCGATCAGCTCATTTTTGATCTGATCCATCAGGTCAAAGACATCTTTATAATGAAGATAAAAGGTGCCGCGGTTGATGTCAGCCATCTCGGCGAGTTCGCGTACCGTGATATCCTGAATTTTTTTTTCTTTGAGGAGGCGGGTTAAGCATTCTTTTAACTGGCGTCTCGTCTTTCGTACACGCCGGTCGAGTATTTCTTCTTTCATAGTGACTTCCTTTCTGAACGTTTCCAGACAGGGAAACGCCGTATGACTGTGTATCGGAGGCTGTGGATGAAGGGAGTGTTAAAAATAAGTAAAAATGGGCACACCAGATACAAAAAACAAACATAATGTGATGAAATGTTGATTAAAATACAACTGACGTAAAAATGATTATTGTATTCATTCGAACAACTTAGTATAATGCATTATAGTTCAAAAATGAACAAATGTCAATTAAACAGACATGAGTTGTATATGCTCTATTTTAGATGTAACTGTTCACTGCGAAGAAGTCTTTTGTATGGAACGTTTCACAGACGGCAGGAGTGGTTGACAATCGGGAAAGGAACGGCTATGAGAACCTGCAGCATATGCGAAAGCAAAAGGAAATAGATACGAAGGTGGAATCTGGTATGAAAAATTTTGTCATTACAATCGGAAGAGAGTTTGGAAGCGGCGGCCATAATCTGGGGCAGTCTCTGGCAAAGGAACTGGGAATTCCCTGTTATGACCGCCATCTGATAGAGGAAGCAGCGGTGTGCGGCAGATTTAAGATGGAGGAACTGGAAGAGGCGGACGAGATGAAGGCGAACCGTTTTCTTTTTAAGGTTCCGGCCAAGTGCAATCCGTTTACCGGTTATGGAAAGCCGATGAATGATACCTTGTTTGTCGTGCAGTCCCAGTTGATCCGGGAGTATGCGAAGAAAGGTCCATGCATCATCGTGGGACGCTGCGCTGACAAGATCCTGGAGGAGACAGAAGGGCTTATTTCTCTATTTATATATGCTCCGATGGAGGCGCGCGTGAAGGAGATTATGCGGCGTTACGAGACAGATGAAAAAGAAGCTGAATACCTGATCAAACAAGCGGATAAAATACGGAAAAATTATTATAATTTTTATGCAAAAAAGACATGGGCGGATAAAGCAAGTTATGATATGCTGATTGACAGCAGCCGGATCTCGGAAAAGGAGCTGGCGGCGATGCTCCGGGCACTTTTAACGGCACGGGGGGTGGAACTGGAAACAGATGGATCCGATCAATAAGCATAAAGAAGAGTGAGGACAGCGTATGAAGGACAGAAATTTGTGGATGAAGAAGGAAGAAAAGCGGACGGCGCCGGGGTTAAAAAGGGCGCTGAAAGCGGTTCTGGGACATAAGATAGTACGGCTGGCAGGAATCGCAGGAGTAAGTCTCCTTTTCTCAGCGTCTGCCGCTCAGACAGTGCTTGCGGATGATGCGGGTGTCTGGCAGCCGGTGGAGAATGGGTATTATCTGGTGGGAATGGACGGTTCTTACCTGACGGGCTGGCAGCAGATGGGTGGAAAATGGTACCTGCTCGGAGCAGACGGTTTGATGAAAACGGGCTGGGAGCAAGAAAATGGAACCTGGTATTATCTGCAAGGGGACGGCGCGATGGCGACCGGCTGGCAGAATATCGACGGAAAATACTATTTCCTGAAAGACAGCGGCGCGATGGAGGGAACGACCTTCACAAAGGATGAGACGCAGTATACGATCAACGCGGACGGCAGCCTGGCGAACGCCAAAAAGAAGAAAAACACGGGCGGCGGCGCGTACACGCTGGCATTTCTGGATGCAGATACCCAGGCGATGGCGGACAGCTTAAATGAGCTGAAGGCGGACGCGTTTGACGGGGATGAGGAAGAAGATTACTATGACGATGACAAAAAAGATTACGATAAAGATGCCAGCTTTATTTTAAATGGAAAATTACAGCAGATCGCCGAACACCGTCTGGCGATGGCACGCAGTAAGGGCTATGGAAGCAGCCGGATCCCGGATGAAGGCACACTTGATGATTACCTCAAATCCATCGGGGAAAGCACTGCGAGACGTCATACGGAGATTTACCTTATCAACTGTGACGATGTGACGCAGGCAGAAGAAAAGCTTCTGCGTAATCACGACAGCGACGAGAAAAAGCGCGTGGACCGGGTGATTTATTATAAGGAAATGGGTGTTGCACATCAGCAGGTCGGCGATAAGCATTATTATATGATTATTTTGATGCGGTAAGGATCGCAATCATTGTATGACAGGAGCAAGCAGGCATGAAACTGAAATTTTTACATAAACGCAAAGAAGAAAAACAGACGGAAAAAGAAGCCTTCTCCCTGCCGAAATTCATCATTGAGCGGAGCAGGGCGATCGAGATTGTCTTTCTGGTTCTGGTGCTGATATCAGCGCTCATGGCGCCGTTTGTCGAGATCAACTATGATCTGACGGAATACCTGCCGTCGACCGTCCAGTCCAAACAGGGACTGGACCTGATGGAAGAGAAATTCGGCTACCCCGGCACGGGGCGCATCATGATTGACGATGTTTCGCTTTATGAGGCGAAAGCCTACAAGGATAAAATAGAGGCGTTGGACGGAGTCGATCAGGTCATGTGGCTCGATACATCGACCAGCGTATACGCGGCGGACGCATTTATCAACTTTAATAGTGTTGATGAGTATTACAAGGATAATACGGCGGTTATGGATATTGTTTTTGTAAACGGCGACACGGATAAGAGGACGTCCCAGACGATCGATGAGATCAAGGATATTCTCGGAGACAAGGGACATTACGTCGGCATGGCGGTTCAGAATAAATCGCTGCAGGAAAATGTTTCGAGCGAGATGAAGCTGATTATGACGCTGGCGGTCGTGGTTATTTTCCTGATTCTGACCGTGACGACGAACTCCTGGTTTGAACCGGTGCTGTATCTGACGGTCATGGGCGTGGCGATCGTCCTGAACAAAGGAACAAACCTGTTTATCGGGCGGATATCCTTTTTGACGAACAGTGTGTCGGCGGTCCTGCAGCTCGCCTGCTCGATGGATTATTCGATTTTCTTAAGCCACGCGTTTGCGAGGGAAAAGGCAAAGGGACTGGATCAGATGACCGCGTTAAGCAACGCGATCAATGAGGCATTAAACTCCATTTTCGCCAGCAGCCTGACGACGATCGTCGGATTTATCGTTCTGTGTTTTATGAAGTTTAATATCGGATTTGATATGGGACTCGTGCTGGCAAAAGGTATTGTCCTGAGTCTTCTGACAGTGGTGTTTTTCATGCCGGCGATGATTCTGCGTATGACGCCGATGATTGAGAAAACATCCCATCGTTCGTTCCTGCCGTCGTTTGATAAGCTCAGCCACGGTATCTACAACAGCCGCCGCATCGTGCTGATTCTGATCGCGGTGCTGGCGATCCCGGCATACACGGCGCAGAGCATGAACGATTTCCTCTACGGAAATGACGCGGTCGGCGCCAGCGAGGGAACGACTGTATATGAGGATGATGAGCTGATCACAGCGAAATTCGGACGAAGCAATATGATGATGGCAATCGTGCCGGATACTTCTTTTATCAAGGAAAAACAGTTCACGGATGAGCTGGAAGACCTGCCGTACATGAAGAGTGTAACGTCCTTGTCCGGGCAGCTCCCGGAGGGCGTACCGGAAGATTTCCTTCCGTACAGCATCACAAGCCAGTTACATAAAAAAGATTATGCGAGAATCCTTATTTACGTTAAGAGTAAGGGCGAGAGCAAGCTGGCGTACCAGTGCTCGGATGAGATCCAGGCGATCATGAAGAAATATTATCCGGAAAATTCGTATCTGGTCGGCACAACACCGTCCACACAGGACATCCAGACGACGATCACGAAGGATTACAGCCGTGTCAATGTGATGTCGCTGATCGGCGTATTTGTGGTTGTCATGTGGAGTTTTAAATCACTGATTATTCCGCTCCTTATCATGATTCCGATTGAGGTCGCGATTTTCGTCAATATGGCGGTACCGTACATCGTCGGAGACACGATGATTTTCATTGGTTACATTATCGTAAGCTGTATCCAGCTGGGCGCGACCGTCGATTATGCGATTCTGACGACGAACAATTATCTGGAATGCCGCAAGACGATGGATAAGAAGGAAGCGGCGATCGGGGCGCTGAATCTTGGTATTCCGGCGATTCTGACATCCGGTTCGATCCTGACCTGTGCCGGATATATTGTATATAAGGTATCGAGTGTCGCGGCGATTGGCGATCTGGGACATTTGATTGGACGGGGGGCTCTGATTAGTATGCTTTTTGTCTGCTCCCTGATGCCGGCATTTCTGGTATTGTTTGATCATATCCTGATGCAGAACGAATTTGAGAGGATTCATCTGTTTTTCCAAAAACGGCGCGAACGCCGCCATGCCCGTATGAAACGGGCGGCAAGACGCGTGGCTGGTGCCGTGTGGAAAGGGAAAAAGCCGCTGGTGGATTCAGTTACGTCGAAAAGAAAACAATTCGAAGCTGAAACGAAAACGCTGGAAGATACAGAAATGACAGAGACGGGCGGTCCTCAAGAGAAAACAGATTCCGATGCGGAGGCGCGGGAGAAACACAGAAGAAAGCTCCGGCTACTCGGAAAAGTGAGAGAACGAAGAAAAGACCGGAAACGGAAGATGACAGAAAAAAGGGAGGCTGGAAGCCATGAAGAAGATCATTAGAAGAGGAGCGGCGGCGACGCTGGCAGCGGTTACGCTGGTAACGAGTGCGGCAGTTCCTGTCCGGGCGGCTGCACCAAGAGTTCAGGTAGATGAAACGATGTATGTCAATCTGGACTATTATGGAACGGCAACGCAGATCAACGTGGTCAAAGGCTGTACCACGAATGGACTGACCGAATATACCGATTATGGTACCTATGACAAGGTGGTCAACATGACGGACGACACGGCGCCGGAAATTGGCGATGGAACCGTCACATGGAAACTGCCGGAGAAGAATTCGCGTTTTTATTATCAGTGTACGATGCCGAAAAACAGCGTCGATCTGCCGTGGACGTTTGACGTTTCCTATAAACTTAATGGAGTGGAAGCGGATGCATCCAAACTGGCGGGGGCGTCTGGTCTGGTTGAGGTCAATGTAAAGGCGACCCCGAATGAGAAGGCGAAGGCGTATTACAAAAATAATATGGTGTTGACCGTGCTGGTGCCGGTTGATATGGAGAAATGCTATAGTGTCGATGCGCCGGGCGCGCAGGTGCAGTCGGTTGGAAGCTATCAGGCGGCAATGTTTGCGGCGCTTCCGGGCGAGGACGGCGATTTTACAGTCCGGGTCGGCACGGATAATTATGAGAATATCGGAGTCATTATGATGATGGTTCCGGGGACCCTGGATGAGCTGAACCGCATCAAGGATCTGAAAGAGGCGAAAGATACCTGGCGCGAGGATGGAAACAAGATGTATGACAGCATGAATGCGCTGTTAAAGACGATGGAATCCATGAAGTCGGATGTTTCCGGCGTGAAGGGCGGTCTGGCAAATCTCGATCAGGCGCGTGGAACCGTCAGTGCGAACCGGAAACAGATCGAGGCACTTTCGACACAGGCGCTTGCCGATCTGCAGGCGGTCACGGATCAGACGACGGTCATGATTCCGTATTTACAGACGGCGCGCGATGCGGTGACGGATATTAACAGCAACACACAGGCGCTTTCCAATACGATGGAAGATATGCAGGATGAATTGGATCGCCTGTATGACCGCCTGGGAAGTCTGAGCAAATCGCTCCGGTCGGCTTCGGATGAATTAAATAAGGGTCTTGTCAGCCAGCAGACGCAGGATGCGATCGAGAAAGATATTGTCCAGCGGACGGCGGAAGTCCAGAAAATTTTGGAAGAACTCGATAAACTTCTGGGACAGGGAAATACCTCTCTGGCGGTGACAGAACAGGGGATTGGAAGCCTGAATCAGAGTTTAGCCACGTTAGACGGCATGAAGCTGAAACGGATCCGCAAGATGAAGAGTGCGGAGAAGGAAGAGACATCTGTATCGTCGGAGGCGGCATCTGGAAACGGAAATGGTCAGACAGCGGGGGCGGCTGGCAGCGCAGATATCACGGATTCTGCAGGTGCCGCCGACCATGCAAAAACTACGGGTTCTGCAAATACCACGGATGACGCGGAAATGGCAGCAGGCACTTCGGCCTCTGGCTCAGCAGGAACAGAAAGTAAAGATTCGGCTGAACAGGAAGCAGCGGGCGCAGGCTCAGCGTCTGGTGCAGCTGGTAACCAGGCGGAAAAAGCGGCTGAATCAGCGACAAAGACGGAAGATAAGGATGCAGAGGTGAATGCATTTGGAACCGAGGTTTCTGCGGGAGCCCTGACAGCCGGACCGTCCGGCGAGCCGGGAAGCGGCGGTGTCAATGATGCGAGCTGGGAAGATGAGATTGGCAATGCAGAAGATGATGTAGAGGAGACGCTGGAGTCTCTGTCAGCGACTACTTATTCTGCGGATGCTGCAAGTCTGGTGGAAGAGACGAAGGGCATTTTCCAGAAAGTGGAGCAGGCGCAGAAAACTGCGAAAACGATTGTGAATAAAGTGAATGGTGCGTTCGAGACGGCGGGAGATATTACTGGCAAGACGGGTTCGACTTTATCGGCGCTCAGAAGTTCGACCGATGAGCTGATCAATTTGCTGGATGATATGCGTGTCCTGATTGACACAACGGATAAATATGTGCCGACGATGCTGGATTCCCTGTCTGATTCGGAAGAACTGATGAACCGGCTGACCAGGGCGCTTTATACCACACATGATATGCTCAGTCTTTTGAATGACACGCTGATTTCGGCAGGTGATTCGCTGGATGCCGGAACCAAGGCAACGCTGCAGGGCATGGAGAAGATTCTTGATAAGAACCTGACTATGATCGATCAGCTTGCGGCGGTTCGGGAAGCGGGGGAAGACATGAAGAGTACGCTCGATGAGCAGATCGATAAGTTTGAGGATGAGAACAACTTCCTGAACATAGATCCGGAGGCGGAGAAGATTTCCTTTACCTCCTCGAAAAATCCGTCCCCGAACAGCGTGCAGATCGTCCTGCGGACCGATGAGATCAGCGATGATGATGAATCAACCGATATCTCCGATCAGGAGGCAGACGGCAGCAGTGAAGAAGGTCCGTTAAAACGGATGTGGAATGTGCTGGTGGCGATCGTGAAGGCGATTATTGAGATATTCCAGAATCGGTAAAAGATGCAGAATAAAAATAGATAAGAAAAAGAACTGCCGCATCAGCAAATGATTTGCTGGGCGGCAGTTCTTTTTAGTGGACCAGACGGGAGTTGAACCCGCCCAAAACCCTTGATTTTAAAGGATATTTAGGCATCGTGTGATATTTCGTGTGATACTTGCTCAAAATGCTTATTGATAAGGTCATTTTGTTTTATGGATTCATTTGCGATAGCATTCCGGTAAACAGTTTTCATCACGCCGTCGGTGCTCCATCCGCCGCGCTGCAGAATATACTGATCCGGAACACCGATGGCGTGCATGATACTTGCCGAGTAGTGCCGCAGATCATGAAAGCGGAAATCCGGAAGCCCGGCTTTCGCCAACGCCCGCTTGAAACGGTGTGAGATGGTATCAGGGGTGGACGAAAACAAATGCCCTTTGATACCGGATAGTTTTGCAATTACCGGATCCGGAAGGGGTATGGTGCGATAGGAGGCATAAGTTTTAGGTACCTTTGTGTACCACACATTATCCTTGCCCCGGACATAACTCTTTGTGATGGAGACCATGTTGCCTGTAATGTCCTTGTCGGTAAGAGCACAGAGCTCGCTGCGGCGCAATGGTCCGAAAGCTCCCAACAGCACAGCGCGTTCTAACTCAGGATCGTCTTGGATGCTGTCCAGCAATTTTTTAATGTCAGCATCAGAAGGACAATACAGTTCAGCCTTCTTTTTGGCTGGCAGCTGGATCTTAAAATGTTGATCCGGAGCAAACATTTCCAGGGTCGGCTTCAACAGTCCGATGATGTTACGGACTGATTTTGGAGATAGGTCTCGGCTCATGTCGGAGATCCAGATCTGCAGCTGCTGGCTGGTTAAGTCATTGATTTTAGTTTTCCCGAATGGTCCGGAAAAACGGGTTTTATAAATGGATTCGTATCCGCGTATGGTGGCAGGAGAAAGGACGCCGTCCTTTGCGTCGATATACCTCCGGGCAGCACTCTGGACCGTTAGATTGGAGGCGGCCTCTTGCTCGTATTTGCGATGTAGCTGCCATTCGCTTCGCAGTGCTTTAGCTTCTGCCAGCGTCGGAGCCGTAAAACTGCGGTAGTGCTTTTTGCCAGCATCGTCTGTGTAATCATATGCCTGGATTCGGACAGAGCCGGACGGCAGGCGGTGTTTAATTGATTTTTTAGCCATGATATCATCCTCCTTGGTGGGTATAAGAAATACACCTCTTGCAGGGTGCCCGGAAGAATGATATAATTCAAGTGTCGAATTTGATTATATCTTTCAGGGCATCCTGCAAGAGAAAATCTATGTGAAGCCGTTCGGTGTTGGTAGCACCGGGCGGTTTTGCGTTTTATAAGGTAGAAAACAAATATGATTGTTAACTTGTATTGAACCTAGACAAATATCTCGTGAGAAATACAATATTCCGCGAGATAGGAGCAAATTTATTTGGAGGTTGTATCTGGCAGCTTTGGAGCTTTTGTCCGAATTCCGTCGATATGTTCAAATAAATCATCCTTGATAGGAGAGCGCATAGGATCCAGAATAAAATCAATTCCCTCACGTCGAGCTTGCTTGGCAGCTGGGACGAAGTCACTGTCTCCAGAAATTAAAATAATACGATCGACCTGCTTTTTAAAAGCTAAAGAGGAGATATCTACACCAATGCGCATATCCACGCCCTTTTGGGAGATGGATAGAGAAAAATCTTTTTCGGTTAAATCAGAAATGGAAATTCGCCCAGAGAGCAACTTTTTAGTAATATCCGGTTTAATATTAAATAAAGCTTGTTCTTCAGCTAAACGTCCAAGTCGAAGAGCAAATTTTCTTTGATGCTTCAATTCATTGAAAAAAACAGTTGCCCAAGAAAAATCTGGAGTCTGAGATAAATTAATAGCACGTTTTAATAATGGATGGTAAATGTTTTTTGCACTTGGCGGGCAATCGTAGTAGAAAACTCTATACAAAGAAGCCCCTTCTTTTTCCTCTGAGATGTGGCGATGGCAGTAGAGTGAAAGCTCTTTTGCACGTTCGGCTGGCGTTTTGTCACCATATATATTAAAAGCACGTTTTCTGTAAAAAGCTCCGTCTACAAGAATAGCTGTTTTTATCATAATGCAATACTCCTTATCTAAATAAAAAATACCCCTAGCGTCATCGCATCCCTTATGGTGGGAGGATTACTGCTAGGGGTATACTCTCAAGCTAGTACATTGCAAAAAGCAATGATTAAATTCTTTTGTACCACATATGTGGTATCATTAATTTACCCCAAAACAGTAAAAATGTCAATAGTGTACAAAAAAATATTTAAAAAAATTTATTTTAGTCCTGTTTTTTATGCACAATATCAATAGGATGTTGTGGAACATAAAAAGCGCCTAAATCTCAATTCAATCAGCTCCATCGGATATCCCGTGCAATCACAGAACTGGCTCTGCGTGCATCCGGAATATGCTTGCAACAAATCCTCCGATATAAGCAGTTGAGCCGCAAATTCGTTTGCTTCCCGTTCAATGCCGGATGTGAGAAGCAAGGTTTTGTTTTTTATGAACGCGCAATTTGCTTTTCTATGTAAAAGCGCGTGCCCGAGTTCGTGTGCCGCGACTACTTCGAAGAGCGGACTGTCCGCCGGGATGCTGTCATTGATGAAGATCCAGCGCTTTCGATTTATGAGCTTGTAGTTTCCAGCAATGTTTCCAAGCGGGAGAATTGCTATGCGAATATTGGCATATTCAGCAATCTTTATAGGGTTCCGGCTTCCAGCCATGCGTTCATAGTACCGGATTAGCCTGCGGATTTTATGATCAATTGTTTCCAAAAAGTACCACCTACTTTTTATTCTTATTTGGATTGTACTTTACTTTATTTTCTTTCTTTGTTTCCCTAAGCGCGTACTCGAATGCGTTTTGGAGCAGGCTCAGGGAGGCACTGTCAATTTCTGTATCCCCATAATACAGAGGTCCATCTTCACCGTTTCGGATTTTATCCATGATGTTATCAAGGTCTTTCTTTATGTCGCGCTCGTCGCGGGCAGTAAGTTCTGGAGCCTTTTCTTTTATTTCATTACGTCCGGTCATTAGATAATCGACGGTTACGCCGAAATAGTCAGCTACCTTTTGTAGG
>OLNK01002261.1_pt1 | contig 11628 bp, 14 predicted proteins | sample 1672791 | NCBI WGS metagenome assembly OLNK01 (sample SAMEA3136724, study PRJEB25190) | human gut metagenome | biome: human gut; feature: human-associated habitat; material: faeces | place: Austria | collected 2013 | reverse complement strand
GCGAAAGCATCATGTACGGTGTAGAGCGGGGGAAAAGGTGGAGATTACTTCAAAGACTTACCTATCGCTATAAATTTTAAGATGCTGCGGCGGGATGCTGAAAGCCCATGGATACCGGATACGTGTATTAAATCTGGTGGAAATGGAACATTCCAATGGGTATAATCCTTTCCGGTATATACGTTCGGAAACAGACATCATTAAGTTGATTACCAATCTGATTTCCAACACTACTCCAAAGAATGCACAAAGCAACGATCCATTTTGGGAAAAAGCGGAAACGCTGTATTTACAGGCGATTTTTCTTTATGTATGGATGGAATGTGAACCCGGACAGCAGAATTTCCGTATGGTGCTAAAACTCTTAAATGAGGCGGAAGTTCATGCCGATGGCTCTCCTTCGGACCTTGACCGGAGATTCCGTCGGCTGGAGCGTAAAAAAGGGGCATCCCACCCGGCAGTCATACAGTATAATAAGGTTGTCAGAGGTGCAGGAGATACGGTCCGCAGTATTATCATCAGTGCCAATGCAAGATTGGGGCTTTTGGAAAATCCACAGATTCTGCGGATTTTGGACCGGGATGAAATGGATATTGCGGAGATCGGCGCCGGGGTTGACGGAGATAAGAATAAAAAAACAGCGTTATTCTGTGTGATTCCAGACTCGGATAAAAGTTATAACTTTCTGGTGGGAATGCTGTATTCACAAATCTTCCAGGAATTATATTACCAGGCAGATTTTGTCTTTAACGGAAGACTGCCGATTCACGTTACCTTTATGTTAGATGAGTTTGCGAATGTGGCTTTGCCAGATGATTTCTGTTCTCTGCTGAGCACCATGCGTTCAAGGGAAATCTCTTGTATCATCATCATACAGAACCTTGCTCAGATCAAGGCGCTGTTTGAAAAAACATGGGAAACCATACCCGGTAATTGCGACACCTTAATTTATCTGGGCGGAAACGAGCAGTCCACACATAAGTACATCAGTGAATCTTTAGGAAAAGGAACCATTGATAAGAAAACCAGTGGGGAAACCAGGGGCAAAAACGGAAGCAGTTCCAGGAATTTTGATGTTTTAGGAAGGGAACTTTTGACAGCGGATGAAACAAGAAAGCTGGATAATTCCCAGTGTATCCTCCTAATCAGAGGGTGTGATCCGATCATTGATAAGAAATTCAATACCTTTGGACATCCTCTGTTTAAGGAAACAGAAGACGGTGGTGCACCGGCATATGTCCATAACATTGCACAGAAAACAGAAAAGGTCACAGTATTAAGTGAGGAATCACTAAAATACTACCAGAAAAAGAAGGAAAGCGGTGAACCGGTACAGATATTAGAACTTTCTATGGAAGAGGTATTTTCTTATGAACCTATTCCTAAAAAAATCTTCTCGGATGAAGAACTGGAGGCGAACCGGAAAGCAGAGAAGCGGATGGTACAGGAAGTAAGGCAGGAAAAGAAAAGTCCCAATGAGATACAGACAGACGATGAGAAGCTGTCAGAACTTTTGGGAAGCCAGCCTTATAATGAAGAGCAGCTTGGAGAAATCCTGCAGGCGGTTGCAGACGGGTTAGCTTATGAAAAGATTCTGCTAATCGCAGATATCAACTATCCGGCTGAAAAAATGAAGGAACTGCGTTTGAATTATACGAAAGAAGAGGCTACTTAAAAAGGGCAGATTTTTGAAAACTTGTGGACATGCATTATGCGGGCAGGTTTTTAAAAATCTGCCTTTTTGCGTAATGCATTCCAACTAAATCGAAAAGGAGTAAAGAGATCATTATGAAGATTATGGATGCATTGAAAAAAGAAACGAAAAGAGTAAAAAAATATGCCGTAATGGCTGCGGCAGGAACGACAATGGCAACCTTATTGTGTTCACAGACGGTTTTTGCATCGGGGGTTGATTCAGTCACACAGCCTCTTTCAAACTTAAAGACGCTGGTCATCAGTATCATCGGTGCAGTAGGCGTTATCATTCTGGCAAAAAACGTTATGGAATTTGCACAGGCATATCAGCAGCAGGACAGTTCCAGTATGAACAGTGCGATTAAAGGAATCGTTGCCGGTCTTATCATGGCGGGAATTTCATCTGTCCTGACTTTTCTTGGTATCAGCTAATATCCCGGTCAGGGAAAAGCAGATACCAGAAAGGGAGGTGAAGATGAATGTTTAAGCTTGGAGAAGCAATACTTGCACTTTTGGAGATTGTATTTGGTTTCTGGAATTCCCAGGTTTCCCTTGTGTTTGAACTGCTGGGGCAGTCTCCTACTGGCTTTAAAGGGGGCGGACCATGGGGAATTGTTGAAAATGTGGAACCGCTTTTTGTAGGAATCGGTTCTGCGCTGGTTGTACTGTTTTTTGTAATCGGCTTTTGTTCAGAGTCGGTAGATATCCGGGAGGAAATGAGGTTTGAAGTCATCCTGCGGATGTTCATAAGAGTTGCCATATCACAATGGCTGGTAGCTTATAATATCACGATTATGAAGGCGCTGTTTACGTCTTGTGGAAATCTGGTAGGGCTTTTAGGACAGAACCAGAGCATGGAACTGAAGATTGATCCTGCACAGGCGGAGATTATAAAGGACCTGGGATTTGGAACCAGTATCGTGTTTCTGATACTGGCTGTTTTCTTATCCTTAATTGTGATTATCTGTGGATTTTTTCTGCTTTATAATGTGTATTTCCGTTTCTTGAAAATCATGGTGATCGTCCCATTTGGAGCGATCGCAAGCAGTACGGTAGCAGGAAACCGTGGAATCAGCAACACATTTGTAGCATATATGAAGTATTTCATCAGTGTTGTGTTTGAAGCGGTTACGATGGCCCTGGCGATTCTTTTATGCAACCAGTTTATATCTGCAGGGCTGCCGCAGTTTACCGGAAGCTATGAGGATTGGGCGAAAACACTGATTTATCTGGGAGAAATGACTTTTACCGTTGCATTAACGGTTGGAACCGTAAAAGGGGCGCAGAATCTGACATCAAGAGCACTGGGATTGTAGAGGTATGGAAAGATGGAGGGACATTTTGACGGTACAGTGACTCAAAAAGGCATACAGATGACGCTGTTTGATTATTTTCAGGATGCAGAGTGTTTCACATTGGAAGAAGCAAAAGCATGTGTAAACCATGTAAAACAGGTCAAAGAGCCCAGTATCCGGGCAAGAATCTATGAAGGAATTGATAAAGGGCTTTTCAAACGTGTTGCAAAAGGCGTTTATACGGTTACAAAACAGGAGGCTGGAGAAGAGATCACCTGTATGCTGGTACAGGGAAACGGCAGGGATTTAAGTTTTCTAAAAGACAACAGTATTGATGCGATCATTACAGACCATGCGTATGATCTGAAAAACAGTTTAAAAGGTGGGAACCGGGATTTTGCATCGTATGATTGTTTTCAATACGTGCAGGAAGACTTTGATGAAAAGTACCGTGTTCTGAAGAAGGGACATTTTCTGGTGGAATTCCTGCCTGAAGAAAATGGCGATAACTTTGAATATCTCTATCAGATTAAGAAGATGGCGAAAGAGTCCGGCCTTGAGTATTATGCAAAAGTTGCCTGGAAGAAAGGAAATTTTGTTGCGAACACAGGACGGAAATCTAAAAATACGGAAGAAATTGCTTTTTTTACAAAAGGAAGAGCCAGGAACATGCGCCCGGATGCAAAAAAAGATAAGGCTGCACCGGAAGTTTCCCACTTTATGTCCGGTACAAAAAGAATGCTTCCAACGGTTTTTGATGTAGAGCCCCCGGGAAAATCACAGCGGCAGCACCAGGCGGAAAAGCCGGTGGAACTTTTAAGGCAGATTATGGAATTTGTTACAGAGGAAAAGGAATGGGTACTGGATCAGTTTGCCGGTTCCTTTTCTCTTGGGGAAGCTGCTTTAGAAAGCGGACGGAATTCTATATGTATCGAGATCAGCGAAGAATATTTTGAAAATGGAAAGGAACGCATCCGGCAGGTTCAAGGCAGGATGCGGTAAATAGTCAGGAGGGATAAAGATGGATGATGAAGGGTTTTTGAGGATTTCAGTAAATAAAGTAAAACGTAAAAAGTGAGGAGGAAGGACATGGATATTGAATTAAGTGAAGATCTGCGGCATTACAAGGAATCCCTGGTATTAGGCCTGACAGTCAAACAGTTGTTTTTTTCCATACTGGCACTTGGAACCGGTACGGGAATTGTATTGCTTTTCTATAACCGAATTGGCATTACGCTTAGCTGTTATGTGGCAACTCCGTTTGTTGTGCCATTGGCCCTTACTGGTTTTTATAACTACCATGGGCTTACATTTTGGCAGTTTGCCGGGAAAATGATCTATTTTTCTTTTTTTAACCGTCCTTTGGTATATGGTTCTACAGAATCTGTCGAGGGATTAAAGGAAACCTATTTAGAACTTAGCCAGGAAAAAGAAAAAGCAGAACAGCAGAAGAAAAAAGAGTTGAAAAAGGAAGGAGGAAATGTCCAGATGGTAAAGAAAAAAGCAGTCCGTATGCTTCTTGTGACGGCTGGCTTGCTGGCTGTGGCTGGGGCAGCGGCAGTGTGGTATAAGTTTTACAGATAATCCGGGCATAAGTCCGTAAAAGACAGAGAAACTGTCTGCTCTCCGTTCAGGGAGAGGGAACGAAACATTGGTAATGGCAGATGGCGGCCGCTGGTGTTTCAAGAGGTTCCCCGTCTGCCTGAAAGGAGGATAAACAGATTGGCAATATTTTCAGATAAATTTGAACAGTTAATAAAGGCAGATAAGCTGGTAAAAGCGCCGAAATATATTCAGCAGATTATGGGAATCCAAAGGATTGCCGGTAATGGGATTTTTGAGGTAGAAAAGGGAAAATACTCAAAAACCTATGCATTTACAGATATTAATTATGTGACAGCAGGAACAGAAGACCAGATCAGGATTTTAAAAAGCTACTGCAAGACCATCAACGCCATTGATGTGTTCTTTATGATTTCTATTTTTAATCGCAATAAGAACATGCAGGATTTCAGGGAAAACGTGCTTTTTCAGAAAAAAGAGGATAGTTTTGACTGGCTTCGGGATGCTTACAACAAGATAACGGAATCCCGGATCATGGAGGGAAAACAGGGAATCGAGCAGGAAAAGGTCCTTACGGTCTGTGTGGAACGGAAAAACTATGAGCAGGCAAAAGCCTTTTTTGCCACTTTTGAAGCGAGCCTGATACAGAATTTTGGAGAACTTGGTTCCTCTATCGCACCTCTTGATGCAAAGGAGCGCCTGCGGATCTTGTTTAATTATTACCGCATTGGTGATGAAGAACTGTTTGACTTTGATTTCCGGCAGGCGCTTAAAAAGGGCGGTGATCCGAAAAACAGCATTGCGCCGGGATATATGAAGTTCTATCCCGGATATTTTGAGACAGAGCGTAAAAAATGCCGGGCTTTGTTCATAAAAAAATATCCGGCATCTTTGTCTGATACGTTCTTAAATGATATAACCAACCTTCCGGTACACAGTATGACAACCATATCCATTGTGCCGGTACCGAAGGAACTGGCTACAAGGGAACTGCAGAAAAAATATCTGGGAATTGAAAATGATATTTTGAAACAGCAGAGAATCCGAAATAAAAACAATGATTTTTCCAGTGATATTTCTTACATCAAGAAAGTACAGAAAGAAAAAATCGTGGGACTTATGGATGATGTGCGGGAAAATGACCAGAACCTTTTCTATGTAGGTGTGAATATGGTTATCATGGCGGACACGAAAGAGGAGCTGGACAGCACTACGGAAACAATCCGTAATATCGGCAATGGGCAGATGTGCCAGATTGAAACCCATTATTATCAGCAGATGGAGGCAATGAATTCCGTACTTCCCGTAGGAAACCGGCAGGTGTCCACACTGCGTACCATGCTGACCAGGGATATTGCTGCACTTCTTCCTTTTAATGTGCAGGAATTGAATGAGCGGTCCGGCGTCTGTTATGGAATCAATCAGGTTTCCCATAATCTCTGTATTGCGGACAGAAAGAATCTGGCAAACGGAAATGGAATGGTATTTGGTATTCCGGGAAGCGGGAAAAGTTATTTCAGCAAATCGGAGATGATTCAGGTCTTTTTGAACACAGATGATGATATTATCTGTATAGATCCTACGCTGGAATATTTTGATATTGCTGAAGCTTTGGGAAACCAGGCAGCGATCATTAACCTGTCCACCTATACAAAGAACTATATCAATCCGCTGGAAATGGATGTATGGTCTTTGGATTTGAATGATTCCCAGGGATATATCCGGGATAAAGGTGAGTTCATGCTGGGGCTTTGTGAACAATGTTATGGAGACAGCTTAAACAGCCGCCATAAATCCATTATTGACCGCTGTGTCCGTAAGCTGTATATCGACATCGCAAAATGCAGGGAAAAGCATATTCCTACAATGGCAGAGTTCTATGAACTTTTGCTGGAACAGCCGGAACCGGAAGCAAAGGACATCGCACTTTCTTTAGAGTTATTTGTAAACGGTTCCTTAAATATCTTCAACAACCATACGAATGTCAATGTACAGGCCCGGTTTGTGGTATATGGAACCAGGGACCTGGGAAAAGAGCTGGGGGCGATCTCCACTCTGGTCATGCTGGAAAATATCAGTGCAAGAATCGCAGAAAATGCAAAGATCGGAAGGGCAACCTGGCTGTATATTGATGAATTTCATACGGTGCTTGATAAAGAGTACAGTGCAAAATATCTTTATACCCTCTGGAAAAAGGTAAGAAAACTGGGAGGCCTTTGCACCGGGATCACTCAGAATATTGTGGATATGCTTCAAAATTATACTGCGGTCACTATGCTTGGAAACAGCGAATTTATCGCCCTGTTAAAACAGGCAAACGTAGACAGTCAGGAACTTTCAAGGGTGGCAGGCATACCGGAGGCACAGCTGCGCTTTGTAGATAATTCTCCTTCAGGAACCGGAATCATCAAATATGGAAGTACCTGTATTCCATTTGACAACCGCATGGAAAAGGAGGAAAATCCATTGTATGCACTGTTCAATACGAATCTGCATGAAAAGGCGAAAAAGCTGAAAGGAGAAGTTTCGGAAACTTAATCCTTTACGCAGAAGAAAAAACAGTATACGATTAAGAAAAATATAGTGGAAGGTAAAAGGATCGGCGTATGAAAAAGACACACAGGATGGTGGAGGGAAAATTGTTACAGATGAATAAGCAGTTTTCCAGTCTGAAGGAACGGCAGAAGATGAAGATTGCAGAATGGCTGTATGAGGCATACCGGGAATCGTATCAAAAGGGTGGACAGGTACCGGGGAAAGGGACAGAGAGGGAAATCCTGAATGCAGTCATGGAAAAGATTGCAGAGGCAGATATCTGGATTCCTTATGGAGAGATTGCTGCATATTACCGGAAAAGAAGAAACAAATTAAAAAAACGCTTAGAGCGTGAAGTAACAGGAATGGAGACAGAAGAGTAAAAGGGTGCCAGACAGGAGTTGGGCACTCTTTTCTGTTAGAAAAGCAGGGGCATAGAAGGGAGTGATTGAATATGGAGACAACTATGCAGATTCCACTTGGACAACAGGAACACCTGAAAGAGTTTTTTGAAATGATGGAAACGTCTGGAAGGGAGGAACAGGCCAAAGATGTAGAAGAGCTTTTGCGGTACTTGCACGAATTGAAGAATGGATTTTCGGAAGCCCTGGAAGAAATTGATTATTTAAAGGGGCAGATAGATGCCATGCAGAGTCAAAGCCTGAAGGCAAGGTTTGGAAAAATGCAGGAGGATGTTATGGAGTCTATCCAACAGGCAAAAGAAAGTGCCGAGGAAGTAGGCGGTTTTGTAAAAGAAGAAATCAGCCGTGTGCTGGCGGCAGGACGGCAGAAAGGTATTCAGGCAGCCACAGCTTTGGTGGATGTTTCTCATATCCGACAAGGATTAAGCAGAATAGAGGCAGGATTGGTACAGTCCTCCTTTTTCTTGTCTGGAGCGGCCATGCGTACAGAAGATGCAGCAAACGAAATACATTCTGCCAAAGAACATGTAAAAACTGCCGGAAACATCATGTTTGGGAAACCAACGGCTGTATATGGAGAACGGGAAGCCTATCAGGGGATTTTGGGAAAAATCCAAAAAAGTATGGAATACTGCCAAAAATTAATGAATGGACTGATTTCTAAAACACAAAAAGCAAGGGCGCATATGGAGCATTTTTATTTAACACAAAGAGGAACGAGGCCGATACCAACGATAGGAGAGATTGAACAGGAATTCCGCCAGTCTGCAGGAATGGAAATTTCCTTAAATAAAAAGGTAAAGGAGGCAAGGCAATGAAAAAAACAGAACTTACCATGACATATCTACAGCTTGTAACCCTTTTGGAGCACCTTCCGGAGGGGATTATGCTTGAGATTATCATAGAAAACGGAAGAGATAAAAATGGAGCTGAATAAGCTGAAGGTGGTCAGTATCCGTCTGGTGGATGAACCTCCGCTTTACAGCCGGAAAAATATGAAAAATCCGTCCGAAGTAATAGAAGTTATGCAGGAAGAATTGAATAAATATGACCGGGAATTGTTCTGCATCCTGAATCTGAAAGCAAAAGGACAGGTAATCAATCTGAACATTGTCAGTATGGGATCGCTGCAGCAGGCGATTGTGCATCCAAGAGAAGTGTTCAAATCAGCAATCCTTGCCAACGCTTCCAGTATTATCCTTCTGCACAATCATCCGTCAGGTGACTGTCAGCCCAGTGAAGCGGACATTGCTGTGACGAAACGGCTTATAAATGCAGGGGAGCTTTTAGGGATTGAGGTTTTAGACCATATCGTGATAGGGGAGCAGAAAGAATACTTTAGTTTTAAGGAAAATGATATGCTTTTTAGGAGAGATGAGGCGCTGCAGCTTGTAGCTGAGGAGAAAAGGGATATGGCAAAAAGCAGATAAGCACGTTGACGCTCCTTTGATTCATGGGTATAATGGAGATAGGAAGGAGGCTTTTTTTATGGATGAAAAAATTTTGCAAGAATTAGTGAATGGGATTCTTAGTATTATGGAATCGAAAGTTGTTCGTATTGTTTTGTATGGTTCTGTAGCAAGAGGAACCAATACGACAGAATCAGATGTGGATGTTGCATTGTTTATGAATGGGAACCTTGACGGGAACACAGAAGATAAGCTCTCCGATTTAATCGTGGATATGAATTTGAAATACGATAAAGTTTTTTCAGTTATTGATATTGATTATGACGTTTTTAAAAAGTGGGAAAGAGTGACACCATTTTATAAAAATGTGGCACAGGAGGGGATTGTCCTATGGAAGGCAGCATAACAGACTTGTCAAAATACCGCTATGAATCCGCACTGGATGATCTGGACACTGCAAAAGGGCTTCTGCGGGACGGAAAATTTAAAGCGTCTGTAAACCGTTCATATTATGCGATTTTCCATGCCCTGCGCTCTGTGACGGCTTTAGATCAGTTTGATTCCAGTAAACATTCCGGAGTGATTGCCTTTTTTAACCGCACCTATGTAAAAGAAGGAATCTTCGATAAGAGTATTTCGAAAATGATTGATACTGCTTTCCGTTTAAGGGAAAAAGCAGATTATCAAGATTTTGTTATCATTTCAAAAGAACAGACGCAGGAGCAGGTAGAGAAAGCGGAAAAAATTATTACAATGTTGAAACCCTATTTGACGAAAAGATGGGGAGAATAAAGATGGTTTATAAAAAGCATTATCGCTGAGTCGGTAGTGCTTTTTTATTGGAAGAAAGGAGGCAGTTACGTGGAACAATTGGAGAATGGCAAGGATGCCGCCGCAGACGGCAGGAAAGTAAGCTACTTTGTTGCAGAGTGTATGGAATTTATCCGTTATGGTGAATACCGGGAGAACATTAAGACCGCAGAAGAAGCTGTACAGGTTTATGAGGCAATTCCTTCGGAACGGCTGAATGCAGGAAAAGGAATCGGCATCCATATCTTTGATTCAAAAGAAGTGGAGTTTCCCCAGGAAATACAGTTGATTTCATGGGATAAGCTGGATATGGATATGTTAGAGGATATCTATGATTTGAAAAAATATCCTGAGATTGTCAAAGCGGCAAAGGCATTGCTGCAATTCATGCCGGATCTTGTGCTAGAGGACAGCAGACATAGATTAAGCCAGGAAGAGGTAAAAAAAAACAGAAAATGTATGCGGTAGAAATTGCAGTAAAAATCGTGGAACTGCAGAAAAAGCTGGATTCGGACTTTTATAGTGTGTTTTTTCAGGAAGAAGAAACGCATAAGAAAAAGATTATGATGCAGATTTTAACAGAGCGTGGGAAAACAGAATATCAAAGCTGGCTTTCCTGTGTGACAAACGATAAAAAATCCCCATTCTGCAGGGAGGCTGGAAAGATAGCAGAAGAACTTCGGAATAAGGAACTGGTGCCGCCAGAAGATATGCCGCCTTTTGTATATATTGATTTCAGTGAGCATTCAGAAATAGAGAGCGGGGATGTTCTGATATTATCAGAAGCAGTTCCGCTTTTTGGTAAGCTGGATTATCAGGAAGATAAGGATAAAAAGGAAAACAGAACCTATGGATATTGCAAAACACAATTTGAACTTGTGTATTTATCGGAAGGGGAGCTGTGTACGTATCAGGGGCGTCAGGATTTTGGGGACGGGGACGGCGATCTGTTTGAGCATATAGAAAAATCCTACAAGTATTATCGGGATACGGAGGAGGGCAGAGATTTCTTAAACGGTATGTCAAAAGAGGAAGCTGACAAGATCTGTGAAAACAGCCGCTATGTACTGGAGGAATTTTTACCGACCATGCGGTATTTTTGTAATCTTGATAAGATTGAAAAAGCAATTTTAGAAGAGCAGCAGGCAGCCAGTGAGATTCTGCTTGTAATCGACCATAAAGAAGGAAGAGAAAGATATCAGAAGGATATGCTGGCTTATATACAGGAAAGCAGGGTTGCCCTGAATATGGATAAAGAATTACCAAAGATGCCGGATATTCGGGAATACATGCAGGATACAGAAAGAGATTCTTATCGGGAACATATGTTGGAAGAAATTGCGGGTGAAGCAGAAGCATACGGCATGACAGTAGAAGAATATGCAAAAAATGGGTATGAACCGCTAGAGAAGAGGCGGTAATCATCGGGGAAAGGAGGCGGAGTTCTGGCCAGGTAAAAGATATCTTCTCTCCTTTTGACGATTGGATTTAGAAAAAACAGCAATAGAGAGAATACAGGCAGCCAGCGACATGGCGCTTAGACAGTATGAAAAGCCGTTGGTGGTTACGGACAGCGGCGGTAAGGACAGTGCGGTTTGCAGGGAACTGGTAAGACGTTCCGGTGTACCGCATGAACTTATGCATAATCTGACTACGGCAGACGCACCTCAGACGATTTATTATGTCAGGGAGCAGTTTAAAAGAGCAGAGGAGGCAGGAATATCCTGCAGTATCAATTATCCTTATTACAAAGGAAAAAGAATCACCATGTGGAATCTGATTCCCATGAAGAAAATACCGCCCACCCGTCTGGCGAGATACTGTTGTGAGGTCTTAAAGGAAAACAGCGGTGTAGGCAGGTTTACCACAACCGGAGTGCGGTGGGCAGAAAGCCGGAAG
>OLNK01002259.1_pt1 | contig 11635 bp, 5 predicted proteins | sample 1672791 | NCBI WGS metagenome assembly OLNK01 (sample SAMEA3136724, study PRJEB25190) | human gut metagenome | biome: human gut; feature: human-associated habitat; material: faeces | place: Austria | collected 2013 | reverse complement strand
GAAATATGATTATCTGTGTTGAGTTTGTTTGTTCCAAGAGTTTCTAAATTACTATTGTAAGCAAACCAGAAAAAGAAAGGAAAGGTGAATAAATATGAGCAATGCTGAATTTATTCGCATTTGTAAAGAAAAGGTATGTGCTTATACCAATGAGCACATGGATAAGACAGATAAGAAAAAAATCACAGTAGATGATGTGTATGTGGTTTGGTGCTGCAAGACATTACAGAACCACAAAGCATTATTAAGCACTACCACTCCGGATGGAATGTATTATGAGTTTACATATAATGGGGACAAAGATGAACTTTATATGGATGCTTATAAAAAATGGGAAAACATTAATATGCCTGCGTTAGGTGGGCAAGATCAAAATATGAAAAAAGTTTATAGCTATATCCAAATGTTGAATGAACAGCTTAGATATAACTTGAGCAATATAACTCCGGAAGACAATTTTACAAAAGATTCTTTTCTTAAGTACCAGGAAACAGATGAATCCATTAGTCAATTGGAAGTAACTATGAATGGATTTATCAGCCAGTTTACCAATCTGAAAGAAAGCACGGAAACTAGCATCAGGGTGTTGAATGGTCAGATTGCATTGAAAGTGAGCAAAGATAAACTGTGTTCAGAAATATCGGCAACATCAGATGCTATTACATTTAAGACAGGATATCTAGTTATTGATACGAATAACTTCAAGCTATACAAAGATGGAACGGCTTCATTTAGTGGAACGATCAATGGTGGATCTATCAATATAAATGATAAGTTTAAAGTATCATCTTCAGGCGCAGTGAGTGTAGATGCCATAACCTATGCAGACACGATCACTACACAGGGACTTCTGTATACAAATTATATGCGAATATCAGGGAACGCGGATGTCAGTGGAACGCTGACTGCAAATACAGTAACGGTATCTGGTGATGTGTCATGCGAAACACTGTATGAAAGATCAGATAGGAGATTGAAGGAAAATATCAAAGAGATTCCGGATGAAATAGCCTTAAATTTAGTCTTGGGAATGAGACCGGTTACTTTTAAGTTTAAAGATTCCGATCAAAGGTCAATGGGATTGATTGCCCAGGAGCTGGATGCACTTCAGAAAAAGCTTGGAACAAATCTTCCTTTGGTAGATCATTCCGAAGAATACTTATCAATTCCATATGGAAACAACAGCGTATTATTTGCTGGAGCAATAAAGGCGCAGCAAAAGGAAATCAAAGAATTGGAAAAAGCTTTAAAAGAGATTAAGGAGGCAGCTTAGTGAAGATTGTTTTTGAAGAAAGTGATATTAATACAGCACTGATCGCATTAAATCAGTTAAAAGTTGAGGGAGTAACACAGGCAGGGATTCTGCTTACAATCAATCGAATGCTCCAAAATGGAGAAAGAATGGAATCTGAGACTAAGGACCAGCCGGAAGATAAGAAAGGGGAATAAGTATGGCAGTTGCATCTATTGTTGATTATTTGAAAAGCCGTAACATGGACAGCTCTTACGGAGCCAGAAAAAACCTTGCATCTCAGTATGGAATTACTGGATACAGCGGAACTGCACAGCAGAATATGTCACTGTTGAAGTCATTGCAGCAGCAGTCTCAGAAATCACAGGCAGCGGGGCAGCAGAGTAATGCCAACAACCAGAATCAGAACGTAACAATTACACCGGTGAGCGATGATGGCAAGACCGGACCGGGACATCCGGCGGCTACATACTTGACGGATTATAACTATGCAAAGTTTTCGCCATCTGCACGGACAACGGATTATGCTGATCGATTGGATGAAATTGAAAATAATAAGCCGGATGAATACTATAGCAAGTATCAAGGAACAATTGATGGGATCATTGATAATATATTAAACAGGAAGTCATTTGACACGAATAGTGTATATGATTCAGATCTGTATAAAAACTACCGGGAACAGTATATCCAGCAGGGACAGAAAGCCATGAGGGATACCATGGGAGCAGCAACAGCGGCTACAGGTGGTTACGGATCCACTTATGCACAGGCAGCAGGACAGCAGGCGTATGACAATTACCTGAGCCAGCTGAACGATAAGTCATTTGACATATATGACCGTGTATATCAGCAGTATCTGAATGAAGGACAGGAGCTGTATAACCGTCTGAATGCAGTAAATAACCAGGATAACATTGATTATAGCAGGTATAGAGACAGTGTAAATGATTACTACAATGATCTAAATTATTACGCTGGACGATATGATAGCTCATATAACCAGGATTTTGGAGCATACCAGACAGATCTTTCTGCGCAGCAGTGGGCGGAACAGTACGCATACCAGAAGACCCAGGATGCACTTGCACAGCAGAACTGGCAGACACAGTTTGACTATCAGAAACAGCAGGATGCATTGCAGCTGGAATTGCAGAGACAGCAGTTGGCGGCATCACTGGCTAAAAAAGCATCCGGAGGCAGTGGAGGAAGTAAAAGAGGTGGTAAATCAAGCAAGAAAACTTCTAGCTCTGCAACGGACCTGTCTAACTATGTGGCAGATGCGAAGAAGCTCCTTAATGCGAAAGATGGTCATGGCATTAATTATTATGACGATTCGTATGTGATTGAGTATATCGCTGATAAATATCCAAGTCTTACAGATAGCCAGATTAAAAAAGTTATGACCCAGGCTGGTGGAGATTATGATAAGGGTCTGAGAACATTGAAAAAGATTACCGAAGAATAGGGGGCATAGAAAGTGGCTACTACGTTATCCAGTGTACTGAAAAAGAAGAAGGCAATGGAGGGATATCATCCTAAATTTGATAATGAGGATAATGATCCGCTAAGAAATGCGTCTGGAGAAAGAAGCTATGCCTCACAAGGAGGCGGAGCAGAGGAATACAGTGAACTGCGTACAATGTTAAATAAAAAAAAGGAAAGAGAACGGAAACAAAGGGAAGAGGCAGAAGCTGTAAGAAAAAAGCAAAGCGAAGAAAGAGCACAAAAAATACGTATTGAAGCTACAAAGCAACATACAACTGCCATGACAGATTTTGTACGTAGTGATCGCGAAAAGGTAGCAGAAAGCGCTATTCCTATGGCAGATGCAATAAAAAAGTATAAAGAATATAAAAAAAGCCAGCAAGAGCAACAGATATGGGAAAAAGCAAAGAACAAAATCGATAAGGAAGAAAAAGAAAGCGGAATTGATTGGAATAATGTTGAAAATCAGTATGATGAACAGTATGATAGGGAGATTATCAAAGATTATAAGAAGAAAAAGTTAGATGAAAAAAAAGAGTTAAATAAACAGCAGGCAGAACGAAATAAAGTTGGTGTTGATTATGGTGGCTCTTTTATTAAATATACTGACATTCCTGAAATGGATGATTTCAAAGAACAGGTTGAAAACGGAAAAAATAAACCCAATGCCGTATCAGGGATTCAGGTATTTACGCCACTTGATTATTTAAGTAAAGACAGGCGGGCATTAAGAAGATCATCCAAGGCTACAAATGATTGGATGAATGACGATGAAAAAAATGTATATTATTATTTGAACGGGAAATTTGGTCCACAAGCTGCGGAAAAATACATTGATTCGTTGCAAACTGTATTAAATGAAAGAAGTGCAACTGATATCAAGGCTAATGCGCAGGACTTTGCAAAAAAACATCCAGTTGCAGGGATAGTGGCAGATGCATTGACAGCAACATCAACAATGGCGGCATATCCGGCAATGGTTGCAAAATATGGATGGAGTGCTGCAAATGGCGATAAAGATAATATAGATCCGAACGATCCTATGTTTACGGCCAGCGTTTTAAACGAAGGATTTCAAAAAGGGGTATCAGAAAACGAAAGTCTTACCACACTTATCCCTAATGAAAATATAAGAAATTTTGCAGTGGGAACGGGTATGTCAATGGCGGAAAACATTGGACGGTTGCCTATGGGAGCGGTAGGATTAGCAGCAGCCGCAGGAGGAGCAGGATTATCCGCAACGAAAGATGCTGCTGAACGCGGAGGAAACATTCAACAGTCATTAGAGCTGGGAGCGGCAAATGCAGCAGCAGAGGCATTTTTCGAAAAGTTTTCGTTGGAGGGACTTGAAAAATTTAAGACACATCCTGGAAAGGGTGTAAGAGAATTTTTGAAAAATGTTGCAAAACAGGCAGTGACGGAAGGGTCGGAAGAAGTATTTACAGAAATTGCTAACACGATATCTGATCAACTTATAATGGGAGAATTGTCTCAATATAACCAAGAATATGAAATATATAAAGCAAAAGGATTCAGTGAAAGTGAGGCTAGGAACAGGGCATTTGAAGATTTTTTGAAAAATGTAGCTATGTCGGGATTGGGAGGTGCTGTATCTGGTGGAATCATGGGAGCTGGTGGTCAGATCCTTGGAAATACTGAGAATAATAGAAGACTAGCAGACTACGGAAGCAGATTAAACCCTGATTACAGGGATTATTCGGAAGGAATTGATACAGACAGAAGCAGCTATCAGAATGAGGAAAGCTGGAAAGAGGCGGTAGATTTACAGCAGCTTGCTAAAGAATATGCAGAGCGGCAGAAAAACAAAGAATTTATTAAGAATCGAGACAAAGCTGAATATGACATTCGTATGCAGGAATGGTTTAATCGTGTACAGGCAGAACAGTCATCAGGTTCGGATGCGAATGAAGGATTTCAGGATACACAGAATCAGATAAAAGAAGAACCGGTACAGGAAGAACCGCCAGTGCAGGAAGAAGAACCGGTACAGGAAGAACCGCCAGTGCAGGAAGAAGAGCCGGTACAGGAAGAATGGTCAGTGCAAGGAGAGCAGCCAACGCAGGAAAATGTACAACAGAATACAGAGCAGAACCAGGCTGAACCTCAAACACAAAATGTACAGAATCCTACGGAAAATGTACACGAAACAGCAGACAATGTACAGAATCCGGTTACAGACACTCAGGAGGCCAAAGAGTACCGTTCAGGATATGGAAAGAACGGTGGTGAGGCTTTGGTCAATACATATGATGGATCTGTAGATGTATCTACATTCAACAAAGCATTTGGCCGTGCTTATGACGCAGGCTATAATCAGATCGATCTGGACACAGCTACTCACTCGGCTTTAATGTCTCTTTTATCCGATCAGCAGATAGAAGCTGCCTACCGTGCCGGTATCCAGGATTATAATCTAGATAACCAGATTAAACCTCAGTACACACAGGGACAGCCCAAAGAGGGCGGTTTAGGCACTGTATCTGACTACGCAACACAGGATCAGCGCAATGTAGCAGAGCATATAGGAAAGAAAACAGGCATTAAGATTAACCTGGTAGACAACCTTTCCCAGGAGAATGCAACAGCATCATATAAACCGGGAGAGATAACCATAAACATCAACTCCGAGGATTTTAACGGATCTCTTTCTCACGAATTGACACATTTTATTAAAGATACAGCCCCAGAATCTTACCGCTTGTATCAGGAGATCGTGACAGAAGCACAAATGAAGACAACCGGAAAAGCCTGGGAAGATTTAGTAGAATCATACACCAACCGCTATAAGGATGCCGGGCAAGACCTCACCCGTCAGCAGGTAATGGAAGAGATTGCCGCAGATGCGACACAGAAATTCTTGAACGATCCGGATTTTATCGACCAGGTAGTAAAAAAAGATCGCAACTTAGCCCAGAAGATCATTGATTTCCTGTCAGATGTGATCGATTCGATCAAGAACCTGATAAAAACTGGCAGCACTCGCGCAGCAGCAAAGAATCTGGAACAGGATGTACAGATGTATGAAGATGCCCGCTATGCTTGGCTGCTTGGTCTGGAGCAAGGCAGCAAGGACTATAAAGCAGGTAAAGAAAGAGCGGATAACATCATGCAAAGCAGCAAGTATGAATTAAATCAGTTTGGATTTGAGGAATACGGAGAGAAAGAGAAAGGCTGGTGGAAAAATAACGACAGTATCATAATATGCAACACAAAACAAGATATTGCAGATTTTTACCGCGATCATGTCCACAAAAAACCATATGCAAGATTATATATTGGAAAAATAGGTCCAGAGCTCGCGCAACGGATTTACAAAGACACAGGAGTCAATACAGAAAATTTAAATGTTGCCATTACAAGCGAGTTTGAAGATAGCCATAGCAATCCAGAAAAAGAAAGATCGAGAGGGCAGACACCGGTAACGCCGGAGATACTATCAAGACTTCCGGAAATTATATCAAGCTACGATAAGGTAGAAAATACAACCAGTTCCAAAGATAGAAAACCAGTTCTGAAATTCGAGAAGGATATTAATGGAAAAAATGTTGCCGTAGAATACGTTAGAAGCAAGAAAGGAATGCTTGAGCTGCACACAATGTATGCGTGGGAAAATAAAAATAGCAGGAGTGTATCCACTACGCTTACAATGCCAGAAAAAACTGACCCGTACAGAACGTCCGAAACGTATAGCGTCATTACTCCTGCTACTAAGGACAATATACAACCAGGTACAGAAAAAAGCAAGACTCGTTTCCAGCTGGATGATGTAGACGATACTATGAGTGAACGTAGAATTCAGGCATTGCAAGACCAAAATGAGGCTTTAAAACAGGCGAATGATCTTCTGGAGCAGCAGTTTAAGTTGACAGACAAGGATGCAGTGCGGACCGAGGATATCAAAAAAGTTGCAAGAAATATCCTGAAAGAATATGGCAGTAAATATTCAAGTGAAATATTGGAAAGAAACCTGTCTAAACTCTATCAGTATATCCGTGGTGCTGGCCAAGTGGATGGACAGGCTATTACAGAAGCTGCAACCAGCATGGGCAAAAGTATTCTGGAAAAGTCAGTGCAGAAAGATACAGAACTAACGGAACACTATAAGGATCTGAGAAAGCAGATTAAAGACACAAAGATTGCAATCACAGACCAGGACAAGGCAGATTTGGCTTCTGTGGGCGGATATAATGAATTTAGAAAACGCTACTTTGGAAAGATGAAAATGGGGGCAGATGGTATCTCAATAGATTCTCTGTACCAGGAGTTGCAAGGACAGTATCCGGAACTTTTCCCGGCAGACGTGACACATCCGGCGGATGAGCTGGTTGCGATAGCATCCGCTCTGGATCAGACAGCTCCACAAATTAAGAACCCATATGCCGCCAATATGGATGAAATGGCATATATGGTAGGACAGGACATCTTATCATCATATTTTGATGTGAGAAAACCAAGTGCGACGTTTGCTGATAAAAAAGAGGCTCAGATGCAAAAATTGCGCTGGCAGTATCAGCAGAAGATAAGAGACTATAAAAATGATTTGAAATCAAAGTATGATGAAAGCCTTAAACAGATTAAAAAGCAGAACCTTGAAGAAAGCGCACGCCTGGCAGAACAGTATAAAAACCTCACGGAAGCAGAGCGAAAAGAGCAGAGGGAGTATTATAAAAAAAGGATGGATGATCTGCGAAACAGCAAGAACCAGGAATTGGCTGCCATGCAGCAGAGGAGCAAAGAGCGGATCAAGTCATTGCGGGAGAATCAGCAGAAAAGAGAAGATAAGAGACAGATCATCAAAGAAAGAAAAAAATTACAGAATTGGTTGCTGAAACCGACTGATTCAAAGCATATTCCAGAGGGACTGAGACAATCTGTAGCGGCTTTCCTGAACAACATTGATTTTTCTCCAAATGATGAGGATAGTGAGATCAAAACCCAGCGAAAAGAAGACTGGAAAGCAGCCCAGGATGCATTTAAGGAGATCCTGGATAATGGCGGTGTTTATGTGGACCAGAAGACTGGTGATACCATGACCATGGATATTGACCCAGATATTGCACAGCGCATTCAGGAACTAATTGAAAAAACAAAGGGAATTGATAAATTAGATAACTTGGATGCATATAGCATGGGTGAGCTTAAAAAGACAGTTATGGCTATGAAAAAGGCTATAACAGAAGTAAATGATCTTAAGAGCAACAAAAAATCTGGAGAACTGAGTATTCTGGCAGATGGAGTGTTTAGGGATCTGGAGCAGAGGCGGAATAAGGTGGAGTATGTAGGACCTGCGGGAATGGGAGATAAACTGTTGAATTATGACATGTTGGATCCGCAGACCATGTTTGGAAAAATGGGAGACAACATGAAGTCCACCTATGATGCATTGCGTAACGGACTGGATAAAAAGACAGAAAAATTGAGATCTGCTCAGGAATATGTGGATGATATTGTGGATAAGTATGGAATCAAGCCTAAAGAATTGCGTGAATGGACGGGATCAAATGCCAAGACTCAGCATTTTAAGACATCGAGAGGTGAGATTGATCTTACAGTAGCCCAGGTGATGTCGCTGTATGAGTTAAACAAAAGAAGCCAGGCCAGAGGCCATATGTATGATCGAAACGGCGGTATTAAGCAGGCGCCGGTAGTTGGAAAAGCCAAATTGGAAGGAACGACTTATACACCGGCACAGATCAAGAAGAATTATCGCCCTGTAAAGGTTACGGCCGCAGATGTAGAAACGATCACAAAGACTTTAACACCGGCGCAGCGTGCTCTTGCGGATGGATTGCAGCAGTTTATGGGAGATCAGTGTGCAGCCTGGGGAAATGAAGTAACCATGGACATGTATGGTTATGAGAAATTCACAGCAAAGAATTATTTCCCAATTAGCACAGATAAAAACTATGTGGCAACCAGGCAGGGAGATGCGGGAAATAAAGCGTCAACCATTAAGAACATGGGAATCACCAAGAGCACAACCCCATATGCGAATAATCCATTGATTATTGAGGACATCTTTGATGTGTTTAGCCGCCAGGTTGATAACATGAGTACATATAATGCCTATGTAATCCCACTGTCAGATCTTAATAAGGTGTACAATTATAAGGACACCAGAGGAATGACTGAGTTTGGATCATCTATTAAAGAAGAGATAGAAAGGACCTTTGGAAAGCAGGGAAATGATTATATCGTCAAGCTGGTTTCAGATATCAACGGGACAGTAAATAAAGATAAAAGCATAGCCAGCCAACTGGTCTCAAACATGAAAGCGGCTTCTGTAGCTGGAAATCTGCGTGTAGCTGCCCAGCAGCCAACAGCTTACATAAGAGCTAGTATGGAGATCAATCCTAAATATCTTGCCAGAGGCGCGACGACCATCACCAGAAAAGGCCAGTGGGACCTTATATGTAAATACGCCCCTATTGCGCAATGGAAAGATTGGGGATTTTACCGCATGGATACCAGCCGACAAATGAAAGATATCATGTTTAACACCGACAGTACAAAGCAGCGGTTTGTTAATGCAACTATGATCTTGGCAGAAAAAGGCGATCAACTGGCCTGGAATCGCCTATGGAGAGCTTGCGAATACGAGTGTATGGATCAGCATCCGGATCTGAAAGAAGGCACGGAAGAATTTTACGAGCGGGTAGGCAAGAGATTTAGCGAAGTTGTAGACAAGACACAGGTAGTTGATTCAATCTTACATCGTACTCAGATTATGAGAAGCCAGAGCGAAATCAATCAGCTGGCTACCAGCTTCATGGCTGAACCGCTAAAAACTTATGATATGCTCTACCGCGCTGCAACAGATGTAAAAACGAAGAAAGAAGGCTCGAAGAGCAGAGCAGTACGCGCCGCAACTGTATTTGTCCTTACCGGTGTAGCCACGTCAATAGCTGCATCAGCGGTTGATATGCTCAGAGATGATGACCGAGATAAGAACAGCAAGGAAAAGTACATAGACAGCCTTAAATCAAACATTTTCGATAACCTGAACCTTTTGAATAACATCCCATGGGTGAAAGAAATTCCCTCCATTATTGCCGGATACACGCCAACCAGAGCGGATCTGTCTGGCTTTGAGGATATGATATACGCTTGGAATCAGATTAAGAAGTTAAAAGACGGCACAAGTAAGTATACACCACAGTACGTAGCTGTATACACGGCTCAGATGGCGAGCAAGCTCACCGGAATCCCGATTAAGAGTCTTACAAGAGACATGGGAGCTGTCATTGATTCTATTTTTGATTCAGCAGGAGGCAAAGCGGATTATACATGGCTGAAACAAAAGTACGACATGGGAAGCAAAGAAAATCTTGAGATGTATACAAAAATGATGATCCAGGCTCACAGAAACGGAGATCAGGATTTCCAGAAGAAAATCAAGGATGATCTTAACAAAGCGGGAATTGATAACGATACGATAACAAACAAGATTAAAACGGTGATCAAATCAGAGTTAATCGGCAAAGATTCTGTAAATCCGCTGGTAGAGGCGGCGGCCCAGGCAAAGCAATCATATGACCTGGAAGCTTACGAGGATGCGGTAAGTCAGCTCACATCCCAGGGATATGCCACAAAGATCGTAAAATCCGCCATTGATGCCAGGATCAAACAGTTAGAAGGAAAAGAAGAGATTGACTGGGAGGCAGAGGTACAGACAGAACCGGATAGCCTGTATGGAGATATCCTGACGGATCAGGGTGCATCAGAGGATAGTAGCAGTGTAAAATTCTATAGCAATTCGGATCTTCTGGCAGCAATAGGCCAGTATGATAATAAAAATGCTAAATCTCTGGATCCTTTTAAAAAGATGGCAGATGCCATTGTAAAAAGTAAAGTGGATGAAGGAAAGACACAGAAAGAGGCTGCAGGTTCGATTAAAACATCCATTACGAGTCATTATAAGCCTTTATGGATTGCAGCCGACAGAAAAGGCAGAGAAGAGATCCAGAATGTCCTTAAACAGCTTAAGGTAAATGGAAAGGCATTGTATACCGGAGAGGATTGGACGAATTGGAATAAGGCAGCAAAAAAGAAGCAAAAGAAGCAGTAGGAATAGGGAGGACCAGGTATCATAAAAAGTACCTGGTTTTTTCTATGCAATAGTAATATTAAAGTAATTTCATTCAAGTTACCATCAACAACTGATGTTAATCAAAAAGTTTATAACGCTACAGATCTGACTAATTATTTTATTTTAGGGTGGTGTGTGCATAAAACGGATCAGGTGTCCTCAGTCTGGATTTGGAATCCTGAACATGTATCTCAATTATACATTGATTCAGATGGAGTGTTTGTAACCGTTGTTAGCTCGTATGTTTTTGGTCAAGAATGTAAAGTTGTATTGCACCGTATATGATCATTTTATTGTTATTTCTTTATTAGAAATGATTATTCCAAATTTATCAGCTATATTAATTGTTACAACATTATTATTAAATGTTATATCGCCGTTTCCGACAACGTTTGAAATATACATTTGTCCTTCTACTTTAGTAACAGTTGAATAATAATTCTCTCCTAGTATACAAAACGCCGTATCATCAAGTATATCAGATACAATGTGAGCGTGACTCCAAGCCTTAAAATAATAAAAATTAAAACCCTTTAAATTACTATTGTGAGAGTACATACACTGTGTTATAATTCAATTGCTTAGAAAGAATTATAAACCAGTTGGACGGTGAAAAATTTTCAACAGAACAAAAACATATGTTTTCCGCGGAGACAATGCTTGCATTGTTTCCGTATTTTTTATTGCAGTAATAGTTGAATGATATTATCATGAGTTTTTACAGTATGGTGGTCCCGACGGGGAAATGGGTGCTTCCATGCGTTATCTTTCCCAGCGCTATTCCA
>OLNK01002255.1_pt1 | contig 11649 bp, 17 predicted proteins | sample 1672791 | NCBI WGS metagenome assembly OLNK01 (sample SAMEA3136724, study PRJEB25190) | human gut metagenome | biome: human gut; feature: human-associated habitat; material: faeces | place: Austria | collected 2013 | reverse complement strand
TTTTAAATGGTGATGGAATTCACCTTTGCACTGGAATTTACTTTTTCAAGTCAGCATTTAATAAGTTCTTTATGTAATGGCGAAATATTGAGTATGTATGGATTGTCTTCATAAGATGAATACAGTGATTTTCTTATCAGATAGTTCCAATCACTAGGTCGTACTTGATTTTTTATCATCTGGGCAATTATGGTCAAATCACTAGACATAATTTTTTCCATAAAAGTGTCTTGTAATTGGTGAACAAGCTTATAGCTTTGCCTCATTGATTCATTTCTTTTAAAACATTCTTCGTCAGAAAGTTTTCGTCCATTCACCCAATATTCCGCATTCTCAAAAGCATTTTCAAGGAAAGAATTAATTCTGGATTTTCTTGTTCACGCAAATACATTTCATAGCTATTAGTCAATGCAATTGAAACATTAGAAGGCGGACAATTTATAACTCCTTTTCCAGAATCTATATCCAATGACCATTGTTCAAAATAGCAATGACAAATCCTTTTTAATAATCTTGACCAAACAGGAAGTCCTACTGTCGCAGATGCGCCAGCTCCTAATACAAGGCAACAGGAATGATCATTTAAATCGTGCATTAATTTATAAAAATTACTACAACTTTGCTTTGATAAAAAATTGATTCTCTCATCTGGGTACATATTAACCTCTCACTGCAAATTCTAATTTTTCACCAAGTTATATTTACTACATTTATGAGAACGCGTCTATATTAGGAACCGCCTTGAGTCTAAAATAAATGCCTAATAGTAGCTCTACCGAATTATATCTACTTTTGCCTGATTGTTTACCTATTGCCAAATAGTATAAAGTTATGCCAGATTGTATATATTATCTTGCGTAACCTTCATTCTTGAACTACCCTGCGTTATTCCCGTCCCCTTATCTGCGGAAACTTATCCATCTCACTTTTCGTTAAAACACAACTTCATTTTCCTCATATAATCCCGCAAACCCGCCTAAAATCAAGGTTTCCGCACGAGAAGCGTGGCGGTTTCCACGTGTGTTGTGTGTACAAAAATGATGTCGAAAGGGTAGAATCGTCCCTTGGCGGAACCGTAACAGTCCTTACCAACATAGGTAGTAAACCTCTTTTTATATCCACCTCTTCGCACTATTCTTTTAGATTATATCATAGATTTTTAGATTTGGTTATGCTTCAACATCTTCGTACAGAGAAATGTTTTTGTTGATTGTAAATACTGTCAACAATAAAGCCCTCGACACTGACTGTTTTGTCAAGAGCTTTATTCTTCGCAATATTTAATTAAACTATATCCCTTACCGAAATTCGATTTTTTCAGCTCTATAAAACTGGAAGTTTAGATTTTCTTTTGATTCTCTTCCTTTGCTTTTTTCTTTTCTTCTCTTTTTGCCTTGTATTCAAAGTATATCTACATAATATCTTCCATTAATATTGGAAAAAGTCACTTTGCTAGGGAAAAGGTTCATTCCCATGGCAGCCATTCCAACAACACTACAGACCCATTCACTTAGTTCATTAGGAAGTTGAAAACACTCAGATTCTCCATCTTTTAGAATTGTTACTATTGGAGTGAATTTCTGATCCACCCCAACCGATAATACATCAAAAGTCTGAGAACCTTCATGTAACGGCAAAAGAAGTTGCTTCCTCGAATCAAAAAATACCTTCCCACCCCTTTGGTTCAAATATGATTCTTCATCAAAGGAAATTACAGGCTCAATGGGCAGTTTGCATCTTCTCTGATCAAAATATCTTGCCAACTGCTCACAAGCAAACGCATTAAAGTATTCGCCCTGCATATCTATATCAGCCCGGATCTGTTCGACAGATTCAAAATGATTTATAAAATTAAGCAAGGCAATGAATACAACCAAATTATCAGAATAAATACCAGCGTACGATTTGTACCAAGCTGGTTTCCATTCACAAATAAGACGATATAGCTTTTTGTAAAGCTCTAATTGAACTTCACTCAAACAAAACCAACATACGTCCAGAATCTTTTTGTTGGTGCTTTCATCAAGAGATTGGTACCGTAAGGCATCGCATAACCCCTTCAACAGCTTAGAAATGATTCCCGCCAACATATCTGCCATACGAAGACCTGGATGTTTCGTAGAATCAGCTTCATCTGAATTATCCAGTCCTATTTCACGAGCAGACTTTAGGGTTCTACTCTCTTTCTCTGATTCACCTTCTTTATCAATAATCAGTGAATAGTTCTGTACATCTTTTTCCTGTAGATACTTATTGAACCCATCAAAAGTCATATGATAATCCCAATCGAGCTCTGGGGCATCTGAAATCTCATCTAATGCAAGTAAAATTTCTTGAAATGCCATTGTCTCTGCTTGCTTCAATTCCGGATTATTTTTATTACATTCAATCCTATCTCGGAAAAACTTCTTTAGTTCTTCTAAAAAGTCTTCGGGAGATTCGTAGAGGCACTTAATGATTTCCTGCGGACGATACAAAACGAGAGCTTTTGTAATGGAATACTTCATTAAGTCTGCATCAATAAGAAAACTGTTTCTGTACCCTTGAAAAACCTGTAACACAAGGTATTCGATCTTGCTGGAAACAGAAAAGTAAATATGAATATCCTCGTCAAAAAGTGACAGGAAATCATTTACAAACTGAGCATTTTGCTTGTTGAGGGAGGCAAAACCATGCTTGAATTGTTTTTGCTGAAACATCGTACTTTTGATTTCACCATTACGATCTTTTCTGTCTGCGTACTTGGTCTCAAAAGAAGCATGTCGTTGCAGAATATCATCCTTCTCGTCTGACCATCCTACAATCATGGTTACGAAATTATCATAATAATTAGAGGCGCTTACCGTCTGGTAGTTGATTTTTCGGCTATGCTCAGACTCATCATAGTAGAAATTATATTTAGACATTTTGTAACTCCTCCTTCATATAAATGAAAATTAGAAGCAACTGCTCAAGAGGTCATTTTAGCCACCTTATCAAGCCGCTAACTTCCGATTTAACGAGTGTGCCTTTTCCTCAAACATATACCAACACGCGCTTCCACTACTTTAGCACAATCTTGTTCCACATGATTATATCCTATTGTCAATCTTCATTATGTACAGATAAAGCCCCACGAATCAGGAGCTTTATCATACGGTCATTTCCTACATCTTTACATCATCGTTCTTACCTGCATAGCATTCCTCTGCATGACGAACAAATCCCAGTGTCTCAGCATAAATCCCATGGCAAAAATCTTTAATATCATACGCTACCAGGCTTTGCCTTACCTTTGCTGCTGTACCCTCTTCCTTCATAACCTCCGGCATTGTCAGCTCCGGCACTTCCTCCTGCCTTTCCTTCCTTCATCCGGTATCCGTATGGAATATCTGCCATATATCCGCCCCCTTTAGTCATCTGTATATCCATTATACACCAGACCACAGCTTAAATCCACATCCTGTTTTCCTTACATAATACCGGCCCCTTTCTCATTATCGCTAATCCAGTCCGACATATCAAACAAACTGATCTGCCCCTCTATCGTCTTCTCCTCCATCCACCAAGAGAACACATCCTCTGGCGTCCTCCACTTTGTCTTCCCTCCACCAGCATGAATCACATCCAGCATCTTCCCAAATGCCCGTATATACGCCCGCTGGTAGGTAGGGAACAGACGAAACTCTGTCCATCGGTTCTTACCCGCCATAGGACAGCCCAAGCAGCCGACACGATAAAATCCCACCTCATAAAGCGGATTAATCTCCAACCGTTCGCTGCGGATATATTCCCACACATCTCTGTCCAGCCAATCCACAATGGGATTGCAGATCCGTTTTCCCTTAAGTTCACAGTTTTCAAACAGTCTGCGGTTCTCATCATTATCGTTATTCAGGATAATCTTCCTACTCGGATCCGACACAAAGTTCTCAAACACTCCACGGTTGTTCTTCCGCTTCACACTTTCGGCCCAGCGCACGCCGGTGGTAATAAACCGATCCCTGCAGGAGTTCTCTTTGAGCACCTGACAGCAATACCGCTGGAGCCTCGTAGGTGGGAACTTTTTCATAGGGATCAGGGTCCACATAGTGACTCTCTGCCCCTTGTAAATCGGATAATTCACAAAGCAAGGAACGCCTTCCAGTTCCAGCTTACGAAATGTATTCCGCACATAGTAGATAGTCTGAGGAGCATCTGCAGTAGTCAGGTTATGGTGTATCTCAAAGGGAATTCCAGCCCGCCTCACAATCTCCCTGCAAACGGCGCTGTCTTTCCCTCCGCTGTCCGTAACCACCAGAGGACGCCCATACAGTCGCAAGGACATCTCGGACGCCATTTTTACTCTCTCGATTGCTTTCTGCTCTAAATCCATTCAAAAAAGAGTCAGATATCTTTTCCCGGCCGGAACTCTGCCTCCTTCTTTTTTGTTCTCTTGCAAGAGAAAGAAAAAAGACACTGATCCTCATCAGCGTCTCTCTGTTATATTAATCTGCTCTTTTCTATTAACCCAGCGAACACCATCACCTCCTCTCCTGCGTGATTCCATTATCCCATTGTTAACCCCTGTGACTGATCCTCACTCTGCACCAATCGATTCTCTTTTAGTTGACCTTCCGTTAAAATACAAAAGTCAGGGTGGCTACTCCAGAAGCTCAAATGCAGTTCCCCTATTTCTGTCTTTATCCCCATATTTCGAATCTGATATCCCCAGCCGGCGGCGGCAAGCCCCCTCCACTGCTCGATTACCTTTCCCAATTCTTCTGGTTGAAGTTCCTCATAGCTTTTCACTTCCAAAACACCCCAAAGTCGGCCATTCCACTCTTCGGTCATCGGCCTCATTGAAATTACCTTCTGCCGCAAGAGCTTGTTTTCTAATTGTTCCACAAAACCACAGGGATGACGCTTGAGCCACTCCTCGTTCTGCAGCACCTCTTTTATAGATTCCTGAAATTGTATTAAATCTACCGCCTCCAATGGATATCCGGCAATTCGAATCCGTCCCCGTTCATTATAGGTAAAAAGTTCACCTTCTAAAGGACTAAACAACCGAATCTTATGAATATCTTGCGATACTGTACTTCCCTTCAATCCAGAAGCCAGTCGGAAAACATCTTCCATACAGTGTGGACGTTCTGCCTCGAAGCAGCTTATCATCTCTGCTATAAATACGGTTGGGTTCTTGAGCTCTTGGCTCATTAAAAACTCAGCAAAATCATCAATCTCTTTCCATGTGCTATTGGCTGGAAGGTAATCCCATAATTCACCAAACTGTCCGCCACACTGAATTGTTTTTACTTTGCTGGGTTTATCGCTATCCACCCAAACCTCGAAGCGATCCCATACTTTTTCTTTTTGCGGCAGACGTAAAGCAAAGGAAGAGTATCCCGGACCGGACTCTCTATGAACATGAAGAAAAAAAGCGATATCCTTTCCGAAAGGCTTATTATAAATTTCTTCATTATCCAAAACATGATTCCACTCTTTGTCACTCTTCTGGATAATCGTTCCTGACTGGATTTCAAATTGATCAAGGTCAAATGTGGTTTCAATCAGCTGGCGCAGTGTTGATGGCTCCAGGATCTCCAATGCTTTTGAGAAAATTTCTTTTTCCTTGGTACTCAACCAGGCAATTCTGGCTGCCAGAAAGTTCAGTTGAGCCATTGCCTCAGGTATTGAATAATAATACCCTTCTAAATAGCTTGGCAAATTGGGAATTTCAGATAGGGCATCTCTTATATACGGCTGCGTCTTCACTTGCTCCCATCCATTTTCCTCCATGATTTTACCAAACGCCTCATACACTTCGGCCCGGTCGGTTGGCAACGTCAGCCACTGGGCGTCCCTCTTTCCATACCCGATACAAATGCTTAACATCCCTTTCTCCTTCCCTGGATTCACATATTCATCTGTGGTCCCTGCATGAGTTCCGTTTCCTGAAACATGCTAATATACTGATCTATTTCTTTGGCTAACATCTGATGCTCCTTTTGATTCGTCTTATAGACATACCACTCTGTCTTGTCTCTGTACTTCCAAATATAGGGGACAAGATCCTCCTTGAAATTAGGATTACTGACCGATTTTTTGCCCCGCTGCAAAAATTCATCTCACTACCTCCGCTTCGAGTTTCACATCTTAAGCTGTGGCTCCTGGGCTGATTCCTGCCACTGGAACAGATCTGCATAACGGTCCACTACTTCAGCTATTTTCATATATTCGCTTTGTTCAGGATGGTATAAATACCATTCCAGCTCTCCTCCGTCATTCCAAATATGCGGCGACAAGCCGCCTCGACATAGCGGTTCATCATGCCCTTTAAGTCCTAATACGTCACTAAATTTTACAGTGTAGCTGTCAACCTCTCCTTCCCGATAATTGATCATTGTCATTTTTATCCCGTCATAATGGAATCCCCCGTCACCCGCGAACTCCAGACGCATTCGGATATAGTCCCCTGTCTTCACATAGCATAACGCTCCTAAAAATGTTGCTTTATCGCAATACCGGCTATTTTCTATGATTTTTCTCATCTCCTGTTCTAAAAAGGACATTACCCACCTCTTTCTTCAACCTAAAATTATAATTAGTGTCAGAAAATGCATATAAAAAAGCCGTCATGACTTCATTCCTGATCATAACAGCTTTTTCAAATATTATTGTCTATCATTAGTTTCAGAATGTCTCATCAGACTATTGCATTCAATACCCTATTTCCCCTCTTTGTCTAACACTTCTCTCATTTTTTGTTATTTTAATTATTTGATAATTTTCATGAGCCAATTCTTTTAAAGATAGCTTAACTTCCACCTTTAATATTTCCTCATTCGTTATAGAATTTAGCTTCTCAATAACCTTCTCATAATCTTGGTTATTGATACTACAATAAATGGGGATAAATAGGCTTGAAGGTTTGACGCATATTAATCTGCATGCAACACTATCAGGATATACACCTATGGATGTAGAACAATAACATCCCAATAATATTTCTGTTATATGCTCAAGCTCATAGTATCTTTTTGTGAATTCATCACTCATGACGCCTTCGGTTTGCTCAATTTCAATCACATACTTCATTTTACGATACCACCATATATTTTGATTTATTATTGTCTTTTTGATAATCAATTCAATTCAAATATAAAACTTGAGCATTTTACGAATTCTCACTCAGATATGATTCCAGCTCTACGAACTGGAATTTTCATTTATACTGGCTTAATCAAACCGTTTTCCCAAAAAGCATCAAAGGTGTTTACGGCACCACCATGTTCGATAATTTTTCCGTTCACAATTTTATCAATATCTACACCAGTCATTTCTATGACCTTATTCGTAGGCGCTATTCCAAGAAACTTGCCTTTATGCGTTCCTCTCATAATAAATTCAGAAATAACAGTTTCACCGTCCTCAAATTGACGGATAATCTCCATTGTGTAGTCTGGATACGTTTTTTTGACAGCCTCAAGGTGTTGCTTCATTCCGTCTATGCCAATAAACGTCTCGTTTTCGCCAACCTTTTGCACGCAATCCTTTGAAATATATGCTGGAAGCTCATTAAGCAAGTTCTCTGAAACGACTACCTCATAAAAGTATTTTATAATCTCTTTATTGTTCATGGTACACCTCCAAAATAACTTCAAATTTTTAGCTCTACAATCTGGAAGTCGTGCTATTCTATATAAATACTCTTTCCGAAATTATATGCTTCTGTAAGATGGCTGGTTTTATCAATTTGTGGTTTTCCATTTGTGTCACCACATCCACCTGCAAGCAACATTCCTTTATCATTAAATCCGATATAATTTATAATAGCAAATTTGTAATACGATACCGCCTGCTCGTAAGTCCAGAAGAAATCATCAGCTGATGTCATCAACAATGCAGCATCCTTTACCGGATATTTCTCGTACCGCCCAAAAGGTGGATTGGGATCTTCTTCAGCAATACAATAAAATCTTTCAATAAATGCTTTTATTTTGGATGAAAGTGTCCAAAACAACAATGGTGATGCAAACACGATCATATCTGCTGATTTAATTTTAGGTACAAGTTCATTGAACCCATCCTTTTGAACACATGGTTTTCCATAGCGGCAAGCATTACAACCAATACAACCGCTTACTTCTGTTTTGTTAAGAGAAATTTTTTCTACGGAATGTCCAACCTCTTTTGCTCCTCGAATAAAAGCATCGACTAATTGACTGGTATTACCATTAATTCGTCCGCCACCTTGTATTACTAATATATTTTTCATCTTTCATATCTCCTAATCAAATTCAATTTTTTTACTCGACAAGCTGAAATTTATCGTTCTACAACTACTGTGATAAGTAGTAAATCTTCATCGCCTGTATTGATGATACTATGTTCAGAACCTTTTTTACAAATATGACAAGTTCCTTTTCTTAATATTTCTTCTTTTCCATCGCAAATAGCTTTTCCATTTCCAGATAATACATAGTTAATATCATCGCTTGTTTCGTGCTTATGCAGACCAATAGAGCCACCGATGTGAATAGCACAAGGAATAACTTTCCCTTGTTCGTCCATATACATTTTTGCGGTCATCATACCTGTTCCGTTATTCATGCCCGGACCCGTAATTTCTTTCATATCATTAAAATCTAATAACATATTCATTCCTCCAAATTCCAATTTCAGCTCTACAACTTGGAAGTTGGCAAGTACGCATTATACCAATAAGGCGTATTAAACCAGCCCAGCAAGCCAGAATTAAACATCTTCTAAAAATACATTGGGTATGTTATTTTTCCCCATCTGATATCGTTGTACTTTGTTCAATGGGATTGTGTAATGATGTTCTGATTTTACATACCTGCCAGTTCTAATTGCTTCATACAAATTGTCTATAAAGCAGAACCATTCTTTTGTCCCTCCAATGTTGTGTGCATATGTCAAAAAATATGTAAAGCCATCTCCAAGATAAAAAACTTCTAATGCCATAGCTAAGTCGCAATTTTTATCAGAAATAATTTTTTGCGGCAAGTCAAATCCATCATCCCAATTATAAGTAGATAACTGCCTTTTCATTTCTTCATAAGTCATGATTGTTCTCCAGTAACGCCTGTCTCGCAAGGGCGCATTATCCGCCTATGGTGTCCTTAATTAGCCCGATAAACTGGGATTTTATTTATTATCAAGACAAGATACAACAAAATCAATCGGTATGTCCATTCTGGTCGCTGTTTCCTCTGCTGACAAACCTTGTTCAACAAAGCGAAGAACAACCGCATCTAACTTTTCTCCAACTTCAACAATGTGCTTGTCAGGGTCATAAAATCGAACCACTCGCTGCCCCCAGCGATGTTCAAACAATTCGTGAACATAACTTATATTAAAAGATTTCAGATGATTGCAAAAAGCGTCCATATCATCTTCCTCAAAATAAAGTTCGCCTGCGTTGTTGGGTAAAACAACTTTATCCGTTCTGATAAAGGACTTCCATGTATCAAGCGTTTGCAAGACAACTCCGCCATCCAATGTAACATTTGCGCCAAAGTCGGCAACTACATTAAGCCCTAAAACATCGTGATAAAATTGTTTGCTCTTTTCCATATCCTTTACAGCTATCAATGTGCTTGTATATTTCATATTCGTCTCCTCAAATTCATATTTATTGATACACCTCTTATCCCCATAAGACGCATGCTCTCAACAAGACCATTTCCTGCAAATCGTTACCACTTACCATAATGGATCTTTTCCGGTTCCCAGCGGCCCCGTAATTCCTTTTCCTCATCAGGCCAGCCGAATGCGATCACCGCGATGGGTTCCAGTTTAGAGGGAAGCTCTAACGCAGTAATCATCCGCTTCCGCCAATCAGAGTTTGACGCCACTCCGCACCAAACGCCTCCCAGCCCAAGGCCATGAATACCGAGCAGGATGTTCTGTGCGGCAGCAGCACAGTCAGCGTACAAAAACTCTTTCATTCCCTCTATATTCTTATCTCCACAGATGACGATGGCACCAGCAGCGGATTCAAGCATAGTCGCCTGTGAGTTTTGTGAGGCAAGTTCTGCCAGAAGTTGTCTGTTCCTTATAACAATGAAATGGTAGGGTCGCTTATTTTCTGCCGTTGGTGCATACATTCCACAGCAAAGCATTGTCGTAACCATATCGTCCCCGATGGGCCTTGAGGTAAACTTTCGTATGCTTTGCCGCGTTTTTATTGCCGCCAGTACATCCATTCCGCTGCTGACAACAACGGGCTCTTCCTGTTTCTTGCCGGCAGGTTCCAGCTCTTCGGAGGACATGGTGACATGCGCGTTCATGGTCCGTCCGTCAAATCCAATGGACTTTTGTAACGACTTATCTAAAACCATAAGAAACTTTCCGCCGCCGCGGGATAATAATTTACCGCGGCATGGGGTGCCGTTGATTGCTCCGTTTACATAGATCGTGCCCTTCGGTTTACAAAATCGCTCCCTTGCATCGAACGGAATTTCAAGAAAGGTTCTTCTGCCAATATCATCCTTATAAATTGATGACTCAAATATTTCCATGATTTCTCCTTCCATCCCGGTAAGCCTCTCTGTTCCCCAAATCAGCCTATGTACATTTGACCGATAAAAGCGTTTGAATATCATCAAACCGCTCCTTGCATGTGACGCGGAAATGAATCCATCCGCCGTCACCGCAGGGATACTTATGGTCGATCTGTTCCCGCGTACCCGTTTGCACCTGGCTGTATATGGAATTAAACTGCTTGTTTGACAATCTCATCATCACGGTAAATGCGTTCTCCTCGGCAAAAACGTGACAGATTAGCTTTTTATTTTTTCGATGAGCGATTCCCCAGCCGTATTGATTCCCATAGGGAAACGTAATTGCCTGCTCGGTTCCAAATGTCCCGGACAACCACTCATTCAACTGTGTAAACAGATTCGCGTAGGCTCCACAATACGCTGTCATCTGCGCTATGGTCGGTTCCTCTTGTTTATTTAACATTCTCTCGTACATACAATTCTCCTAATTTACGTTCACATTTACGCCTTACCCGCCTTTTGTTTTCCGCTATGCAAGCAAATTACACATTATCTCATTAAATCTCTCACTTTCGCTCCATTGGGGGAAATGACAGGATTTCTCAAACCAATAAAATTGTCAGAGCACGCCATCTTTGCCTAATTAGCCGACAAACTGGAATTTTGCTATTTCATTTTTTCCTGGCACTCGCTACATTCTCTGTCGTGAATGGAAATAATACCACCACATTTAAGACAAGTATATTTGGCTTTCTGCTGTTCCATGAAAAGCTCTAAACCATGTGCTTGAACAAAACAGCTATTTTCTATCAGGCTTGCTTGATATCGTTTGTTATAGCTTTTTTCAAGGGTTTTAATCAGTTTACATGGATATTCAACACATTCAAAACAGTAAGATAACGATTTTTCTTTAATACAGTCCTTTATTTTGCATTTACGACAATGCTCTGGCTTTCCCTCATCGCTATTTAAGCAACCGGCGCAAGGCCGTTTATGGTAACAGTGCTTGTAGCAAACCTTGCAATTCATTCCACATGGAGCGAACATACTTATATCAATTTTTTCTTTTGACATTTTCATAGTTGTTTACTCCTTTCAACAAATTTATATTTGTCCGTTTCTTCATATCCATATTATAACAGTTCCATATATTCGCTAC